>Ga0213861_10005173_pt1 | contig 10516 bp, 11 predicted proteins | sample PICome_4_FD_160110 | JGI IMG/M metagenome (GOLD analysis project Ga0213861, IMG submission 160110) | Coastal seawater microbial communities near Pivers Island, North Carolina, United States - PICO131 | ecosystem: Environmental > Aquatic > Marine > Coastal | place: USA: North Carolina...
TTCAGCTAGAGGTTCCCGGAAACGCTTTTCTCGAGGACGAAACCATGTATCAATGAATATTGCTGTGTGACAGTTGTATAACATCGGCCCGATTGCATCTGCCATGTCGGATGCATTTCGCTTAACGATAATTGAGCGCGCTGCCTGCCATTTTTTGTCTATGGAAGTGTCGAGTTCAGAATCAATGATTACTTCGTCATAATCTTGGGGGTTTTTATTTGAAACTATCGCTCTAAAGGGAAATAAGTCGTTTTCATGGTGAGCATTGTCTATCCAATCGAGATTGCCGTTATATTCAAATTCCTCTCGAGTAATACAGGCCTCCTGTAGCTTTTTGAATATCTCAGTAAGTCTTTGACGTTCCATTTCATTCGCATTTGAAGCCGCGATGTTGAATCTTTTTCTCAAGTTCTTGAGTTTAGGAAACTCTGACATCATTCTTGGACAGCCAAGCCCAAACTGCTCGTAGAAAAATCTGAAGTCACTTTTGTCCTTAGCCCAAGCAGCGACCATTTCTGGATCTAAGGCATATTCATAAATCATGACTAAAACAGCTCTTTGGCTCTTTCTGCAAAGAATCCATGCGGCCAGGGCGCTGCAAACTCACCGTCTTCTGTTATTGGTATCTCAATGATTTCTGAACCATTCTCTCCTGGTTCGACGTAAAGCACCGCGACATCACTAGGTTTGATTGGTGGTACGTTTTTAGGTAGTCGATTTTCCGTGGTTTCTCTTATCCGCCTAAGAATTCGAAGGATTAGATGCTCTGAATGTGTCTCAATTAGAAAATGACTACTGGACCCCATGGCTGAAAAGGCCGTTCGAATGAATGTGTCACCAAGCTCTGCTTGCAGCGCTGGATGAACATGAAGTTCAGGTTGTTCTATGAGGATAGTATCCGGTACGAGGGCAGCATCGTCTCCCCTGTGACTTGATAAGGAGCATTGTGCCAATATTGGCAAGATCTGGCTAAAACCAAATCCGGTGTTAACAAGATTAGACCTAATCTTGGTTTTTTTATCAACTAGATATAAGGCAAAGAGCTCTTCTATGTTATGACTAGATTTCTTGATTTCTATTACCTCTAGCTTTTTTTGTACTCCCATCAATTTAAGTTCTTCATTGATATCATCCACCGCATAAGGGCTGGCTGTTAACGAATATGGAAAATGTTCTCCTTTCGGACCAACGTATTCATAATGGGTTTTAGGTCTAGAAGGGTAGTAGTAAAATTGCGGTGTTTCGCGACTGGGTCCAATATATTTGACGTCATCAATAAACTGACTGACTTGTGTTCCCAACAAATCAAAGACTAAACCAATGTCACGATCTTCAAAAACGTAGTCAGCACTTTCGGCACCATAGCCGTCGAAACTGAAATCTCGAAAAGATACTAAATCTCTTACTTCATCAGGATTGATTTCGGATAGCTTGTTTTGATTAATTCCTCGTTGCTGAAGAAGGTTTACCGCTGGCTCAAGCCGACGTGACTCATAGTTAGAAAATAGTGTTGTATAATTAACAACTGCCGCTGAAAGTCCTTTCAAATTGCTACATTCAGTTAGGAATTTTCTAACAGAGCCAACCGCATCCTCGTAATAATATCTTTCATTATCGTCAAACAAGGACTCAAATGAATTAAGGTTTTGTATGAGATCTTCATATAGGGTTTTTTTCTTGGCACCTTTCTTTAGTTTGTTAAAGATATGATCTTGGTCTTGATGACCATCAAACTCAATATTAATTAGATTACGAATGGTTCTTAATGATAGTTTGTCCTCACGATTTTTATCGAATGCCTCCCAGTATTTAATCCAAAAACTATGATCTCTGTTTATTCCACTTTTACTATTTAGAAGTAATCCATCGTTACCAAGAAATAGACTATTCGATTTATCAAAATGCGAACTTGATTGATCAATTGACATGGAGATAGAGTCATAATTCAATAGAAGTTCAATCAGTTTTAAGTAATTGGTTCGTAAATTAGACCCCTGTCTAGATTATAGGCTTTGATTTTGCTGAAGTAGGCATGCCATTTCACAAACATATACAGCTCTCTCCTTTTTTCATCAGTCAGCCTGGCAGCAGTAGCCACGGGCTTGACAGTCATGCGCCTAGGCTGAGCTACATGCTTTTCATCAACATACTCTGGAGGAGTTACCTCACCATCAGTTGGCTTTTTAGTAGTATCGATATCCGTAGTAAAGGACTTAGTAATAAAAATATCGAAATCAGTAGTATCAAATGTGAAACGAAATGAGAGACCGTCAGTAGATTTTTTGTTCAGTACGTTATCAAACAGACCGAGATTCATATCTTCACTATGCGTAGTGAGACTATGGTCACGGAGGCCATGATGCTCCATATCTTTGCTTTGTTTAATCATACGTAGTGCATGAAGTATAGAGCTTTTGCCAGAGGAATTAGGTCCAAAAATAAGTGTAATTGGCTTTATTGGTATTCGCACTAATTCGCCAAATGCCTTGAAGTTCTTAATTTGGAATTCTTTGACTCTCATAATAAAAGCTATTATAGCCGAAAAATATAATAGTTTTCATAAACAAGAAGGAGGCTTTAATCTAGTCAGTATAAAGGCCTCACCACCTCCGGCTTCGCCCGATAATGTTTCCTCGTACTCAAGGTCGCAGAATGCCCCAGGCGTTTAGCCGCTTCCTCATCCGAGGCCGAGTCTGACCCCCACCTTCACTCGAATATCCCTTTCCGTGAAACGCTCAGGTACTTTCTGCTGCTACCGTTGTCATATCGATTGTAGTCTGTTCATAGTGCTATCAGCTTTGATGCAGGAGATTGCCATTTCGCGTACAAAAAAGATTGTCAGCAAGGCCACGGAATTGATGCCGTGGCCTTATTTTGTTGGCCGCCATTCATCTCCACGTCAACAACTAAACTCAATGCTTATGTCAAGCGTATAGCTGAGGGCTAGTGTCGGTCCCTTAGGGTTATGGGTCCTTCCTGTGGGCTCCTACGGTGCGGGCGAGCAAACCGCCGAATCTTGCTAGCGATAGACCCTGAATCCGGGGTCGCACTTTCATCCTGTATTACTCGAATGCAATCAACTCAAATCGTCTCAGTGGACACTGGAATTACTCAAGAATTGCAACTCGAATACCGTCCCCTCGACGCCATCAAAACAGCATTCGGACCCTTGGTTGGCGGGTCTCGAGGCAAGATATGGTTTGACGGAGAAGATACCTTTGTCGAAACAGAATCAGGCAAGGTATTAACCAGCTGGCGATTGACCCTCGAAACAGATGAAAGCAAATCGATTATCCGTGACTTGGATTCTCAGGAATTTAACGGTAATAAATTAACCAAGAAAATGGCTTATATGAAAGTCGACAAACCGCGTTTAAAAACCAATTAACAAAAAACACTGGGTTAATCTAGACTGGCGGTTTTTTCGGTTCTGTCAACCTAATCTCGTCAAAGAAGCCGAATTCGCCCGATTATCATCATGCAACTGTTGTATTCCAATCTTTAAACGGACCTATCCTAAGTGTTCGGTAATGCTCGGCTCCAACAATATGGGGTCCAAGATTGAATAGATTGTAAACGGCGGCATGCACGGACAGAAATCGTTGAGCCTGTTTGGGAGATTTAGATTTCCGCATTCCTCTTTCTCGTACCCGTGTTGGTTGATGCGATAGTTCCGCACGATTATTCGCATACTGTGATGTGTCGTGGGTCGTCTCTGGGATCAGGTTCCAATGAGCAACATGCTAGCTGCGCTGCTTATCTGTCACTATCTTTCTGGGCTCTCTACCATAAGACTTAAGCAACCGTTTGAAAAATCGCTTAGCCGCGATTCCATCGCGTCTGGTTTGAAGAAATACATCAACCACTTCACCATCCTGGTCCACAGCCCGCTATAGATAGTGCTGCTTGCCATTGATCTTCACAAAAACCTCATCAATATAGAAAATATCACCATAGCCCCTATGTTTTCTTTTCAGTCGCCGAATGCACTTGGGACCAAATTTAATGCACCATAAGCGAAATGCTTCACGATTAACGGTGATGCCGCGCTCCGCCAAAAAGGTCTTCGATATCTCAGTGGCTCAAATTAAAACGATGTTAAAGCCAAACTCCATAACTGATAATGTCTGGCGGGAACCGATGTCGTTTGTATGTAGTCATATACCAATTCTATCGAATTCAGATAGTTAACCTGGCGATACCAATTACACCTCTCGGACCTTGCCCAACCTGCCACCCATTTTTAAGTGAACTTTGTGTGCGGGAAATAAAAAAAGATACTCTTCGCTACGCACTGGCGGGTACAATACTTGCGCATCCGCTGTAGTATAGTAACAACCACAGTTCGTTTCGGGAATTCTTGTCAAGTTCGATAACAAAGATGTCTTCTATCAGAGTCCTGCATGATTACATGGTGGTTCGTGAAGGCGGCGCGAAAGTCGTAAAGTCGTTGGCTGATAAGCTGGGGTGCCCTATTTCGGTGGGCTGTTTGTCGGCTCAAATGGCGCTAATGTCCGGGACGAATATCCAAACACTGGGTTGCCATTTTCAACACGAATATCTGCGAGCTTTCTCAGTTTACAGGCGATGGGGAAAGTTCGTATGTGATGCAAGAACCATTGTTTATAGTGGTCATTACACACCATTGTCTGTGTTCAATCACCCCGACTCCTATAACATCGCTTATTGTCATACACCACCGCGATTTGTATTTGATCAATATTGCCACTTTTTGAACCGGGTGCCCGGTGCGATGCGTCCTGCGTACATTGCGTTTCTTCAAAGATATCGACGACGGTATCTCGCGGCAATGGGTAAAATGGACCTGATACTGACCAACTCGCGGAATGTCAAGGATCGAATCAAACGATACTTGGGTGCGGCCGCCAACGTAGTCTATCCGCCCTGTGAAACAGGAGATTTTGAGTGGAAGCAAAGCGATGGCTACTTTCTGTCAGCGGCGCGACTTGATTCCTTAAAAAGGGTAGACCTTGTCATTCGAGCTTTTCTGGATACACCTGATAAAAAGCTGATTGTAGCTTCGGATGGGCCGGAGAGGCAGCGCCTGGAGAGACTTGCCAATCCGGCGTCCAATATTCACTTTACTGGAATGGTCAGTGACGACAATATGCGTAATCTCCTGAGCCGGTGCATTGCCACCATATATATTCCCAAGGACGAGGACTTTGGTATTTCCCCCGTGGAATCCATGGCGAGTGGGAAACCGGTTATCGGTGTTGCCGATGGCGGTTTGCTTGAAACTATAGAGCACGAAAAAACCGGTTATCTGCTAAGCGCAGATCCTGACGTGAGTGAGATCATTGCCGCAGTAAAACTGCTAAGTCCGCAGAAATCGAGAATGATGCGTGATGATTGTCTGGCTCGCGCTACTGTATTCGATAGTGCTGTTTTTTATCAAGCATTTGACAACTACCTCCCTGCGGGAAAGTACGGGAAGACGTTTGAGGAAGTGATTTGACCACCGTTTTACATATCGGGAAATATTTCTCGCCATATCGGGGTGGTATGGAGCGATTTATTGAGGAGTTGGTTGTATCGCTTGAAAAAAAATCTGTACGAAACATCGTACTTGTGCATCAACACCCGGGATTCAAAGGTAAGACGCCTGCAACGGAAAACGATTCAGGAATTGAACAAACGTTTTGCCTTTATCGTGCAACAACACTGGGCACCGTTGCTTTCACGCCAATAAGTTTGCATTTTCCGCTGCTGTTGTTTCGCATCTTACGAGAATATAAGCCGGACATACTACATATTCATCTACCAAACGTTTCCGCGTTATGGTTGCTGATTTTCGGTATCGCAAGGCGAGTTCCCTGGGTTATTCATTGGCATTCGGATGTCGTTCCATCCAGGCACAGCAAACGCCTGCGTTATTTGTATCCAATGTATCGTCAAGTTGAGCGACTGTTGCTGAAAAAGAGCAATCGAATCATCTCTACGTCTCAAAACTATCTGGATAACAGCACTGCCCTCCAACCGTTTCTGAACAAATCCGATGTTATCCCTCTGGGAATGTGTACTCAGCGTACGCCTGTCAGTACCCAATGTGGTGCCGAAAACCTGTCACCACATTGGTGGGATGCGAAGTTCCGGTTTCTGTCTATCGGCCGGCTAACATATTACAAGGGTATGGAAGTTCTGATTCAAGCCGTTGCCCACGTTCCAAACGCAACCCTTGCGATAGTGGGTTCGGGTGAATTGCAAGACTCACTTCGCCGACTGGTCGCTAAATTGGGCCTGGGAAACAGGGTCTGTTTGATGGGGAGTGTGACAGAAGAACAAAAAAATGCACTGCTGGCACGATGTCACTGTGTTTGCCTGTCGTCACTTGAAAAGACAGAAGCATTTGGGATGGTTCTTCTTGAGGCCATGGTGTACGAGAAGCCGGCTATCGCGTGTGATATTCCGGGTTCGGGGGTTCCTTGGGTAGTTGCAAACGGGAAAACCGGCATACTGGTCAAACCCGGCGACATTGCGGAATTGGCACAGGCGATACGTCGAATAATTGATGATGCAGATAACCTCGGTGAAATGGGGAGTGAGGCCTCCAAACGACTGGTCGAGGAATTTTCCATCGAACATGTAGCCTGCAAAACTTCTACACTCTATGATACCCTTTTAGGAAATCAGGTCAGAATCAAAAAACAGAAACCATGATGCCAGACCGAGCAATACCGCCACGGATTATTGTAGTCATTCCGGCCTATAACGAGGAACTTACGGTCTCCGGTGTGATTCTGAGCATTAGACACCTCGTGGACTGGGACATATTGGTGGTGGACGATTGCAGTAGTGACTCGACAAACCTCGAGGCGCAGACCGCTGGGGCATCAGTTATCACTTTGCCGGTACGTGCCGGTGCCTGGCGCGCGATTCAATGCGGATTCATGTATGCAAGGGACGAGGACTACGATGTAGTCGTGACAATGGATGCCGATGGGCAACATTCAGCCAAATCACTTCAAAATCTGGTCGCTCCCTTGATAGAGCATAGCTGTGATGTTGTTGTCGGAGTGTATACCGCCAGAGCCCCCTGGTTAAAACGGATGACATGGAACGCGTTTCGTAAGATGTTTGATTTATCACTGGAAGACGTTACTTCCGGATTTCGGGCGTATAACAGATCGACGGTTGACGTGCTGCTTTCCGAGGAGGCGACGATGTTGTCTTTTCAGGATATTGGGGTTCTGATCTTGCTAAAAAATGCGCAGAAAAAAGTTGTTGATCAAGAGGTAATTATGTACGAACGTGGTGTTGGGATCTCCAGAATCTTTCCATCGTGGATAGCTATCTGGATATATATATCTCAGACGACGTTACTTTGTGTCTCGAAACTCAGTATGCCTTGGCAGAAATAGCAAGAGAAGTATACGATATAAATTATGTTGGGCTATCGGACGACATCTGCACTCCTGTCATTTTTTGTTGTGTGTGTAATTCTGTGGTTGATCAGAAAGGACCATTTGCATCCACGCAAGGCATTGGGTTGGTTACTGTTATCGATTTCCATTGGATTCATTGGTATGTTTCCAAAGACCGCCGACTGGATGGCTGAAAAATTGGGGGTTGACTATGCACCAACTCTGGTATTCGTAGTCGGTTTAATGCTGGTTTTCATAAAATTACTACGCATTGATGCTGAGCAGTCCAAGGAGGATCGACGGCTGGCGGCTATTACTCAGCGTCTCGTTGTGCTCGAAGCACGGTTCGAAAAATACTTTGATTCCAAAAATGAGAAGTAGTGCTTGCTGTTCTATCTTTTACGGGCTTTGTTACATTAATATACACTCAGCGTTAAGTTTTGATGAAACTTAAACATAGTGCATTTGTTAGTACTTCTGTAACCGTGATAGTGCTCTGTCTGGGATATTTCCATTTTGGCCCAAGACACGGCCTGGATTCCCTCAGCTACATCAGGTTGTGGGAAGATATTCTGGAGTACTATCAGCATTCACCTGAATTCGCGAAGGACGCGGACATATTCCGAAATGTGATGTTCCCCCGATATCTCATACCGGGCGTTATGTTGGGAAGCGCCTATTCGATGTTCGATGAGTTTGGGCATGATGTGATCATACTCATGAATATCTCTTTATACGGAGCTATCGTGTGGATGCTGGTCAAAACCTGGAGATTGCTCAATTTCCTCCCAGAGGAAGCGGGGTGGAGCGCAGTGATAATATCTCTTTTTCTGTGTTTCGGCCTAGTTGATGTGCCGATCTGGGTTTATTACGATCTTTCCGATGTTATTTTCTTTTTTCTAGTAACTCTGGTTATCTATTTATCATTATTGGCGGTATTCAGGAAGCGGGTTTCTTTTTTAATTCTGGTCGTGGCACTCACGGGTTGTGGCTTTTTTGTCCGACCAACTGTTGTTGTACTTCCACTTGCCATTGTACTAGTTACGTCCCTTATTATAGATGGAGACCGATTCGGTTTCTTGAGTCTTGCGACGGTTCTTGTCATGTTCGTAGCGTCATTGGGGGTGCTTTTTGGCATGCCGGCAATAATCGATGCCTGGGAGAACGGGTTGAACGTGGAACGGTACCTTCCTCACTTTCTGGTTGGAACGTTCAGGCAATCCGCCGTATTTTACAATTACGGGTGGGTAGTGGCAGACCGTCCCGAAACATTCGTTCAAGACCCTTCTGGATACTGGGATTATCTTGACATTACGTTAAGCCGGTTTGCCTACTATTACATTCCTCTAAGGAGTGGATACTCTACTGTTCACAATATTCTGAATTCGGTTTACCTTATTATAACCGTTTGTTGCGCTATCTATGGTTTTCTGGTGAGCTGGAAACGCGATGACAAAAATAAACGCACTGTTGTTGTCGTTGCGTCGATTTCACTGTTGTTTGGTCTGATGCATGCGATCACCCTCAACAGTTACGATTGGCGTTATCAATTACCAGCGATGTTTCCGTTATGGATACTTGCGGGTGCAGGTGCCTACAACATTCTCCTGAGACTCAAGGGTGCGAATCACCGAAAGATTGTAAACTGACGTAACCTTTACGACAAAGGCGACAGCACTCTCATTGAACGAAACAGTTGGAATGAATCAGGGAATGTGATATCTGTGACAGATAGTAATAGTGCGGTGTGTTGCGGTCTGATATTGCCGTTTTATAACGGGTACAGTTATCTGAAAGAGTGCGTTGAGTCGATACTGGAGAATAATACTGGTGTTTCGTACCGTATAATCGTAAGCGCCAAGTTAAGGGCGTACTGCTTTACAAAAACTTGATCTGTCAGACTATGATCTTTATTCACCACACAGATCACGATGCCGTCAAAAACAATAACCAGCAAACAACAACAGTGGTTGCAGCACGTTAAAGCTGCCGACACGGGTGATGGCTCTTTGACCGACTACGCCTCCAGGCACGACTTGTCCGTCAAGGCGCTGTACCAGTGGAAGACAAAACTGATCAAATTGGGATTTTATACTCCCGCATCTGGTTTCGTGCCAGTTCATCGCTTGCCGAGTGAGCCCCAACAGGCCTGCAAGGTTACCCTGCCCAACGGAACGTGTATTGAGTTTAGCGGCACATTGGACGACCAGGCGATTCACTCGATCATCACCAGTGCCGGATTGAAACAATGATCCGCCCAGACGATGACTCGGTGATTTACCTGTATCGCCATGCGGTCGATATGCGCAAGTCGATCAATGGCCTGGTGGCCATTGTTGAAGGCGAGATGCAGATGGATCCTTTCTCTTCAGCATTGTTCGTGTTTTGCAATACGAATCGAACCATCGTCAAACTGGTGGGCTGGGAAGGCAACGGATTTATCCTGTGGATGAAGCGGATCGACAAGGCGCGGTTTCGATGGCCGTTGAAGCTGCCGTTGGACTGTATCGAACTGACGCCGCAGCAAATCAACTGGCTGTTTGATGGTTATGATTTAACCCTGCTACAGGGCCATGCCAGTTTACCGCACCATACCGTTTTGTAAGCAAGAATTAGAGGAAGATAATCTGCCTCAAACCCTTTATTTATAGGGCTTTGAGCATGCTTAAATGGTAAAATGTCGCCATGAAGTCGGCCGCTAAATCACTACCAGATAATGTTAAAGACTTGATACAATTGGTGCTCCAGCAACAGGCCAAACTCGATCATCAATCAGACTACATCCATCAACTGATCGAAGCCATTCGACTTGCCAAACATCAACACTTTGGCACCCGCTCCGAGAAGTTCAATAGCGAGCAACTATCACTGCTGTTCAATGAAGCCGAGGCACTGGCCGATCATGAAGGTGACGAGCAGGAAGATGATAACAACGAGGAAGAAAACACCACGGTTGGTCCTTATAAACGCCGTAAGGGCGGGCGCAAGAAACTACCGGATCACTATCCGCGCATTGATGTGGTTCACGTTCTGGAAGAATCAGATTGCCACTGCGATCATTGCCAGGGGGAACTGGCTGAGATGGGCGAGAAGGTCAGTGAACAGATTGACTTGGTGCCACTGACGGTACG
>Ga0213861_10005174_pt1 | contig 10515 bp, 6 predicted proteins | sample PICome_4_FD_160110 | JGI IMG/M metagenome (GOLD analysis project Ga0213861, IMG submission 160110) | Coastal seawater microbial communities near Pivers Island, North Carolina, United States - PICO131 | ecosystem: Environmental > Aquatic > Marine > Coastal | place: USA: North Carolina | collected...
AATTCCAGTTACACGATCATAAGCCGGATTCTGTCCCTACGACTGGCGCAGGCCCCATCATTTATCTAGCCGCTACCTCACAGTAGCGATCCATCTGCCTACCCCCCAGCCATACAAGCGAGCAACTTGCAGCCCTGTCCGAAGACAGTGCAGACTGGTGTACATGGCATTTCAATCCGCAAGGTTTATCTCCCCCTGACATTACTGCCCGACGGCGTGTGCTCTTACCACACGGTTTCACCCTTACCACGCCTGGGCGTGGCGGTATACTTTCTGTGACACGCTCTGTAGCCGGCCGATTCCTCCGCTGGCCCCCACCCGTTAGGTGGTGCGGTGCTCTGTATTGTCCGGACTTTCCTCTCCCTCCGAGGAGGCAGCGACAGGGTCACGTACAACTGGAAAGACAAAGATAAGGGTAATTTTGCTGATCTTTGTGCCAGGAATAAACCGGCGTTCCAAACCAGGCGAATTATTTTCTAAAACCACCCTCCGTTAAATCTGCGTTTCCCACCGGTTAGCAGCAAAAAATGACCGTATGCTCAATGCCACCTGGCGCACGGAGGTCAACTGGTAAAAAAAACCTACCTTTCCTATACGAAATTCTTATCCATGAACACAAAAATTCTCCGGCTAGCGTTGGCGGCTAGCCTGCTGGTTGCAGCTATTGCCCACCTCACTGCTTTTTCCACGTTTCCTTTCCAGGAAATCTCCCTCGAACAAACGCGTTCACAAGCCCGTCAACAAGACAAACTCTTCATCCTTTACTTCACCGCCGATTGGTGCCTGCCCTGCCGCTGGATGGAAGAGAACACTTTTGCCGACCCCGAACTCAGCGCTTTTGTCAGCGACCATTACTTAGCCGTAAAAGTAGACCTGAATAAACCCGGTAGCCGGGTACTCCAACAGCAATTTGACGTGAACATCCTGCCCAGCATCTTAATCTTTGCGGCCAACGGACAACTCATTGACCAGCGCAGCGCCAGCCAGGAAGCAGGATCCCTCCTCCGCTGGCTAAAACGCCTGGACAAACCGGCCAACCATTTGACGCCCGTCCTGCCGCCGGATGCTCTGGCCCAGCCTGCACTGAATAGTCCGCAGGCCGAAGTAAACTTTACGCGCCCGGCCCTGGTTACCGACGCGGCACCGGCTTTACTGACCCTCAATCAGCACCAATACGAAGAACCACTGCTCGTTTTGTCAGGACAACCCATAGCGGCCGTAGAGCGCCGGTTTTCGCCGCGTTCCAGTAAGTTTTATGGCATTCTGTTGCACGGCGACACCTACACTTATACCGCAGGCATTCGCATGATTGTGGAACTGGAACGGAAATACGAGCAAAAAGCAGAACTGTATCCCCTGGGTGACGAACAGTTCCAATGCCTGGTTGGCAGCTTTGAAACCACCGGGCAAGCACAACAATTTTTGCAATACCTGAATCGCAATAACCGAACCGGCGAGGTCATTATACTGCCCGGGAAATAGGCTGCCAGGCGCTACTTCTAAACTTTAACACAAATATTGCTCCAATAGATTGTAATTTTGCGCGCGCCCTTAACGTTTGGAACTTGTCATTTGCCCGGCATTTGCAGGTTTCCTGTTAATCACGGGCTGCAAGACTCCACCGTAATTTTCTACCAAGCCGTACTAATATCAAAACGGAACCATGAATAGGATCCTCACTAGCTTTTCAATTTGCTTTTTCTTTGCCCTGCTGCTGCAGGCGCAAACGCCCTCCCAGGTGATGTTCAGTAGAACAGGACCTTCGTCAGGCGCCAGGATGTGTACCAACGACGCAGGCACCATTGCCGGCTTTGGGCCTTTTATCGGCCAGTCCAATGACATCACTCCCGACACCATTTATTTGTGTTTGGGCGATACCTTGTTTATCGACCATGCCGGCGACCAAGATCTCAGCGGCGACCCCAACCCCAATACGACTCCCGGAGTAGGATACGCCTTTTTTAATTGCCCCCCCACCGCCACCGGACCGGATACTGCCTCCATTAAGAATGATTTCTGCATTTTTGATGATGGCAATGCCGTCTACGGTTTTTACGTGTATACGGGTGGCGTGCGGAGTGGTGATGTGCCTTTTTTCAATGATGGCAACCTCATCAATACTTTTAACGCGGGCATGCCAGCCATTTACTATTTTGCCCCGATCACCTTTGACTCCCTGGCCCTGGGGGAATTTGCCACCTACGAAGGCAACCCCGTCGGTGATTGTATCAACCTGCGGGCCGACCAGGCTTTTGCGGTAGCCTACCTGAATGCCATTACCGTCAGCGCCGTCAATGTGACGGGGTGTCAGGGTACTTTTCGGGTGACGGGCGGCCTGTCAGAACTGGACAACTCCAATTATACGCAGATCAGCATCTACAACCAAGCTGATCCTACGGTGCTTGGTACCGTCAGCAGCGGGCCGGCCAACCACAATGATGTGGTCAACTTTTCCGTACCAGCGCCAGGCACCTACGTCATTGAAGTGACCGATGGAAAAAGCTGTAGCGGTAGCGCTACCGCTACCATTACTTCTTCCTGTGACGAAGTGACGATTTTCCTGCCGCTCACCAATGTCTTGCCCGGCTCCAACGAATGTATTCCTGTTACGGTGGAAAATTTTGTGAACATTACCTCCGTGCAGTTTTCCATCAACTGGGATCCCACGATCCTCACCATCACGAGTGTCCAGGGGTTCAACCCCATGCTCCCCGACCTGGGAACCGGCAATTTCAGTTGGCGAAACTTCCCTAGCCCCAATGGCATTGCGCCTGGTGTGATGGGATTCACCTGGACCGATTTTACCTTTGCCGGAATTGACTTACCCGATGGCGATACCTTCTTCGAAATCTGCTTTGATGTGATCGGTCAGTTGGGCGATTGTTCCAACCTGGACATTACCAATAACCCCGTTCCCATTGAAATAGGCGACCCCGACCAGAATATCTTCCAGCTGGTTACCCGCCCCGGTAAAGTGCGGGTATCCGACGATCCCTTTTTCGTCTTGTTACAACAGGATAGCCTGACTTGCCCTTCCTTTGACGACGGCAGCTTTACAGTAACCGTAGATGAAGGATTGGCGCCCTACCGATTCGTGTGGAATACCGTTCCGCTGAGTGGCCCCAACAGTGCACCGGTTGTTATTGGTGCCAACGGTGGGTCGGGAATTGTCAGTGGGTTAGCTGCGGGCAGGTACCAGGTCACCATTACCGATAATACGGTACCCGCACAAGTCGTGATAGATACCATCGAAGTCCTGTCGGGGCCCGTGCTCGGCATTACGATTCGCGATACTATTCCTTCCTGTTTTGGAGTGCGCGACGGTTCGTTGCGCTTCATCCCTACTTCCGATGGCACCCCCCTCAATAATCCCGGACCAGGCTATACTTTTGTCTGGAGTACGCCGCTGAGTGTACCCAACCCCGGAAATGTCAATTTTATTGATAATATTCCGGCCGGTTCCTACGGCATTACCGTTACCGATCCGGCAGGCTGCCAGGAAAACGCCCTGATTCCGCTGGGTACGCCACCTGCGCTACGGGTACTCGACTCCAATACCTTCATCACCGATGCGAGTTGTACGGGCGGACAGGATGGCCAGATTACCATCACCGCCTCGGGAGGAACTACGGCCAGTGGCAATTACACCTTCACCTGGAACACCGGGCTGGTCATTCAGGCTTCAACAACCACCCTTAGCAATATCAACCCGGGTCAGTACTGCGTGACCGTTACGGACGACAACCTGTGTAGCACCGAAAAATGCTTTGTGGTCAACGCCATCAAGACCCTGGCCATCAATGGCGTGGTTACGGATGTCGATTGCAACGGGCAAACCACCGGTGAAGTTTTCATTACGGGTACCACCAGTGGTGCCGCGGCAGCTACGCCCTATGCTTTTGTCTGGAGCGCCAATGCGCCCGCAGCCAACAATACGGGTACCACCAGTCAAATCCTCAACCTGGCCGCTGGTTCCTACATCGTGACCATGACCGATGCCAGCGCTGCTGGCTGTCGGGTGATCGATACTTTTGCGGTAGCGCAACCCACCCCGTTGGTGGCAACGGTACTGAATTTCACCAATGAAACCTGTACCGTTGGCAACGATGGTAGCGTTACCCTCGGTGTTAGTGGCGGAGTTGGCCCCTATACCTACAGCTGGGACCACGATGCCCTGCTGACCGACTCCCTGGCCACCAACCTTTCGGCAGGCATGTACACCATTGTGGTGACCGACGCCAATAACTGTTCGCAGCAAGTGATGCAGTCGGTATCGGCGCCGACACCACCTGCCGTGACCAGCCTCCCCGATGATTCGGTGACCTGTGCCGACGATACCGACGGCTCACTATTGGTAATGGCCACTTCTCCGGCGGGCCCGGTAACCAATTTCCAGTGGAGCACGGGCCAGTCTGGCGCAGCTATCAATGGTCTTCCCCCCGGGGAGTACATTGTTACCATTACTGCTCCCAATGCTTGTGTTACTATTGACACGGCCTACGTAACTGCTCCTGAGCCAATTCGCCTGGATTCGGTGCGCGTACGCCAGCCCAACTGCCCCGGTGAATCAACCGGTCAAATTGCAATTTTTTCTGCCGGTGGTACCGGACCTTACATGTACCTCTGGTCGACCATGCCGGGCACGCCAACCACCCAAAACCCCTTGCCGGCGCGGCCAGCCGGTGATTATACCGTAGTGGTTATTGATGCCAACCAGTGTACCTCTGAAGTCTTCAACATTACCATTGTTGACCCGCCAAGTATAGTGGTGACCTTTAGTAATATTCAGGATACCAGTTGTCCGGACGACGCGACCTGCGATGGCCAGGCGACAGCGACGGCTTCCTACAGCGACGGGTCACCAGGTAGTTTTATTTTCACCTGGGATACCGGAGAAATGACAACCAGTGCGACCACAGCGACCTCCATTCAGCTGTGTGAAGGCGTACAGAACCTCAACGTCATTGATGCCAACAATTGTGGCGTCAATGTGTCTTTTACCATTGCTGCTCCCGACCCCATCACCGTACTGCCCACCATTACGCCCGTTTCCTGTAACGGATTGGCAGATGGTTCCGTCGGAGTGGTTCCCATGGGCGGTACCGGCCCTTACAATTATTTCTGGGTAGAAACCAACGAAACGACCAGTGCCATCAGTGGCCTGAGCGCCGGCAACTATACCGCCATCATTACGGATGACAACAGTTGTACGTTCACCCAAACGGTGGTCGTAGGGCAACCAGCACCCATTGTCATCAGCGTCAATCCCGCCACGACCACCGACTTTGTGACCTGTGCTGGTGACACCGATGGCATCATTGCCGTCAACACGACGGGCGGCAACGTCACGCCCGCCAATCCGTACCAGTATACCTGGAGCGATGGTGCCATGGGCAATTTGAATGCCAATCTGGCGGCCAGCACCTATTCCGTGACCGTAACGGATTTCAAGAACTGTATGGATGAACTGAGCTTCACGATCCTGGAGCCCGAGCTCATCCAGTTTTTCCTGGACCCCATTGATCCGCCGTTGTGTTTTGGTGATCCTACCTTTGTGAGCATCGATACCGTCTTTGGTGGTGCGAATAATGCTTTCGAAGAATACACCTTCATGGTCGACAACAATGGCCTAAGCTTTCCGGTATTGCAACCGGCTACCGTTTTTGCGGGCAATCATATTATTACGGTCGAAGATATCAATGGTTGTGCCGCTGAAACAGCGATCAGCATTGCTTCTCCTGGTCAAATAACGATTACGATTGCTTCGCCCATCGTTATTGAATTGGGTGACAGCACCGTTCAATTGCAGCCGATGGTCTCACCTGGTGGGAACTACAGCTACCAGTGGACCCCGGGCGACTTTTTGAGCTCCGATACCATCCGCAATCCTTTTATTTTTCCGGAAAACAGTTTGGATTACACCCTGACGGTGGTCAACGAGAATGGCTGTACGGCTACTCAGAATGTGTTTGTGGAGCTGGACGCCAACCGCAACGTCTACATTCCCGACATCTTCAGCCCCAACAACGACGGCCGCAACGACAACTTTGAAGTGTTCACCTGCCGCGGCGTACGCCAGGTGAGGTCGGCAAGGCTCTTTGACCGTTGGGGAGGGCTGCTTTACGAAGGGACCAAACTGGATCCCAACTGTTTGAATGGCATCAAGCTCTGGGACGGGACAAAAAATGGGCAAACCCTGCCGCCAGGCGTCTACGTCTACCTGATTGAAGTAGAATTTCTGGATGATGTGATCCTCACCTACCGGGGCGATGTGACCCTGGTGCGGTAGCGTAAACGAGTCTGGTTATTCCTCAAAAGAGAAAGCCCGGACAGCAAATCTGTCCGGGCTTTCTCTTTTTATAAACCAAACCTACTAAAACTACCGCCGTCGCAAGCGGATGATCGGGCAGATCATTTCTTCGAGGCTAATACCCCCGTGCTGAAATGTGTTGCGGTAATAGTTGTTGTAGTGATTGTAGTTGTTGGGGTACAGGAAGAATTTGTCTTCCTTGGCGAAGATAAAAGTTGAACTGACGTTCGGCCGTGGCAAACCAGCTTCCAGGGGGTCGCGGATTTCGAGTACATCGCGCTTTTCGTAGTTGAGGTTCTTACCAACTTTATAACGCAGGTTGGTCGTTGTTTCCCGATCGCCCACTACCCTGGAAGGCGTATTTACCCGGATGGTACCGTGGTCGGTCGTCACGATGAGGTTCACATCACTCTTATCCGTCACGCGTTGCAGGGCCGACCAAAGCGGTGAATTCTGGAACCAGGACAGGGTAAGGGAACGGTAAGCTTTTTCATCACCGGCCAGTTCCTTGAGTACTTCCATCTCGGTACGCGCATGGGAAAGCATGTCGATGAAGTTGTAGACGATGACGGTAAGGTCGTTGTGCAGGTAATCAAGAATGTTGTCCTCCATCTGTTTGGCTTTGGCAACATTGGTGATTTTCATATAATCGACTTTCACATCCTTACGGATAATGCGCTTGACCTGCGCCCGGAAGAGGTCTTCTTCGTGGTTGTTTTTTCCGCCTTCATCCATGTCATTTTTCCACCACTGCTTGTAGTGGCGCTCAATTTCGGAAGGTAACATACCCGCAAAAATAGCATTGCGGCTGTACTGGGTAGTGGTCGGTAAAATGCTGTAGAAATAATCCTCATCTTCTATCCTAAATTCCTGATTGAGAACCGTTTCAATGACTTTCCACTGGTCGTAACGCAGGTTGTCGAGCAGGAGCATGATGGTAGGCACCTTTTCGTCGAGGTAGGGGAATACCTTTTCCCGTAGCAGGCGGTCGCTCATAACGGGCCCATTCCCGTTTTTCATCCAATCGAGGTAATTATTCTGGATGTATTTGGAGAAGGCATTGTTCGCCTCATTCTTTTGCATCGACAAAATATCGGCCATCGCCGTCGACTGGCTTTCGTCTATTTTGATCTCCCAATTGATGATTCGTTTGTAGACATCCACCCATTCCTGGTAGTTAAGCCCGCTGTTGATTTCCATGAGAATCTGGCGAAATTCTTGCTGGTAATCAGAGCTTGTTTTTTCCCGGACCAGGCGTTTGTTGTCGATCAGGCGCTTGAGGGTAAGAAGAATCTGATTGGGATTTACCGGTTTGATGAGGTAGTCACTGATCTGGGATCCGATGGCTTCCTCCATTACCGTTTCGGCTTCGTTCTTGGTAATCATCACCACCGGGATATTCGGACGAATGTCCTTAAGCTTGGCGAGGGTTTCGAGTCCGGTGATACCAGGCATACTCTCGTCCAGAAAGACGACGTCAAAATCGTTGTTGTCCTGTATTTCTTCCAGGGCATCATGTCCGTTGGTCACGGTAGTGACCTCATATCCCTTTTTTTCGAGGAACAAAAGTTGTGGTTTCAGCAGATCAATCTCGTCGTCTGCCCAAAGAATCTTGATTTTATCCATTATAAAGTTTGTTCTTTTTTGTCGTTTGTTGGGTCCAGGTAGCCAAAGGTAAGGAACTGGTGGTAAAGGGTACCTAGTCCTTAACGTGGTTTTGTTCTTTATGGATACAAGCGAGTGGGTTTTTCTTGATTTGTTGGCCTTTTTTGCGGCTTCAGTCATTTATAGTCCTCCCAGGCGAAATTTATGCGCCGACCCCGCTAACCCAAAAAGTCAGCTACCATAAAAACACAAATTTCCTATCTTTACCCTAATTCTGTGTAGTCAACCCTGGCGATGCGGAACGCAAACGAAAAAAGAGCTACAAAGAATTGGAACGGACACCTCCTATTGTTACCATCACCTCTGATTTTGGTTGGCGCGACTACCACCTGGCGCTAATCAAAGGGAGCATTTTGCAACAGACGCCAAATGCCCGGATCGTAGATATCAGCCACGATGTGGCCAACTACGACATTGTGCAGGGGGCATTCTTGTTTCAGCACGCCTGGCGGGCATTTCCGGTTGGTAGTATCCACCTGTTGAGTATCAATGATTTTGGCCAGCCCGACCGCCCTTTCCTGGTGTTCACCCACGAAGGCCACCATTTTATAGGTCCTGACAATGGCCTGTTTTCCCTGATCTTTCCCGAACGGCCCGGTGCCATTTTTGCCATCGATACGGGCGATCTTTCCTTTAGCCGTTTCCCCCTGGCAACTATTTTTGCCAATGCCGTTGGCCACCTGGCACAAGATTTCCCGGCCGGTGGCTTGGGCAAAGCCGTAGCCGACTGGACGCAACGCATCACCTTTCAACCGGTAACCGGGCCGAACCACATTCGCGGCTCGGTGGTCTACATCGACAAATTTGAGAATGTGGTGCTGAATATCCAACGGGAACTGTTTGAACGCATCGGCGGTGGCCGGCCTTTTGAATTATTTTTCAAACGACATTCGCCGATCGTTGAGCTCTCCGTCAACCACTACGATGTGGCCGTTGGTGAAATGCTCTGCCGGTTCAATTCTGCTGACCTGCTGGAAATTGCGATCAATATGGACAAAGCTGCCAGCTTACTGGGCATGAAGGTGGAGGATACCGTGCAGGTGGATTTTAGAAGTGGAAGGGTGTAAATGTGAAAAGGTGTAAGTGCCGGGACAATAATAAATTTACATTCTCAAATTATTAGCGAAGGAATAAGCGATTGATAATGAGCGGTTTCGAGCTAATCATTTGAGTCAAAAAATGTAAATTTATTATTGTCCAAATACTTAAGTGCCAACCCATCAGGCAGGTTGAATAAAATCCCAGAGGTTGCCGTACAAGTCCTTGAATACGATTACGGTGCCGTATTCTTCCTCGCGGGGTTGCTCAATGAATTCAATGCCGTGGGCTGCCATGTGGCGGTAATCGCGCCAAAAATCGTCGGTGTAAAGGAAGAGAAAAACGCGGCCACCCGTTTGATTGCCCACGCGACTCAGCTGTTCCTCGCCCACCGCTTTGGCCAACAGGATGGCACATTCGTTGTTGCCGGGAGGAGCTATCCTTACCCAGCGCTTGGTGGGGCTACGGACGGTATCCTCCAACAGGCGAAAGTTCAATTTTTGGGTATAGAAATCGATCGCTTCATCGTAGTCTGCTACGATCAGGGCAAATTGGGCGATGTGTTGTTGGGCCATGATACATTTTTTTGATTCTCTAGCAAATGTAAATTTTTCAATTGCATACGTTGTAATTTATTTTTTTGTTTATTTTTTTTGCAAAAAAAATAATTAGTAGTATATTTGATCCGTAACATGAGCAGAATTGCTTTGACCCTCTTCTCGGTTACTCATCGGTACTACCCCTTATGGCGTAATTCTTCGCCTGGTCAAAAAGGGCATTCGTAGGTTTTGTCTTTTGCATGGTTGTTCACCCTGGGTGAGCAATGGTGGTGGTTTGCCCCGCGCGGCCATTGGGCCAAAGTTGGGGCCGGCGTTCAGGCCTAGAGGGTGGGCCCCTCCCAAGGGGCTCTTGAGCCCCGGCGAGAAATTGCAACATTCGAACAGAAGCACTTGAATACGCAAACCTCCTGAGCCAATTTCCCTCTTTTTACCTCTTTCTTGTTTATGGGGTGTTAATAAAAGTATAGCGCGAATGGAGCCTAGCGCTTTCCAAACTTCTCCTGACTTCAAAAAAATCATACCTTAAACCATAAAACTACCACCCAATGAAAATAGAAGCCACCTCACCCGAAAACCATATTGAGCAACTGCCGGAAGACCGCCAGGCTCCCATGCAGCACCTCCGCCAGGTTATTCTCGACCATCTTTCCCACTGGCTTTCAGGAAACGATGAGCTACAACATGATCGGGTACGTCGTTCCGCACAATATCTTTCCAGCGGGTTATCATTGCGCCCCCCAGTTGCCCCTACCCTTTCTGAACATCGCTTCGCAAAAGAATTTTATTGCCCTTTACCACATGGGGCTATATGCCAGTCCGCCACTCCTGGAATGGTTTGTAGCCGAATACCCCAGGCATTCCGCACGTAAACTGGATATGGGAAAAAGCTGCATCCGCTTTAAGAAAATGGAGGACATTCCATTTGGACTTATTGGTGAGTTG
>Ga0213861_10005186_pt1 | contig 10499 bp, 15 predicted proteins | sample PICome_4_FD_160110 | JGI IMG/M metagenome (GOLD analysis project Ga0213861, IMG submission 160110) | Coastal seawater microbial communities near Pivers Island, North Carolina, United States - PICO131 | ecosystem: Environmental > Aquatic > Marine > Coastal | place: USA: North Carolina...
TGAAGATAATTGAAAACAGTTGTTGACGATCAGTCAAATATCTGTCATTATGTATCCAGTCGAGAGGGAATAAGCCCAATCGCAACCAACACTACAATGACCTACACCAACAGAATCGAGTTCAAAGACGGAAGCAGACATGAATCAGAGTATCAAACGCGAGATTACGAAGTTTCCGATTCTGAGTTTCAGTCGTGGACTGAAGAATACCGTGGCTTGTTTAAGTCAATCATCATGTATTGCAACGGCACTTGCGTTCAAGTCGAGTTTGAATAACCCAACCAACACCAACACTACAATGAAAATAATACTTACCGATGAACAAACACAAGGATACCAAGAATGCATGTCTGAAGAGGGACGCGTTTTCAACAGTGGCAAAATCAGAGTAGGTTGGACTCAGACAAGGGGAGGATACGCTATATTTGTCAGTGGCAGAATGGAGGGTCAGCTTTTTAACAACCAGCAAGACGCTATTGATTACCTCAGCGAAACTCACAACATTGAAATCTAATCCCCAATCGCAACCAACTCCACAACCTGCCCTCTGTCATGAGGGCGGGCTTTCTGGGTGTATGAAAACACTACAACTACTCGCAGACCTAATCGGAGCATTGCTCCTCATCGGGGGCTTCTTTGCCCTCTACTATGTAATCGTCCCAACCTTCTAACACTACAATGAAGACAGCAATGATCATCTGGCTAAGTATCGTCTTGGCACTAATGCTACTACTGCCCACTGGTGCAGCAATATTCGTGGGGGTTGCATTCGTTATACTTCCTCTCACGCTAACAATAATGCTCACGGTAATCGTGGGTCTAATCCAAAAGAAATAACACTATGACAACAACAACAAAAACGAGCATCAAGCTCATAATCATCATGCTGGCAGTATTAGCTGGCTTCGCAACTGGACACCAAGTAACGCAGACCATGTGGGAGCGTGCTGTCATCACCAACCTTAAGTAACAATGATTGAGCTACTATTATTCCTAGCCGCCATCCAGATCACAATGTTTCTGGTCATCTCACTACTTAAACTAACAGATTAATGAACCTACAAACAATTATATTTGACGAACACGACCGCATTATCCAGATCAATGGCTACCTCATCGTGGGGCAGCGTGGCATGAGGGACATGTATGGACAGTTGGAGACTCCAGACGATCCAGACGAGGTAGAGATCGAGTCAGCCTTCCTTGGTGACAAGGAGATTGAACTAACAGAAGAACAGACCGAGTGGGCTATCGAAGCCCTCTGGGATGAAGCAAGCAGCTATCGAAGCCCTCTGGGATGAAGCAAGCATATCATGAAAAATAGAAAACAGACGACCACGATACTGGCGGCTTTAGCATACTTGTTAGATCGCCAGAACCTAACACAAGACCAGCTACATGACTTGGTCATAAAGACGATGGAGGAGGTAGGGAAGTGATGTGGATACTAATTATTATATCTATCATCTGCGTAATACCCATCACCGCGCTAACCGTGGCTATGATTATAGCCAAGGACGCTCACAAAGAATATGAAGACGACAAATACTACTAACATGACACATAAACAATACCTAAAGCTGGGTCTCAAGACCCTACGAGAAGTTTACGCACTGGAGCGGCTAATGGAGGAGGATCTAACAATCTCCCAGATAGCTTTCGAGGGTCTATCAAAGGTTAGCCTAACGGCTATCATCGACAGGTTCGAGGAGCTTAACTTAGCCAAGCGAGTGCCAAGCAAGCTGGATAGACGCAAGACTATCATTACCCTAACTGATCACGGTCGCGATGTCCTTCTACGCTAAGACACCAGCATGGAATAGAGGTCAAGCAGTGGAGGCAGAGTTTGAGACTCTGCTGAAGCTGCGAGATCCAGAGGCACGGCGAGCAACTCAGCAGGAGCAGTTCGACCATATTGACTTCATCACAAGCTTCGGCACGTTTGATGTGAAGGCACTGGGGCGAGTTAGCCGTGGTGACACCGACACACAGGACGAACGGAGGTGGCTTGAGCTTAACAACGTGGCTGGTCGAGTTGGCTGGCTGCTGGCTGAGAAGCTGGACTACCTAGCGTTTGAGCGGCTGGATGACTTCCTCATCGTCAAGCGTGAGGATCTCAAGGAGTTGGCTAAGAGCCTGTGCCAGTTTGAGTATGTTGACTGCCCACTAGATGCACTCTACAATCTATACCAGCGCAGGGGGCGGAAGGATCTTCTAACAGTTATCCGCACGGATGACATGTTGGTGCTGGATCACAGGGTGTGGCTTAAGCATTGACTTGTTAGGTATAAAAACTATACTGTTAAGTTATGAACCCGAAGCAAAGGAAGTTCTGTAAGCTCTACCTACAAGGCATACCTGCTGGTCGTGCTTACGAGCAAGCTGGCTACGAGCAGAGGGGTGGCAACGCAGACATGGCGGCTAGTAGAATGCTGGCAAGTAATGACAAGGTTAAGAAACATATCAAATCAATGAACGAGAAGACCGACAAGAGCACGATACTGTCCATCACAGAGCGTAAGGAGCTATTGACAAGGATAGCGTTGCGACAGGAGGGTGAGTCGCCCAGTGACGCTATACGAGCCAGTGCAGAGCTGTCCAAGATGGATGGTGCTTACGAGCCACAGAAGCAGGAGGTAGACCTCAACATCATCATAGGTGGCGATGCCAACAGTTAACCTAGAGATAAAGCCACGCGCACCGTTCCGTGAGTTTCTCAACTGCAAAAAGCGTTGGTTGACGATTGTTGCACACCGTAGGGCAGGGAAGACAGTGGCAGTTATTCAGAAGCTGATACTGGAGGCTCTAACACATAAGCGCAAGGGCATGAAGACTGCGCCACTGCGCTACTTTTACTGTTGTCCAACACTCTCCCAAGCAAAAAGCGTAGCGTGGACGTATCTAATCAATTTCACGGCAGACATTCCTAACGTGGTCGCTAATCATAGTGAGCTACGTATCACGTTCCCTAACGGCGCAGAGATACGCTTACTGAGCGCAGACAATGCAGACAGAGCTAGGGGCCTATATGCTGATGGGGTAGTGCTTGATGAGGTGGACAATATCAATCCTGCCCACATTAATTACGTTTTTATGCCGTGCCTGTTAGATTACAGGGGATGGCTAATTCAAATGGGGACACCTGCTGGCAAGAGCAATCTTTACAAGGGGCTGCAATCAGCCAAGGAGAATAAGGACAGGCACTACTCACTCACCCTCAAAGCCAGTGAGAGCGGTCTAGTAGCTCAAGAGGATCTTGATGAGATCAGATCACGCATTGGTGAGGATGCCTACCAGCAGGAGATGGAGTGTAACTTCAACGTGGCACGGGCTGGAGCTATCTATTCTAAAGAGATCAACGAGGCGAGAGATCAAGGACGCATACTAGACTTTAGCAACGATGGTGGTCAGCTTACACACACATCATGGGATCTCGGCTCGCCCGAAAATACGGTTTGTATTTACTGGCAGCGTGATCAGCATAATCTAACATACAAGGTGATTGACTGTGACTTTAATCTTAACATGACGACAGCAGAGCGTGTATCACACATGATACACAAGGGCTACAATTATGGTCAACATTTTCTCCCACATGACGGTCGCACCAGAGGTGCTGACAACATGAGCTTCCAAGCCAAGCTGTTTGACGCAGGGCTAAAGAACGTGGTCGTGCTACCTAATGCTGGCTTTGGGGCTGAGGAGAAGCGCATACGATCAATGAAGGATATGTTTGGGTCTGTGTTCTTCCATGAGCGTGTGGACGTTGAGGATGGGCTGATTGATGCACTGGAGAACTACCACAACCGTGAGGACAAGAAGGACGGTCGTGTGACAAATGTTGTCGTCCATGACTGGTGTTCACACTTCGCTGATGCATTTGGCTATTGGGGTGAAGCTCTCAAGAACGGACTGGTTATGGGTAGCATGACTCCTAAAGCGTTAGGACGAGCCAAGGCGAGCTTCGGCAAGTCTCTCTAGGTGCTTGACACATTGTTAGATTTTGGTTAGTATGACTCCCATCATGGGATCTAAACCTAAAGCACCTAAGCCAGCAGCTCCACAAGCACAACTCGTAGACCTAGAGACAGACTCCGAGGGTGGAGCATCTAACTTTGAGAAGGAACTCAAGAAGAAGCGAGCCAAGGCACAGACACAATTTGCTGGCGAGACTGGTGGATACGGCGGCAACACTAACTTAGGTTAATGACAGGCGACTACGTCATCAGTAGGCGTGACGCTCTACGCCAATACAGGACTCCGCATGAGTCTCTGTGGGACGAGATAGCAGAGCTGTCCATGCCCCGCAAGATCACTGACAGCAGTCACGGGAGCTTCCCGACGCTAATCAACAGTGCAGAGCTTCATGACAGCACTCTAAGGATCTCATGCCTTCAACTGGCTAATGGGTTCTGTTCACTGGTCACTCCACGCGAGGAGGTCTGGCACTCACTCACACCACCTAAGGGGCTGGAGGACAATGATGCAGCCATCAAGTTTTATCGTGAATGCTCAGAGGAGATCACGTATCGGTTAGATCAATCTAACTTCTACACATCGATTCAAGAGACATACCTTGAGCGAGCAGCATTCGGCACAGCATGTGACTTCAGCGAGTGGGACGAGGACTATGGTCAGCTCAACTTCCGTAACCTCAACGTAGGCAGCTACTACATCGGACAAGATCACCGTGGTCGTGCCAGTGAGGTTATCTACGAGGCAAGCTACACAGCAGCACAGGCAGCTACCGAGTTTGGCATTGAGAATCTATCAGACAAGCTTCAGAAGGAGGTCAAAGACCCCAAGAAGAATGACTTACATGTCTTCATCATGATGGTTGAGAAGACCAAGCCATGGGACGAGGATCAAGACTTCCCGTTCTACATGTGCTGCATTGAGGAGGACAGTAAGAAGGTTGTCTCCAAGCAAGGGTATTACGAGATGCCAGCTCACGTTACTCGCTACCTCAAGTGGGGAACGTCACCATACGGTTTTGCACCTACATGGATAGCATTGCCAGAGGCACACAAGCTCTCACTGCTCCAGAAGCAGATGGATGTCCTAGCTGAGAAGGCTGCTAACCCACCTATACTCGCTCCTGCGAGCCTTGAAGGCGAAATAGGGGTAGGCGCACTGGATATCACCTACGTCAACGACATCGATCCTAATCGCTCACCACGGGAGTGGGCGACATCTGGCAGATATGATATCGGTCAAGACCGTATCGCTGAGAAGAAAAAGACCATTCAAGAGATTATGCATGGCGACCTGTTCAGACTGTTCGCACAGATTGATCGCACTATGACAGCAACGGAGGCTACTCTACGCGAGGCTGAGAAGGTGATGCAGTTTAGCCCTACATTCTCTGCCCTAACAAGCGAGTATCTCGACCCTAAGCTGATGCGTATCTTTGGCATCCTATGGAGACAGGGCAAGATGCCACAACCACCAGAGGAGCTAACCATGCTGCTAGGTGAGGGATCAGTCCCACTTCCACAGGTGGCTTATAACAACAGAATTTCACTGGCTATCAAAGCCAATCAGAACAGCAGCTACGCTGAATACATGGCAATCCAGACACCTCTAGCAGAGATGAATCCATCTATCTTGGATAACATGGACATGGACAGGACATTCAGAGACGGATGGCGTAATGCTGGTCTACCAGAGGATGGACTACTTAGAGAGATTGACGTAGAAGAAACACGACAAGCCCGTGCAGAAGCTCAACAGGCGCAGATGCAGATGGAGCAAGCCGCTCAAGCAGCAGCTATCGCCAAGGATGCTTCGGCAGCCAACGGTGGGCAGATGCCAGAGGCTATGGCTCAAGGAATGGGTGGATAACTTATGAGACAACTAAACGCACAGACGGCAAAGGCATGTGAGAAAGCTCTCAACACGCCAGAGGGCAAGATCCTAACGGAGTATCTAACACAATCTGTTGGACTCATTGAGAGGACATTCATACCAGACTCTAACGGAGTGGTAGATCCATACCGAGCTGCCATCAAGGACGGCGAGCGAGCAATCGTATCATTGCTAGTTAAACTACAAAAGGGACAGACACATGAGCGACAAGATTAGTTTAAGGGGCGGCAAGGTATACCGAGGTGACAAGCTGTTGGCTTGGTATGATGGCGATGAACTTAAGTTTAAGCACTGGAAGTTTAAGAAGCATAAGGCTGACATCGAAGACCTCAAACTGACCGCTGATGCACTTGCGGAGAATAACTCCACAATCACTGCAGATGACCCGCTAACCATATCATGTGACCTAGATGTTGGGTCAGACGATCCAGAACCACCAACACCACCAGAGCTAATCAAGATGGGTAAGAACGGTGCATGGTTCGGTGAGGAGCATCCATACGTTGTCGAGTGGCGCAAAGCCAACTGGTCTAAAGAATCTTTCGATAAGAAGTATGCCCATCAGTATGAGCAGCTATGTAACAACTACGATGCCGAGGGCATGAAGTATCAACCATAAAAACCATGAGCGAAGAAACAGCACAAGCACCAGCGACAGAGGCAGCAGCACCAGCAGCAGCACCAACCACAGAAGCAGCACCAGCAACGGAGGCTGCACCATCATCAACACAGTCAACTCCAGACATATTCTCTGGGCAGACTCAAGCCGCTCCGTCTAGAGACTTGATGAGCCAGTTGTATACGTCTGAGGGCAACCTAGCAGACAACTACACAGATCTTCTACGTGAGAATGGACTCAGCGAGCTAACCAACACCGTAGCCAAATACAAATCGCCAGAGGGTCTGCTCAAAGGGGCGGCTAACCTCATCAGCTTTGCAGGACGCAAGGTGGAAGGGGTGATCGTCCCTAACGAGGGCAGCACTGAGCAGGAGATCGCTGAGTATCGCCAAGCTATTGGTGTGCCAGAGTCACCTACAGCATACGACCTCCAACCAGAGAATCTGCCAGAGGGCATGGGATGGGACGATGGATTAGCTGAGAACTGGCAGAGTGCCTTCCATGAGGCTGGCATCTCCCAAGAGCAAGCACAGAAGCTTTCACAAGCGTATACCGACATCACTAACAATCAACTAACACAAGCCAACCAGACACTCCAGCTACAGTCTGAGAGCGAGATGGAGATGCAACGTGCCGAGCTACAGAAGCAGTGGGGCGACAAGTATGATACTAATCTACAGAATGCTGTTAACATGGCATCTACTATGGGCTTCGACCTTGAGAGTCAGCAGGACATGGCGGCTATCCGCAATCCTAAAGTCCTCAACATGATCTTAGCCAAGCATGACTCTCTGAAGGAGGGTAGTCTGCCAAGAGGAGGACAGCCTAACACGGGAACAGAGTCATTCCGCGACCAAGCCAATGCTCTCTATTCGAAGTATCCAAACATGATGACAGCCCCACACGATGTGAGGGCTAAGTATCAAGAGCTACGCAAGCTGTCCTCCATGCAGCCACAATAACTTTCGACTTAGGTCGCTGCCTCTCCTTGTGTTTTCGTGTCGTGTGTTTCGCATGGGGAGAGGCTAAATTAATTTGACAACACGCTGAAAACATATCATCCTTGCCACGCAGTCTATTTCTTTCTGCATAACGTATTGTTCATATTGGGAATCCCTCAAGGTGCTGTAGTGTCACCTTGGGGGATTTTTCTTATCACCATGACTCATCAACCATACTGCTATAAAGCCACATGCATCTCAGTGTATGATGGAGACAGTGTAACCTTGGACATATCGCTAGGATTCGATATAACCATGAAGCAGAAGGTAAGACTTCTCGGTATTGACACGCCAGAGATTAGGGGTAAGGAGAGATTGGATGGACTGATAGCGCGTGACAGGCTGAGAGAGTTGATTGATGGCAAAGACATCATCATAGTTACCCACAAGGATAGGGGTGGAAAATACGGGCGGCTATTAGCAACCATCTATCTTGATGGTGTTGATATCAATCAACAGTTAGTTGACGAGGGCTTGGCTGAAGTTTACAGCTAGTGGCTTGACAAACCTTGTTAGATGTGGTGTAATTGCGTGTCCCTAACGGATACCATTCTTTTTCTTAGCCAGTAGCTCTGGTTAGTTGAATGCCCAAGAGAGACTTGATACCAATATCAAGCGACCTGCTTCTAGCAGATACTCTGGCATGATCTTGGTCTAACAAACCAACAACAACAACAACTAACTAAACTAAAATTATGGCTATCACTAGCACAGTGCCAGACCACTTCCCTACTCTCTATCAAGATGAGTGGAGACTTGAAGTCCAGCAATTATCATCACGTTTGCAGGGACTCGTTCCTGTATACCCAGTAATGGGAGATAGCAGACGTTTCAACAAACTTGGCAAAATTAACAGCCAAGACATGACAGGACGCTTTCAAGACTCAGCACCCGCTGATGTCGATACTGAGATGCGTCATCTCTATGTAGGTTTCAAGACAGCAGAGAACTTTGTTTCTCGTGTTGACAGCATTCGCCTTGGCGAAATTGACTCACCTCACTCATCCATCATGAAGAGCCATATGGCTGCTGCTGGACGTGACCGTGACCAAGCTATCATCGACATGCTTGGCGGCAATGTATACGAAGGCAAGAATGGCACATCTACTGTGGCATTCAACACTTCTGATTACAGCATCGCTAAGACATACCAGTATGACGGCACTGTCGGCAACACTGGTCTTACCTATGACAAGATCGTCAACGCTCGCACCCGTCTGGGTCTCAAGAACGTTGCTGGACAAAATGTCGAAGGTGGTTCTCCGCTTGGCATGGTCATCACTCATAACGAGATCGAAGACCTGCTCCATGACGACAAGTTCATCAACCGTGACTACCGCGCCAAGCTTGAAGAAGCTCAGAGTGGTTCTATCGTTGATGCGTTTGGCTTCACCATCATCGCAGTTGATCCTGCCCTCATGCCTGTTGCGGCTAACACTCGTGCCTGTTACGCGTTCGCTAAGAACTGTGTAGCGTTTGGTTACGCAGAAGACCCACAAACATTTGTGGACACTTTGCCTACCAAGCGTCACGATGTTCAGATTCGTTCTGAGTGGGCATTCGGTGGCACTCGTCTTGATGACGAAGGCGTTATCCAGATCAACGTTCACCGTGCATAATTAACCTCTAACATAGAAATAATAATATTATGGCTACTACCAAATCAGACATTTATACGACTCAATCAGCCGCTACTGGCGACAACCGTGCAGACGGTCGTCTCCTCAGTGGTAAGGTTCGTCAAGCGCAAGCTGTTATCACTCTCCTTACAGGCGAGACTGACGCACACGTTTACAACCTTGTTGAGCTTCCCAAGGGAGCTTTGATTGATCCGTCTCAATCCTTTGTTCAAGCTGAGAATCCCGCAGGGACTCTTGTTGCTGACATCGGAGTGCCATCCGATCCAAATGCGTTGACCGCTGCTGCTCTCACTCTTTCGAGTGGAGGTAAAGTATTCTTCAACACATCTGTTGACGAAGTCCCTCTTTACGAGGTGGCAGACGGAGACGAACTTGTGAGCCTTACGGCTAACACGCTGACCACACCAACTAATGGTGCTCAGATCCGCGTTTGTATCACATACGTTGATCGTTACTAACAACTAAAATTGGGGTAGCGTGGGCATTGTTCTGCGCTACCCCTCTCTCTTTTCCAAATGACTAAGACCGAAATTGCCAACATTGCTTTAGCTAAGTTCCGCGAGGGACGCATCACGACTATCGAATCTACGACAGACCCAGTAGCGGTCGTCATGAATGATCAGTATGATCACGCACTAGAGCTTTTGTTAGAAGAGCATCGGTGGAACTTCGCAGCCAAGAGGGTTGCTCTAACAAAACTTAGCACTGCCCCACCATTCGGATGGGACAACCAATATGCTCTCCCTGCTGATCTAATCAGACTCAAGGACGTAAACGGAGAGGATGTCGAAGCCTCATCACAACTCTTCGAACTGGAGGCAAACAACCTTCTAACAAACGATGACACAGCAACGATTACATACGTTGCCAAGATCACCGACACCAATTTATACTCGCCTTCATTCGTGGAGGCACTCTCGTTTAAGCTCGCCAGCATCACATGTGGAAGACTCACGGGTGACACTGAGCTGGCTATCATGCTGGACAAGCAATACAACTATGCGTTGTCCAAGGCTATCCACAACGACACCAAGGCAAACGGCAGTAGGGACAAGAACCTAATGCAGAGAATGCTCAACTCTTCTGCCATCTTGGGTGGCAACAATCTAGGCAGTGGCACATCATACCCGCGCACTGGAGGCTCAAGCGGATCAGTAGCAGCACACAAGCACGAACTCACCGACCTACTCCAGACAACAGCCACAGACGGACAGACGATCATCTGGAACGACACTGAGGGCAAGTGGGAGGCTGGAGACGCGGCAGCAGGTGGTGACGTATCCACTGACACAATCTTTGACGCTGCTGGCGACCTTGTGGTTGGCACAGGAGCAGACACGGCAGCCAAGCTACCAATCGGAGCAGCGAACG
>Ga0213861_10005187_pt1 | contig 10497 bp, 7 predicted proteins | sample PICome_4_FD_160110 | JGI IMG/M metagenome (GOLD analysis project Ga0213861, IMG submission 160110) | Coastal seawater microbial communities near Pivers Island, North Carolina, United States - PICO131 | ecosystem: Environmental > Aquatic > Marine > Coastal | place: USA: North Carolina | collected...
CCAAGAAATAGAAGTTATGAATGTATTACATCGACTTATTGCCCGGTATAGCATTGCGTCTGATGCACCGAATGTAAATCTACGTTACTTATAACTTGTCTAGAGACTCGTGTTTTGAAAAAAAAATCTGAATATACGCTGACCAGCACCCATTGGGGTACCTATCGTGTTGAGAGTAAACAGGGGCAGGTTGTTGCAATGCACCCGTTTGAAGAAGATTCTGATCCGTCTCCAATCGGCAACGGTATTATTGATGTAATTGATGCACCATCGCGTATTCAAAAACCGGCCGTGCGCAAGAGTTGGCTCGATAGTGGACCCAGTAGTAAGAATGATTTGCGCGGTGTAGATCCATTTGTCGAAGTTTCATGGACAGAAGCCGAAACGCTCGTTGCAGACGAATTACAAAGGGTAAAAACTGTATATGGAAACAAAGGGATCTATGCAGGATCTTATGGCTGGTCAAGTGCTGGTCGATTTCATCATGCGCAGAGTCAGATTCATCGGTTTTTGAAATGTATTGGTGGATATACCCGCTCGGTTAATACCTACAGTTTTGCCAGCGCTGAAGTAATACTTCCACATGTTATTGGTGATTTATTTTCACTTTTACTGCAAACAACCAGTTGGCCATCCGTTATTGAAAGCAGCAGTTTACTTGTTGCATTAGGCGGTATTCCCGTACGTAATGGCCAAATTAATTCAGGCGGTATCGGCCAACATGTGCAACGTGAACACATAATAGCGGCAAGAAAGGCGGGTGTCGAATTTGTTAATGTTGCTCCAATTGCCTCAGATATTGAAAATGATATTGACTGTCAGTGGATACCAATCCGTCCGGGCTCGGATGCAGCCTTACTCATTAGCCTGGCATATATACTGCATCATGAGGGGTTAAGCGATAATGGCTTCATCGATCAATTCACCCAAGGATTTGATGTCTTTCTGAATTATCTTAATGGTGTGGGTGACGGAATAAAGAAAGATGCACTGTGGGCGGCGGACATTTGCAATGTTCCTGCCAATGACATTGTTGATCTCGCGCGAAGAATGGCGACTAATCGCACAATGCTTTCTATTAGTTGGTCTCTTACACGGCAGCATCATGGTGAACATATATATTGGGCCGCTGTAACCGTTGCGGCTTTGTTAGGACAAATTGGCTTACCTGGCGGTGGTATTGGCTTCGGCTATTCAACAACAAACGGTATTGGTGCTCATAACACCAAGATCCCGGGAGCATCTTTGCCACAAGGTGATAATTTGGTGCCAGACTTTATTCCGGTCGCACGAATAAGTGATATGTTGCTCAACCCGGGGACCACATTTGATTACAACGGACAGACCGGTATTTACCCTGATATTCAGTTGGTTTATTGGGCAGGTGGAAACCCATTTCATCATCATCAAGATCTAAATCGTATGCGCCGAGCGTGGCAGAAGCCCGATACTGTAATTGTGCACGATTGGTGCTGGAACAGTAGTGCAAAGTTTGCGGACATTGTGTTGCCCTGTACTACGGCACTGGAACGTAACGATATCTCAATATCCCCGCGTGATCCTTACGTCATTAGTATGCAAAAAGCGATTGAGCCCGTGGGCTCAAGCCGAAATGACTATGACATCTTTCGAGGAATTGCCGGGAAGATGGGTATAGAACTTATGTTCACCGAAGACAGAGACGAGGCCCAATGGCTTGAGTGGATTTATAATAAGACGGTTGAACGGGCAAAAGAGAAAGAAATAGATTTTCCGGATTATGATGATTTTCGAGAGTTGGAATGGTTTAAACCAGATGCTCCAAAGGAACCGGTGGTTATGTTGGAAAACTTTCGTAAAGATCCTGTGAAATACCCTTTATCGACACCATCTGGGAAAATCGAGATTTATTCGGAGAATATTGCAAAATTTAATTATGACGACTGTCCCGGACATCCTACCTGGATGGAACCTGCAGAATGGTTGGGTGGAGATCTATCAGAATATCCGTTGCATTTAATAACTAATCAACCGAAGACAAAGCTACATTCGCAATTGGATCATGGTTCTCATTCTAGAAACTCAAAGATTCAACAAAGAGAACCATTGTTAATTAATCCAAATGACGCATCCGAGCGAGGGTTAGTGGAGGGCGATGTGGTAAAAGTTTTTAACGCTCGTGGAGCGTGTCTGGCAGGTATTACTGTTAGTGACGAAATTATGCCTGGTGTTGTACAGATGAGTACCGGAGCATGGTACGATCCTGTCGAACCCAGTGTTGAGGGTAGTTTATGTAAACACGGGAATGTTAATGTTTTAACCGCTGATTTTGGTACATCGAAACTTGCACAGGGTCCAAGTGCTTTAACGTGTTTAGTTAATGTTGAGTTGTACGATCAAGAGTTGCCTGTGGTAACAGCATTTGATCCACCGGAAATACTGAAGAGAACTGGTAAGTAGCGGTCTTCTTTGAAACGATGTGAAAGTACCGTACACGAATTTTCCTGCAATCTTAACATCAGTGGATTAGTTGTTCTGAATTCAAACTGATTCTTATTCTAATGAAATTTATTCATACTTCAGATTGGCATATCGGCCGCCAGTTTCACAACGTGTCGTTGTTGGAAGATCAATGCTACGTGCTGGATCAAATTATCGCGTATATTGAACAACAATCGGTCGATGCAGTGGTGATTTCCGGTGATATCTATGATCGCTCGGTTCCACCTGCTGCAGCGGTGGAAGTTTTGGATAAATATGTAGATATGATCTGCTCCACATTAAACGTACCTATCATCATGATTCCGGGAAATCATGATGGTGCGGAACGTCTTCGTTTTGGTTCCCGTCAACTAAGTAGTTCCGGTCTACACATACTCGGCGATTTAACAAATATTACCGAGCCGGTTGTCGTAAGTGGCCTCGACACAGATGTAGCCTTTTATGGAATACCCTATAACGATCCGGAGTCGGTGCGAAATCTATTTGATGTGAACGTATCGAACCACGATGAAGCACATGGTTATTTGGTGGATGAGATATCCAGTCAATTGTCGGCAGATAATTGCAATGTACTTTTGAGCCATTGCTTTATCGACGGTTCTGCTGAGACTGAATCTGAACGACCATTGTCGATAGGCGGGGCAGACCGTGTCTCTTACGAGCCATGTAAGATTTTCGATTATGTTGCCCTCGGTCATCTGCATAGTCCTCAGTACAGAGGTCAAGAATCGATTCGGTATTCGGGATCAATTCTTAAATACAGCTTTTCTGAACAGCATCAACGAAAAGGTGTAACACTAGTAGAACTGGGTAAGTCTGGATTTGTTGGCTGTATCCATTTGCCGCTTACGCCAATGCGAGATATGCGTGTTATTGAGGGCGAGCTTGATGACATAATCAAATCAGGTAAGACAGATCCAGGCAGTGACGATTATTTGTTGGTGCGGTTAACCGATAAACATGCTGTGCTGGACCCCATGGGAAAGCTCAGGGTCGTTTATCCAAACGTGCTGCATTTGGAAAAACCGGGAATGTATCACAGCACGGATAAACTGGCTCATCAGGAGAAAATGAAGCGCGGTGAACTGCAAATGTTTAGGGATTTTTACAGTCAGGTTTCAGGCGACACCCTGAGCGAAAGTCAGGATGAAATTGTGCGTAACGTGATCGAAAAGCTCAATCGAAAATTGAGTCAATTCTGATGCGTCCATTACGATTAACGTTACAGGCTTTTGGCCCGTTCGCCGGTGTTGAAACTATAGACTTTAGCAGTCTCGGTAGTAACCCTTTATTCCTAATAAATGGACCAACCGGGGCAGGGAAGAGCAGTATTCTCGATGGTATATGTTTCGCTTTGTATGGGCATACAACGAGTAGTGAACGGGATCCATCGCAAATGCGTTGTGACTTTGCGCTTGATAATCGATTAACAGAAGTTGTATTTGAATTTGCGCTGGGCGATAAGCAATATCGAATACGTCGTGTTCCATTTCAGGACAAACCCAAAACACGTGGCGAGGGCTTTACTACTCAATCTGCAGAGGCACAGTTGTGGGAGCACACAGGAAGTGATTTTGATACTTTACTTGTGCCACGCAGTGTAACCGATGCCAATTCCTTTATAGGGGACTTAATTGGATTAACAATTGAGCAGTTTCGCCAAGTTATTGTACTTCCCCAGGGGAAATTTAGGGAATTGTTGCTGGCTGATTCCCGAGAACGGGAAAAGATTTTTGGGCAACTTTTTCAGACAGGAATTTATAGGCGAATAGAAGAACAGTTAAAAGCGCAAGCTACCGGTATTGTTGCGGAAGTGAACAAGTATCAACAAGTGATCAAGGGCATTCTCCTCTCCGTAGAAATGAACTCGGAAGACGAATTAGAGACAATCCAATTGCAACTTCAGCCCGAGATAGTACGTGCCGAAAAACTACGTAATGATGCCTTTACTGAAAAAGCAAGAATCGAAACAGAGCATCGGAATGCGTTACACCTATTCGGACTGTTTACACAACTTCATGAGAAGCAACAGCAACTGGCAGACTTGTACACTTCAGGGAGGGGGATAGAACAATTACGTCAACAGATAAAGTATGCCGAAACGGCAGATCGTATTTCGCCATTTTTTGATAGAAATAAGAGAAATGCGGTACTCGTAAAACAGGTAATGGAGCAACTATTAGAAACCAAGCATCTTAAAGCTATTTCTAAAGAGCGAAAACTAAAAGCTGAGCGTTTGTATGAGAGTGCGGAGTCAAATCATAAACAGATAGCCGAGTTGCTTATAAACAAAGAACGATTGGAGCGAACACGTTTAAGAGTAGATAGGTTAACTCTGGTGAATAAAAACATCTCCAGTTTACAAGAGATTTTGAAAGAGCACGAAAAACAACGACTTGAAGTGGCTGCGAAAATTGAGAATTTCAAAAATAGAAAAGTATCGATTGAAATAGAAATCACAACGATTGATGAGTTACTTTCGACAGAAAAGGACTGCGAATTGCAATTACATTCAATGTCACATCTACTAGAAAATAGAGAACGATTTGAAAAAGTTATTGTAGATGAAAATATCTGTATTAACGAATTAAAAAATTTTACGGAATCGTATGAGCGTGATAAGCAAATATTTTCGGGTGTAGAAAATAGCACCACTCAGATTGAGATTAAATGGCATTCGGGACAAGCGGCTTATTTGGCGTCAACCCTCGAGCAGCAACAACCGTGTCCGGTGTGCGGCAGTCTTGAACATCCGGCCCCTGCGAAGATGAGTTTGGATTTGGCAGGTGCCGAACAGATTGTTTCAAAGGAGGATGTGGATAAGGCCAAAGCCGAGGTAAGAATAGCGCGGGAGGTTATGCAAGCGAGTAATAAAGTGATGGATGATAGTGTTAATAAGCTGCACATGATTCAGCATGAGAAAAACCGTATACGATCCGATCTAGGTGATTATTCAGATCGCACCGTCGATGATCTAAGAGGTCTGGTAACGTCTTTTCAAGTTCAATTGCGTGACATTAATGAGAAAAAGAAACAGAAAGAGATTTGTAAGACAAAGATAACGGAACTTTTCAACCGGATGCAAGAAAGTGAAACGGCCCGTGAAAAACAGTCAGTTATTATGCTTGATACTAAGGAGCGGTTGATTCAGGAACAAGTCAAAGCAAGGGAATTGGATGATGATATGGATGATCGATGGCTTATCGAAGGGGTATTAGAAAAAGAACTTTCTCTAGTCATAGAGAAAATTACTACCATTGAACAAGAATACCAGCAGGCATCTATTTTGATTCGGAAAGCGCAGTCTGAATGGGATCAAACGTTATCGCGATTTCAGTCTTTACAAGAGCAACTATCGACTCGTACAGTAGAGCAGGAGCTTTCTCAACAAGTTTGGAAAACGGCGATAAATGAGAGTGTTTTCGTAAACGAAAGTGATTTTGAACGGTCTTGTCTAACTGATAAGCAAGTTGATGATATACGTAGCCAAGTAAATACACATGATGTTCAGATATCTGAACTAAACGGTTCGATTGCGCAGTTGGAAAAAAATACCGGGACTAGAAACTGCCCGAAGCCATCCGAGATCGAAGTACTACTTCAGGAAAAAACCGTTAATTTCGAAGAACTTGATGCTAGTTATCGTAAGCTTCATACACGCAGTGAACAATTAGCTGAAGTATCTCGAAAGCTAAAGCACGAACGCGAAAAGCATCGCAAGCTTGAGGAGTCCTACAAGGTTATTGGTACGCTTAGTGACGTTGCTAATGGTCATACAGGTAACAAGATTAGTCTCCAACGATTTGTACTTAGTGTTCTACTTGATGATGTTTTGATTCAGGCATCCGAGAGACTTTCCATAATGAGTAAAGGACGATATCGCCTTGTTAGAAAGGAAGACAAGGTGCGTGGGAATAAAGCTTCGGGTTTAGATTTACTAGTAGAGGACGGCTATTCAGGAAAGACGCGCTCGGTAGCAACATTATCTGGAGGAGAGTCATTTATCGCAGCGTTATCACTGGCGCTAGGGCTATCGGATGTTGTTCAGAACTATGCTGGTGGAATTAAGCTCGATACATTGTTTATAGATGAAGGTTTTGGCAGCCTGGATGTCGAATCTCTAGACCTCGCAGTCCGAACTCTGGTCGATTTACAGGCCAGCGGTAGAATGATTGGCGTTATCTCCCATGTAAGTGAGCTAAAGGAGCAAATGGCTCTGAGGATTGATATTACTGCGGGACGTTCAGGCAGTCATATTTCAACGAGTGTCGCGGCTTAGTTGACTCGATGTAAAAACTACTACTTGATCTTACAGTTTTCTTATTGACTCCAGATATAGACTGATGATCTATAGCCGAGTTTAGCCTATTTCTGCTAGCCATCAATTCACGATATTCTTTAAGAATCCTGAAATGTCGCCATTCAACCAGTTTTAAGAAGTAAACAACGAGAGGATATGAGTTTCCGTTCCTACCGCCCGCACGAATCTCATTAGCGCCTCGGAAAAGGTTAATAAGTTAAACTTGCGCATTTGCGTCTAGTGCAGAGCGTGGCGGAATTTGCGTCCAGTGGAGCCCCTGCTCAATGCCGCTATTGACTAAATTGATAACGCAATGCTTTGCCAATGTTGTAGGTTGGGCTGAGAACCGAAGCCTAACAATTCTATTCATTTCGCCAAGACTGAATCTACTGAAACCAGCATCACTGGATTAACTCGTTGATAGGGTTACTAGCCGAATACGGTGTTGGCCATAGCAAGCTCGGCCCAGCCTACGAACACTCAAAATTAGCTACTGAACTGCAGTGAACTAGACCGAATAACTGCTACGAGCATTGAGCACCCATGCGATTTTGTCAACGACTGGGCGCTGTTTGGCCATAGCGAAAATTATTTGACTTGTATCTATTTGCTATATAATTTTTGAATCATTGAATGAATAGCGACGAGCCCTATTTATTGCTCAGTATTTATCAGAAGAGTGGCTAACGCACTACGAGAACGGAACAGCGGGCATGTCGAACTACCTTTGCAGCGGTTGAGCCCAATAAATAATCCTGTAAACCGGGTTTATGGGAGGCAATAATGATCAAGTCCACTTCTTCCTCGTTTGCCTTTTCCAGGATGTTCTTATAAGGGTGGCCTGAGCATATTTCCACATCGGCCTGTATTGATGCTGCATTAGCGAGGGCTTGTACTTCGTCCGTTGTCGATTTCCTTGAACTTTCCAAAATATCTTTGGGCAGTCCAACCGCTGCCCAGCTCGGAATATCCTCGATTACATTCAAGAGGATAATCCGGGTCTCTTTGTCGCTGTGCTTTCTGGCAGTCTCGATCATCGATTTACCTAGTTCGATTTGGGACATTTCTATTGGTACCAAGATGGTTTTATACATAGTCTATTGCCTCATGTAAGTTTGTGAGATGATGTTAACCGAATATACTAAAAATGAATTAAATTGGATTCTTGATTGGATTAAAAAAACATATGGTCGCAAATCATTTATGACACGCGTGTAGTGAGTTATACCTCCGTCTTTGTTCAATGTGACACCAAAAATCACTGAGATAGGTAACAGAAATATTTTAGTGAGTTTTTGGGGATCTCTCAGCCATACCCTAACCTGGGGGATGACCGTAATGAAGTATGTTTGAGACCGATTCACATATCCAGTCGATTACTGCAACGAGTATGTTATCGGCAAAAAGGAATGTAAATACCCTTTGTCTGCATTTCAATCAAATTTCCGTTTTTTCAGCCATTTCCAAAGCACCCTCTACTTCAATATCAAGGTATTTCACCGTACTCTCGAGTTTAGTATGACCGAGCAGCAGTTGAACGGCTCTGAGATTTTTAGTGCATTTATAGATCAAACAGGCCTTTGTACCTCTCATTGAGTGTGCCGCATATATCGCAGAATCAAGACCTATCTTCGCCACCCATTTTTTGAGAATACCAGCATATTGACGAGTAGAAATGTGTTCAGATCGGGTGAGCCTGCTCTTAAAAAGAAAATCGCTCAACGATAAGCCTGCGTTTGCAATATGCGCTTGCAACGAATCGTGGGTTCTCGCAGTGATTTCAAAATGAACGAGCATCTGGGTTTTTTGTTGTAAAACCATCGCTCGTGTAAAGATTGAGTCTAAGCTTGATATATCGCTAACTGATAACGCGAAAATATTTTTCGCACAATTGAAGAAGCGGTGGTCTCTATGGTTAAGTTGTAATTGCAACATTTCAACAAGCCCAAGGAGACCAACCACCATGAACGAACATAGCAAAAAACTGAACAATGTTGTTCAAATAGATGAAGGAAAAATCAAAGATCATCTCGGCGAGTTAGTGTTGTAGGTTGGGCTGAGGAACGAAGCCCAACAATTCTATCCATTTTGCCAAGACTGAAACTACTGAAACCGGCATCATTGGATTAACTCGTTGACAGAGTTCCTAGCTGAGTGAGGTGTTGGGCATCGCAAGCTTAGCCCGACCTACAAACACTCAAAGTTAGCTATTGAACTGCAGTGAACTAGACCGAATGGCTGTTACGGGTATCCTGCTGTTACTGCGAGACGATATTGAACCTCGATTTTTGAGGTATCAGATTAAATATCGACATGTACAGCTCAGACGTTAAGTGATTAGCCGGGTTTCTAAGCCACACGATCTCGTGGTTCTTTTCCCGCAAAGAAAGCATCCAAGTTATCTAAGGCACGAAATCCCATTGCATCGCGGGTTTCAAATGTAGCGCTTCCTATATGCGGCAGCATAAATATATTTTTATGCTTACTAAATTCAGGATTACCGCCTGGTTCTATGGCGAAACAATCGAGGCCTGCAGCTGATAACTTGCCCGATTCGATAGCACCAAGCAGTGCTGACTCATCAATCAGTGCTCCCCGCGCGGTATTTACGAGTATTGCACCGTCGGGTAGTTGAGCTAGCGTTGTTGCATTAATTATGCCCCGTGTACTCGGGGTCGCAGGGCAGTGGAGGGTGACTATGTCTGATACGGATAAAAGGGATTCAAGTGAATCATGATAAACCGCATTACATTCCAGATCTCTAGGAAGTTGGGTTCGATTGAAGTAGTGTACTTCCATATCAAAGCCACGAGCGCGACGAGCCATTACCTGCCCAACTTTGCCCATGCCAATAATCCCTAGCCGTTTGCCGGTTACCTGATGACCAACCATAAACGAAGGGCTCCAGGTGTTCCATTGTCCATCACGAACCATTCGATCGCCTTCGGATGCACGACGTGCCGCACCCAGCAATAACAACATGGCAATTTCCGCCGTAGCGTCGGAAAGCACGTCAGGTGTGTTGGTTACGACAATACCTTTCTTTTTAAAAGCTTCAAGATCGCAATGATCCGTACCGACAGAGTGATTAGCAATAACCTTTAATCGTGAATCAAGTTTCTCGATTACCCTTGCATCAAATATTTCAGAGTGACAGGGCAAAATCGCATCGACTTTGCCACTCATTTCAATGATGGCTGAGGAATCACTTAAGCGATCATCTTCATTAAGAATTACGTTGTAATCTCTGCAAGCTCTGGCCTCGGTTTTTGCCGAAAGCCGACGGGATATCCACAGGCTAGGTTTTTCCATATTTAGTTACCGAACTACTTTTCGTTGCGAACACATTGATCCCAGAAATCATAGATAACCATGGATAAAACAAAGACTGCAATAACTATAAATGGAAGACCGCCCCAGAAGCCCGCAAAGCCAACTGAGATTGAATGGGCTAATCCAAGGATAAACACACACACTGTGAATACGCCAAATAATCCTGCTACGATTTGTACTGATTTAGAAGTCATAGTTATCTCTCCTTTAATTTTGATTCAATCGGAACCACGTAAAAATTCAACTAGCCAACGAGCGCTTCTAAAGAGTCGATCGTCCTCATTGTATGCGCCTACGAGTTGTATACCAATGGGTAAACCGTTTTCGCCAACCATGAGTGGTAATGATAAACTAGGTAAACCGCATAACGTCCATACCACGCA
>Ga0213861_10005188_pt1 | contig 10495 bp, 10 predicted proteins | sample PICome_4_FD_160110 | JGI IMG/M metagenome (GOLD analysis project Ga0213861, IMG submission 160110) | Coastal seawater microbial communities near Pivers Island, North Carolina, United States - PICO131 | ecosystem: Environmental > Aquatic > Marine > Coastal | place: USA: North Carolina...
TCTTCGCTATCTCGTCGTTCATCGCCGGCCTCGGTGGTTGTCTCATTGCCTATCGGTTTGGCAGCGTGTCGGAGTCGTCGTTCGGCACGATCGCGTCGCTCACCGTGCTCGCCGTCGCCTACCTTGGCGGCATCACTTGTGTGAGTGGCGCCGTGACCGCTGGTTTGCTAGCGACATCAGGCGTTGCTTTTTACGCTCTATCCCAGGCAACAGGCAGCGTTGGCCAGTGGGAAGCGCTGATCGGCGGCGTGTTGTTGATCGTGATGGCGGTATCGAACCCTGAAGGGATCGCTGGCGGTATCCGGGCTCGGTTCGCCGCTCGTGGTTCCGCAGGGGTGATTGCCTAATGGCACTACTTGAGGCGCGTGGCGTAACCGTGACCTATGGCGGCGTGCGCGCGAACAATGCGATCAATCTCGACTGTGCCGAAGGGGCACTTGTGGGCCTTATCGGCCCAAACGGAGCAGGCAAGACCACATTCATTGATGCAATCACCGGCTATACCCCCGCATCTGAAGGGTCGGTCACCTTCGACGGTCGAGATATCACGCGGGCCAGTCCAAGCACCCGTGCACGAGCGGGTCTCACGCGTACTTTTCAGTCGCTTGAACTGTTTGAAGATCTCACGGTGCGCGACAACCTGCTCGCCGCAGCCGAATGGCCCACCTGGCACGCCCTGTTCATCGACGTTGTCGCACCCCGTCGACGCGCAGCGCAAGCAGCTGACCGCGTGGATCAAATTCTCGACATGATGGACCTTGCCGGCCTGGCAGATCGCCTGCCGGCCGAACTCAGCCACGGGAGGCGTCGCTTGATCAGCGTGGCGCGCGCGTTTGCTGCTGCCCCCCGGCTTGTTCTGCTTGATGAGCCCGCCGCTGGGCTTGACACCGACGAAAGCAGGGCGCTTGGTGTTCTGCTGCGCGAGGTCGTTGACGATGGCACGGCGCTGCTGCTTGTCGACCACGACATGGGCCTGATACTTGATGTCTGCGACCACATCAACGTGATTGACTTCGGCTCGGTCATTGCGAGTGCATCTCCGACAGCAATCCGAAATGATCCCGCAGTAATTGAGGCATACCTCGGCACCCAACACAAAGATTGCAGTCGATGACGGCACAGCCGGTGATCAATGTCGAGGGCTTGTCGGCTGGCTATGGGGGTGTCCCGATCGTTCGCAACCTGTCCCTGACTGTCGGTGCAGGTGAGGTAGTGGCACTTCTCGGCCCGAACGGCGCCGGTAAAACCACCACCTTGCTGACGCTCTCAGGCCTCCTCGCACCCATTGCGGGCCAAGTGGATGTACTCGGCGCAACAATCCTCGGTGTGCGGCCGCACCTTCTTCCTCGACGTGGAGTGGCGCACGTTCCCGAGGACCGTTCGCTGTTCTTCGACTTAACAGTAGAGGAGAACATTCGCCTCGGCTCCACCGGCGATCGAACAACGCGGCGCGACGCACGTGACCGTGCGCTCACACTATTTCCGGCCCTGCAGCCGCTGGCTCGACGCAAAGCCGGGTTGCTGTCTGGTGGCGAGCAGCAGATGCTGGCGATGTCACGATCGTTGGCGTCTGAACCCAAGGTGCTGCTTGTGGACGAACTCAGTTTGGGGCTTGCGCCCATCATCGTCGAGCAGTTATTGCTGATCGTTCGCAACATCGCCGATGAGACCGGGTGCGGAGTTCTGATTGTCGAACAGCATGTACATATGGCCCTTGAGATTGCGGACCGTGGTTATGTATTAGGCAATGGAAAGCTGCGTCTTGAAGGTCAGGCCAGCGATCTCGCTGCGAATCGCAGCCTCCTTGAGGAGACCTACCTGGGCTGACCGGGGCCCGCCCGGTCAGTTGCCGGTGCACTCCATGCAGTGGACATCGTCCGGAACGCTGTCGCTGACTAAGAGGCTCATTCAATCCATCAGCTTCGCGTCTCCTAATTCAAAATCGTAGACGAGGTCAAAGCCCATGAGCGTGTGCTTCGAATCGGCGGCGACGGCCCAATATCAGGCCATAGGAGTATCCCGATGTGGAGGGAAGACTTTGGCGAAGTCGGCCTGCGATCAAGTGATCAGGCAACATGTCACATGGACTTTGATCTTGCCCAGACTGACGTACTGCTTTCAACGACGCGTGCAGTGCGCAAGCGCCTCGACTTTGATCGCGAGGTGACGGACGATGTACTGCTTGAGTGCCTACAGCTGGCGGTTCAGGCGCCAACCGGCTCGAACCAGCAGGGGTGGCGATGGATGATCATCCGCGACGCTGAGAAGAAAGAAGCACTCGCCAAGCTCTACCGCGACGCCGGCGGCGAATATCTTGCCGCCGCGGCCGATGCGGCGGATAGCGGTACGCAGCAAGGACGCGTTATCGATTCGGCGAACTTCCTTGCGCAAAAGCTCGGTGAAGTACCCGTGCTCATGATTCCCTTAATCGTCGGCCGTTTGACCGACAACAGTGCCAACAGCGCGGCAGGTCTGATGGGCTCGATCATGCCTGCGATGTGGAGCTTCCAGCTCGCCCTCCGTAGCCGCGGACTTGGTAGCTGCTTGACCACGCTGCACCTTGGCAAGGAAGCCGAAGCCGCCGAACTGCTCGGCATTCCCGATCACATGACCCAAGCCGGACTCCTGCCAGTGGCCTACACACGGGGTACCGACTTCAAGCCGGCTAAGCGAGACGACGTCGCCAAGATCACCTACCTCGACACGTACAAAAACCCTATCCGTCCCCACTGAGCCGTTACTTCAGCAATCGTTCGAGGACGATCGCAACGCCATCGGCCGTGTTGGGCGGCGCCACTTCGTTGGCTGCAGCGCGGACTCGGGGATCCGCATTGCCCATGGCCACACCCCGGCCTGCCCACTGGAGCATCGTGATGTCATTCCACTCGTCACCAAACGCAATGACATCGGCGGCACTGACGCCAAGTAGCTCGCAGACCCATTGCAAGCCTGCGCACTTGTCGATCGCTACGGGGCCGATATCGATCGCGTCGGCGCCCATGTGCGTTGCAGCGAGCGTCTCGGGAAGCAGCGCCGGGGCCGCGCCCAGGAGCGCTGGCACCGACATGTTGTCGTGGAAGGCGAAGAGCTTGAATACCTCGGTGCCGCCTAGCGCCAGGATGTCGTCGATTGGATCGGTGTCGACCAAGGCAGGCATCCGTTCGGCAAAGCCGCGTTCGTGCGCCAGTCCCGCATCAGTCGCTACAGCGAAGCCGGTACCCGGTAGCCCTAGGCGGAAGGCCGCAACCGCTCGATGCGCCAGATCGATGTCGAAGCCCGTCAGCCGGAGTAACTGTCCGTCGGGGAACGTGCCGATCATAGACCCGTTCGTGCCAACGACATGTGAGACCGAGGTGCCCAGTTGGTCAGCGAGGTGGGTAACGAGGTGGAGCGGCCGACCCGTGGCAATGACAACGTGATAACCGGCATCTGCCACGGCCTGCACGGAGGCAACGTTTCGTTCTGAAACGTTGCCTCTGGATGTGAGCAGGGTGCCGTCCAGGTCGAGCGCAATCAGCTTGGGAGTCACATTGCCACGGTACTGATCACGTTGACACAACACCTTGGAGTGCCCGACGTTAAGGCCCCGACGGCCACGCTGATCGACCGGTGAACGCGGAGAGCTAGCGTTCAGAAATGAACGCATTCGCAGACGGTCTTTTGACAGTCAGCAAAGAGCGGGCGCGGGCGCGGGTCGGTATCAAGTGGACTAAACACAGCGTCGACGTCATTCCGTCATTCGTGGCAGACATGGACTTCGACCCTCCTCAATCCATTCTCAACGCCATTCAAGGCCACGTCGAGCGCGGCGACTTGGGCTATGGACCTTTCTCAGCTGAGCTGGCCCCCGCATATGCCGACTGGCAGGAACGCCAGCACGGCTGGCGCCCGGACGAGCGTCAGATTCGACCGTTTACCAGTGCGCTGCACGCCCTCGAGGTCGCTCTCTGGAACACGACTGAACGCGGTGACGGAGTCATTGTCTTCACTCCGATTTACTACCCGTTTCTCGACGCCATCGCCGACAGTGGCCGACGTCGCATTGACTGTCCACTCGATCCCAACGGATGGCGTCTCGACCCAGCGCGTCTCGAGGGCGTCATCGACGCCACGACCAAGGTGATCCTCTTTTGCAACCCGCACAACCCGACGGGTCGCGTTTTCGGTGCAGAAGAGGTTGCGGCGGTCGCTGACGTCGCCGAACGTCACAACCTGCTCGTAATCACCGACGAGATCTGGGGCGAGTTGCTGCACCCTGGCGCAGTACACCGCCCTCTCGCGATTTGTGACGAGAGATTTGCCGGTCGGCTTGTCACGCTTGGGTCCGCCAGCAAGACGTTCAACATCGCCGGCTTGCGTACCGCTGTCGCACACGTTGATCACGAGCCCCTACTGTCCGCACTCGGATCGATGGCTGGTCATCAACAGGGCTCGCCCAGCTCACTTGGTATCGTCGGCACGCTGACTGCGTGGACGGAGTGCGACGAGTGGATGCGCGCCGCGCAACGGACGATCACCGCTCGCCGCGATCAGCTCACGCGGCGTCTCGCTGCTGACGCCCCAGCGATTGCATACCGCGCACCAGAAGCGACTTATCTCGCCTGGCTTGACTTCACCGAAGTGGCTGCTGGTGCTGTGGGTGTCAGTTTGGGTGATGATCCGGCGGAGTACTTACTCAAACATGCTGGGGTTGCACTATCGAACGGCCCGAAGTTCGGCACCGAGGGAGTGGGCGTCGCTCGACTCAACTTCGCCACGTCAGAACAGCTACTTGATGATGCGATCGACCGAATCGTGCGCACCATTGACCAAGACCATTGACCAACACGATCGACCAACTGGAGATATTCGCATGACCGACACGACCGCAGGCGAGAACGAGCAGCAGGTGCATATCCGTACGGGAACAACCGATGACATCGACTGGGCGTCGGCGTTGAGTCGACTTGACAAGGTGCTCCGAATTCGCACCACGCCAATCGGTATGAAACTGTTCCGGACCGTCGAGGAGATGGAGGCAGTGCCAAAGATCCGGCGGCCGAAGGACGTGCACACAGCGGACCAGATTGTTTCAATGGCGTCGCGTCTCAATTGGACTGTCGGGATCACCGGAACTGACCTCGTCGGCGCACAGTGCCAAGCGGTGCTTGGTCTCGGAGCGCAAGATGACGAGTGGTACTCCGGACAACACATGGCCGGCGTCTGGTTCGAAACCATCGAAGACTCAGCGGCCCATCAGGCGGCGATGACAGTCGTACCCGTCGGCCACTACCAAGCCATGGCCGTGTCGCCGCTCAGCACGGGACGCCTCGACCCGCCTGACATTTGCATGATCTACGCCACACCCGGACAGATGATTTTGCTGATCAACGGACTGCAGTGGTCGGGGTACAAGAAGCTCGAATGGGGTTGCGTCGGTGAGTCGTCTTGCGCTGACTCGTGGGGTAGAGCACTTTCGACTGGTGAGCCGAGTCTGTCGATTCCGTGTTATGCCGAGCGCCGCTACGGCGGTGTGCAAGATGACGAGCTTCTGATGGCACTGACGGGTGACCAGCTGGTCACTGCGATCAATGGAATGGAGGCACTGTCGCGAAATGGGCTGCGCTACCCGATCCCACCTTACGGAATTCAAACCGACGCTCGTGCGGGTCTCGGCGCAAGTTACTGACGGTTAGTCTTGCGTTCGGTCCGATCTCGGGTCGTCAGCGGATTCGGCGATCAACTTTGCTTCGGGAGAGTATTACCGAACCAGCCTGCGAGTAACCGGGAGCGCCGTTGGTCCTCGCCCGAGCAGAACGTTGCCCCAACTCACATTCGTACCGGGCCGTAGGGTGATGTCGGGGTAGCGCTCGACCAGACGCCCGATGGCGACTTCAGTCTCAAGACGGGCGAGGGCAGCTCCCAGGCAGAAGTGGCCGCCATATCCGTACCCAAGATGAGCCCGACCGTTCCGACGGTCGAGTGTGAGCTCGTTGGGGTGGTCGAACACTGCTGGGTCGCGGTTCGCTCCGAGCACACCAAGAAAGACGGTCTGGCCGGAATCGAGGTGCACGTTGGAGCGCTCGTGTGCCTCGCCGACGACGCGGACCATCAGCTTGGTCGAGCCGTCGAATCGATGGAGCTCTTCTAGCGCCGAAACTAATGCTTCAGGATGCTCGAGCAGCCACAGACGTTGCCGATCATGAGTGAGGAGCGAGTGCATCGAGTTGGATATGAGATTGGTCGTCGTCTCGTGGCCTCCGAACAACAACAGTGTCAGTGCCCCGACGAGTTCAGTTGGGGCGAGGCCTGTATCAGGGTCGTCGTTGGTCACGGCGATCAGTGCCGAGATCAAGTTGTCGGTGGGGGCGTCGGTATAGCGTTCGACCAGGTCGCTGAAGTAGTCAACGAACTTGGCGCTTCCAGCAATAGCTCGCTCCACTCCCGCAGCACGGTTGGCCGTGCCGAACACGATCGCGGCGAGTTGGTCGCTCCAGTGCTTGAACTCATCGCGATCCTCTGCAGGTACACCAAGAAGTTCGGCAATCACGATGGCCGGGAGCGGGAATGCGAAGTCGCGCACAAGGTCGGGCTCGTCGATGGATGCGAACTGCTCGAGCAGTTCGTCGACGATCTTCTCGATCCTCGGTCTGAGTCCGGCAACGCGTGACGGTGTGAATGCGCGACTCAGTGGTTCCCGCAGTCGCGTGTGCTCTGGCTCATCATGGAACACCATCCAGCCACGCAATAGCTCAAACGTCTGTCCCATAGCTGCTTGGGTTTCGGCATCAAGTCGTTGTTCAAGCGGTGTCAACCGGTTACTCGAGAGACGTTGGTCGTGAAACCCGAGTCGTACGGCCTCGTAGGTGGTGAAGAGCCATGCTCGATGCCGAGCGAGCCACACGACATCGCCAAGTGCTCGGAGTTCAGCAAAGGTTCGATGCGGATTTCTGATGACGCCAGCCGACAGGAGGTCGACGTCGCTCTCAATGCGTTTCATCGAGTTGGCCCGCGCAGCAGCGCGATGACGCAGGCATTTGCGTCAACGCCGGCTGCACCGCCACCCATTGTCTCGAGCAGCGCAATTTCGGCATCGGCCACCTGTCGGTCAGCGGCCTGGCCACGGAGCTGCCAGACCAGTTCGGCAGTTTGCGCAAGCCCAGTCGAGCCAAGAGGATGGCCGCGCGACAGCAGCCCGCCGCTCGGGTTGACTGGCTGGGGACCACCAAGTTGTGTGTGGCCTGACGGTGCGAGCTCCGCTCCATGACCTTGGGCAGCGACCCCGATTGCTTCAAGGGTGAGTATTTCGCCGATCGTGAATGCGTCGTGCACTTCGAACACGTCGACGTCTTGAACACTCAGCCCAGTTTCAGCGAACGCTCGTGCGGCAGTAGAGGCGACGGTCCTGAACCCCCATGGGGCATCGTCGACTGATGTCCATAGCGGCCCAGAAGAGAACTGACTGGTCATGATCTCGACATGGCTATTACTACTGGCGTTGAATGTGGTCACGACTGCGGCGCCGGCGCCGTCTGACATCGGGCAGCACTGGAGCAGCGTGAGCGGCCCGGCGATTGGCCGGCTTTCCAACACTTCGGCGCTTGTTGGGGGCGTACCCGACAGGTGCGCTCGCGGATTCAGAGCGCCGTGTGCCTTGTTTTTTACCGCCACCTCGGCCAGAAGAGCAGCGTCGAGTTGATGTTGCTGAACATACCGACTGGCCTGTAACGCGTAGAGCGCCGGCATAGCGAGTCCTGCTCGTCCTTCAGGGTCGCCTGGTTCGGGGACGATCGGACCCGCAAACTTTGTTGAGAGTTGCTCGACGCCGACGGCGAGCACGTTGTTGTAGCGACCCGAGGCGACAGCATGTTGTGCTTCGTGCAATGCCACCGTGCCGCTGGCACATGCTGCTTCGATCTTGAACGCCGGGATACCACCAAGACCCGCTCCGGCTAGGACGCGATTCGCCACGCCAGGCGGTCCGAAGACTGAACCCACAAATGCCGCATCGAATTCGGACACGCTCAAGCCGCTGTCGTCGATCGCCTCAGCGATTGCTTCCCAGGCGAGTTCCTCGATCCGTTGCTCCGGGAAGCGCCCAAACGATGAAGTGCCGACGCCAGCGATGCCGACCCGTCGGCTACTCATTGCCCGACCGCCTTGACGGTGAGATTGCCGTTTTCTTCTCCGGTGAACCGGACGAGGCCCCCGGCGGGGACTTCGTTGCCGCCGACGACCTGTGCAAGGACGCGTGGTCCGGCGTCGACATCGATATAGGCCAAGACAAAGGGTGGGGCGAGTTCGCCGATACGAAGATGAACTGTTGCTGACGACCAAACCACACCCGTAGGCCCGAAGTCGGTTGCAACGGTGTTACCGAGACATCTTTCGCAACGAGGGTGGCGGCGCGCAGCGTTGTGGCCGCAAGCTGTGCAAGTGGAGCCTGCAATCCGACCGCCGATCAGGCAGGGGCGCGGATCAGCGGGGGTCGGAGGGGTCGCTGGCACAACTTTACTCAAGCAGGTGGCAGCCTCGCGGAGCAACTTGGAGTGGCCTGCGGTCTGAGGTTCCCTGACCTCTAGCGCTGGTGTATCGGCGTGACCGGGACGTGATTCTTTTACACCGTCGGCTCGTCGGTGCCAACGGTCACCGGCGACACTAGACATATGGACGTCCGTGGACTCATGGCCCAGGCCGCAACTCTCAACGCTCGGCGCACTGCGGTGATCCACGGCGATCGTCGACTGACCTTTGAAGAAGCATGGAGGCGGGGGATTCAGCTCGCAAATGCCCTCCTCGCGCTGGAGTTGCATCCTGGCGATCGAGTCGGGGTACTCGAAGACAACAGCATCGAGGCGCAGGACTTTTTCGCAGGTGCAACGATTGCTGGACTAGTTCGAGTGCCGCTTTACGCTCGCAATTCTGCTGAGGCACACACCCACATGCTTGCTCACACTGGTTGTCGTGCGGTGGTTGTGGCCGAGCAGTACGCGCACGAGATTGAGGCGATCCGTGGCGACCTCCCGGGCGTCGAACATGTTGTGGTGCGGGGTCGTCATGATGGTCTGGACTACGAGGAGTGGCTTGCGTCTTACAGTGATGTGGATCCGCAGGTACCAATCGATCCGGATGACTGGTACATCATCCGCCATACCGGGGGGACTACCGGCAAGCCCAAAGGCGTTGCCTACACCCATCGGTCATGGCTGGCTGCAGGTCGCGATTGGTTCTACAACTTCCCACCGATGGTCGCTGGAGAGCGATGTCTCCATGTCGGACCGATCTCGCACGGTTCGGGGTACCTCTACACGCCGACCTGGTTGAGTGGCGGGTGCAATGTGCTGCTCGACCACTTCGAGCCATCGGACACGATTGGGGTAATGGAGCGCGAACAGGTGGGGTACATGTTTGCAGTCCCAGCGATGCTCAACGCACTCGCTCGTGAAGAAACCGCCTGTAACCGTGATTGGTCGGCTCTGAAGGTGATTCAGATCGGTGGCGCGCCCATCGCCGACGAGACAGCGCTACTTGCTCGGGATGTGTTTGGGATGGTGCTGTATCAGGGCTTTGGGCAGACCGAAGCCCTGCCCGTCTGCATGATGGGCCCCGAGGAGTGGTTTTCCGACGTGGAAGGCTCTGAGCCATTGCGGTCGACCGGTCGGGCCCTGCCGTTTGCATATCTTCAGATCCGTGACCCGGAAAATCCGAGCATCGAGTGTCCCATTGGTCAGCAAGGTGAGATCGCAATCAAGTGTGATGGCCAGATGCTTGAGTTTTGGGAGAACCCCGAGGCGACCGCCGAACGGATCACCGCCGATGGTTTTGTACTCACCGGGGATATTGGCCGACTTGACGAGAACGGCTATCTGTACGTACTTGACCGTAAAGATGACATGATCATCTCCGGCGGTTTCAATATTTGGCCGGCCGAACTAGAGAACGTCATTGCTGACCATCCTGGCGTCGTCGAGGTCGCTGTCTTTGCTGTCCCAGACGAAAAGTGGGGTGAGACGCCGATGGCAGTGTGCGCGGTAGCGGACGGTGTTGCCGTCGACGATGCAGCGGTCGCCGATGAGATCAGAACCCTGTGCGCCAATCGCCTTGGCTCGTATAAGAAGCCGACGCACGTCGAACTGTGGGCTGAAGCGTTGCCGAAGAGCCCGGTGGGAAAGATCCAGCGCAAGATCTTGCGTGAGCCGCATTGGGTTGGATTCGATCGCCGTGTGGCTGGTACCTGACCGCTTGGAGCAAAGTGAAAGGGGTCGAATCGCGTAGTGTACGAGTATGAAGATCTGGCGTCTTAAGCAACACGGCAACCCCCTCGAACAGCTCGAACTGGTAGACGAAGACGCCCCCAAACCCGGCCCAGGCGAGGTCCTGATCGACCAGGAAGCGGTTGGCCTTGCGTTTCCCGATGTGCTTTCCTGCCGAGGCATGTATCAGGTGAAGTCGTATCCCGGACACACACCGGGTGGGGAGTCATGTGGAACGGTCGCAGCGCTTGGTGCAGGTGTTG
>Ga0213861_10005190_pt1 | contig 10495 bp, 9 predicted proteins | sample PICome_4_FD_160110 | JGI IMG/M metagenome (GOLD analysis project Ga0213861, IMG submission 160110) | Coastal seawater microbial communities near Pivers Island, North Carolina, United States - PICO131 | ecosystem: Environmental > Aquatic > Marine > Coastal | place: USA: North Carolina | collected...
TTCTATGTTAAATTGAATGCAAGGTTTTTAGAATTAAAAAAAATTAAATATTCTTTTGAGATAATTTTTATTCAATATATATTAAAACTTAAACTAGTTAAAAACATAATTTTATGGGAAATGTTCAGATAGTCTCGACTTTAGAGAACGAGAGATCAAAAAAGAGGTCAGTTCATAATAGTTCTTCAGCAGTTTTTTTTGCAATTTATGATTCTAACAATGGAATCGATACAGAGATTTCAGTCCTCAATCACTTTATACTAAAACGTGGAATTTCAGATGTTGTTGCAACCGTAGAAATGCGTGAGACAGATGGCAAATTAGTTAAAAAATTAAATATAGAAATGAATGAAGAACGAGCATATTCGTTGAGATTGAGTGAACATCTTGATGAGATATTTATAGGTTCAGTATATTTATTTTTTAAATCTCAGGAAAATCTAGCAATACCTTTTTGTGCAGTAATGTGTTCAATTAATGTACCAAAAAGTATCTGTGGACTGCATACATATGGCAGACGTTTAGAAGAAAAAGAACTTGGTAAAGAACTAGATTTCACCAATACTGTTGAGACAGGTTGGACAGCTAGAGATTCTAAAGATATAAAATCATTTTCAATTCTTCATGGGGGAGCTTTTGAGTTAAATATTTCTCTAAAATTAGAAATTCTTAATTCTCTCAATCAAGTAATAACAATTGAAAAAGATTTTTTACTTGAGCCTTTTGGAACTTTAATAGTCGTACCACAAGATTTAGATAATTCTATAATTGACCATCTTAAAGGCAAAAAAGGCCATATAAAGGTTCATATAAATGGGATCCGCGGCATATTCCCAAGAATGCTTTGTGGAAATTATACTTTTAAAGAAGATAAATATAATTCACTCACCAGTGCTCAAGAAATTCAATTTACACATACAAACTTTGATTTTACAACTATAAAACAACCAGACTCAGGAGGTAATCTAGGTTACTATAATCAACCATCAATTCCCGACGGCTATGGAATTGTTTATCCAGTAGAAACTAAGAAATTTATAAATATTGGAAAATACAGATATAAGAATAATTCTTTATATCATATAAATATAAAAAAAATGTCTCAAGTTGAAGTCAGTACTCAAAATGATAAACTACCTTCTAGATTTATTGCAGCAGCAGTTGGAAAGTGGAAAGGACAATTGCTTGAGAGTGAATGTTCTACAGGTATTATTATTGAAGATATGCTAAAAGTCCCATGTCGTTGGCATTGGGGCCTGTTGAAACCTGGTTATCAAAAAGGCGAAAGTGTTATTTCTATAATTTTAAGTAAGTTTAACAGAAGTGAGGATTTAAGTAGAACAGTTAAACTTAGGTTGTTTGATGAAAAATTAATGTTGACCGAAATGGAAATTATGATTGATGGAAATAAAGAAATCCAAACTAAAGATATTTTACCTACAAATTCAGCTAAGGGTGCTATATGGTATGTATTTAGTGGCAAAACTTTAGAGGACTTAAATATATTTTCGACATTTTATCCAGAAAATAAAGCTGGTTATGTAGAACATGCTTTTTAACAAGTTTTAAATTATAAAAATTGTAATTATGGGAAAAAATTTGAATAAAACTTTCATAATTGCAGAAATGGCGTGCTCCCATGAAGGAAATTTAGATTTAGCTAAAAAAATTATAGATAAAGCAGCAGATGCAAAAGCTGACGCTATTCAGTTACAGATCTGGTCTCTTGATAATATGATGTCACCACAGAGAAAAGAGCATGAATTACTTAGAAATATTGAATTTACAAAAGAACAATGGACAGAAATTGTATCTTATAGCCGAAAGACTTATTCAGATCTAAAAATTTATGTGTGTGTATATGAGCATTCAACAATTGACTTTATAGACTCTCTTAAAATTGATGGATATAAATTAAACTCATCTGATTTATCTAATCCTTTAGTGCTTGATAAAGTTGCAGCAAAAAATAAACCAATTAATCTTAGCGTTGGAGCATCTACAATATCAGAAATTGAAAACGCGATAAAACGAATTAGAGATGCTTCTAATTCAAATATTACACTAATGTATGGTCATCAAAGTTTCCCGACAAAACCAGAGAATGTACATATGAGTTTTATGAATAAGCTTGCTGAACATTTTAAATTACCTATAGGTTACCAAGATCATTGTGATGCAGATCATGATTCAGGGTTTTGGTTACCTGCAGCAACATTGGGTATGAATATTTCAATTTTAGAAAAGCACATCACGCATGATAGAAGTAAAAAAGGTATAGATCATGAATCAGCTCTAAATCCTTTAGAGTTTATAAAGTTTGTTGAAATGGTGCGTTGTATTGAAAGTGCAAAAGGGATGTCTGATGTTAGACCGTTCACAAAAGAAGAGTTGAGATATAGGGAATTTCAAAAAAAAAGTATAGTTGTGACCAAAGATATAAAAAAAGGAACCATTTTAAATTTAAATGATATTAGCTTTATGCGTGCTGAAAAACTTGGGCTTGCACCAGATAAAATAAATGAAATATTAGGAAAAAAGCTTTTAATAAACAAATTAGCATTTGATGCAATATCAGAAGATGATATTTCATGAAAAGTGCAATACTTATAACAGCTAGACTTAAATCCACAAGATTACCAAAGAAAATAATAAAGCCTATTCATGGAAAACCAATGATTAAACACATGCTTGATAGACTTAAACTGGCAAAATCTCCAAATAAAATTATTATTTGCACCTCAACCGTTTCTCAAGATGATCCCTTAGAAAAAATTGCAAATCAAGAAAATATTTTATGTTATCGAGGTGATCCAGATGATGTGTTATTGAGAATTACATTAGCAGCTGAAAAATTTGATATCGAAACAGTTATTAATTGTACAGCAGATAATCCATTTGTAGATCCAATTTACATAGATAAACTCTATGATCATCACATTAATGAGGGAAATGAATTTACTAAAATTGAAGGTTTACCATGGGGAGCATTTTCTTATGCAATATCCTTAAAAGCTCTTAAAAAAGCATGTGAATTAAAAGACGAAACAGACACAGAGGTCTGGCATGGTTATTTTATGGACACAGGTAATTTTAAATGGAACTCGCTAAAAGTAACTGATGAAAATGTTTTATGGCCAGATCTTAGACTAACAGTTGATGAGCCTGCAGATTTTGAAATGGTTACAAAAATATTTGATGAACTCTATGATGGAGATAAAGTTTTCTCTTTAAATGAGATAGTAAAACTTTGTCGAACAAAACCTGAAATCCCAGAAATTAATAATTATATAATGCAAAAAGTTGGTATACCTATTAAAGTAAAGAATAAATAATGAACAAAATTATTGATATTAATAATTACAAAATTGGTAAAAATGAACCTGTTTTTATAATTGCAGAAGTTGGCGTAAATCATAATGGAGATTTGGATCTTGCAAAAAAACTAATAAAAGAAGCTGCTAGATGCGGTGCAGATTGTGTAAAATTTCAAACTTTTAAAGCCGAAAAGTTAGTTTTAGAGGATGCGCCAAAAGCAAATTATCAATTACAAACTACCTCTAAAGATGAAACTCAATTAGAAATGTTGAAAAAACTTGAAATGAGTATTGATAAATATTCAGAAATTATAAAATATTGTGAAAATGAGGGTGTTTTGTTTATATCTACCCCATACAATATAGAAGATGTTGATTTTCTTGAGGACTTAGGCGTTTCAGCTTACAAATTAGCCTCAATGCATGCAGCTGAACCTTGGTTTGCCCGTTATGTTGCAAAAAAAAATAAGCCCATATTTTTGTCAACAGGAATGTCAACTTTATCAGAAATTGATACAACTGTACGATCGATTAAAGAAACAGGTAACGATAAACTTATTTTATTACAATGTACTACTAACTATCCATCAAAAATAGAAGATACAAACTTACTTGCAATGAACACTATGTCGGAAACATTTAATCTTATTGTGGGTTATTCTGATCATACGGAAGATGATACGGCATGCATTGCATCAGTTGCATTAGGAGCAAAGGTGATAGAAAAACATTTTACTCTGGATAAATCATTGCCTGGTCCAGATCACACAACTTCAGCAACGCCAATTGAATTTATGAATTTAGTAAAAAATATTAGAAATGCAGAAAAGTCACTAGGTTCATCTGTTAAGCAACCTTGCGACATTGAGAAGATAAATATGAAAGGTATGCGCAGAAGTATTGTTGTAAAAAATGATATTGATAAGGGGGTAAAAATTACAGATAACATGATTGCTTTAAAGCGACCATCCTCTGGTATTTCACCAATGTATCTTGACGAAATAATAGGAAAAAAAACTACAAATAAAGTATTTAAAGATCAAATTCTTAAATGGAGCGACATAGGAGAATAAATAAAATTTATGATTTTTGTATCTTCATCTTGCCTAAAAAATAATACAATTAATCAATCAGTTCAAGAATTAGCTAATCAAGGTTATAAAAATATTGAATTATCTGGTGGCACAAATCTTTATGAGGAATACGTGGAAGACTTATTAGATTTAAAGGAAAAATATAATCTTAATTATCTAGTGCATAATTATTTTCCACCACCTAAAAAACCATTTATGTTAAATATTGCATCATTAAATGATGAATTATTTGAGAAAAGCGTTGATCATTGTTTAAAAGCCATAAATCTTTGTAAAATTTTGGAATGCAAAAAGTATGGCGTACATGCAGGTTTTTTAATTGATTTTAGTCCAAATGAAGCAGGTAAAAAAATATCATACCGAAAGCCAAATGATAGAGTAGCTGCAATAGACCGATTGAGCCAAGCGTGGGAAAAAATTACTAAAGCAGCAAATAATGAGGTTGATTTATATATCGAGAACAATGTCTATTCTAAATCAAACCACGAAACATATAAAGGCAACAATCCTTTTTTATTAACTGATTACAATTCATATTTGGAGCTTAAAGAAAAAATAAATTTTAAGGTATTGCTAGATTTGGCACATTTAAAAGTAAGCTGCAATACACTTAATCTCGATTTTTTAACTCAATCTAATAAATTATTTAAATATACAGATTATCTTCATGTAAGTGGTAACGATGGATTTAGTGACCAAAATTATGGAATTAAAGATGATGAAAGTATTGCAAGTTTTTTTGAAACCAAAGATTTAAAAGGCAAAACTTTAACCTTAGAGGTTTACAGTGGTATCGATAGCATAAGAGAAAGTTATAAAAAATTAGAAATCTTTAAAAGCAAGAATAACACCAAGAGTTTTGTATGAAAAAAGTGGATATTGATAAAATTTCAATTTTGTCCAACTCAACTATTAAGCAAGCAATGCAAGCAATTAACAATGGTGAAATGGGCGTTGCATTTGTGGTTGATAAAAAAGGCTCTTTAAATAATTTATTAACTGATGGTGATATTCGAAGAACACTATTGAAAGGTTATGGCCTTGAGTCACTGGTGACTGAAATAGATACATCAGAACCTACTGTAATTAAAATTGATACTCCATTATCTGAGTTATCAAATTTATTTAATGACCAAATAAGAATAATTCCAGTTGTTGATGATAATAATAAAATTGTTGATGTACATTTTAAAGATAAGAGAACATATATACCTGTTGCAAACCCTTTCTTTGATGAACAAGAGATACAGCTTTTAAATGAGTGTATTATAAGTGGTTGGGTTTCATCTGGCGGACCTTTTGTTACAAAATTTGAAAAAATGGTCGCAGAATATACTGGAACTAAATATGCAATTTCTTGTAGTTCTGGCACAAGTGGTTTGCATCTTGCTTTGTTAGCTAATGATATTGGTCCAGGAGATGAAGTGATAGTTCCTTCTCTAACTTTTGTTGCAACTGCAAATGCAGTAACCTATACTGGTGCAAAACCGATATTCGTAGATAGTGATTTCAAATCATGGAATATTGATCCAAATTTGATAGAGGCTTCAATAACTTCAAAAACAAAAGCAATCATTCCAGTTCATCTTTATGGTTTGCCTGCAGAAATGGATACAATAAATTATATAGCTAAAAAAAATAACTTAATAGTTATTGAGGATGCTTCGGAGGCGCAAGGAGCGAAATACAAAGAAAAAATGATTGGTACACTGGGGGATGCAGCTGTATTTAGTTTTTTTGGAAACAAAATAATTACCACCGGTGAGGGGGGCATGGTTGTTACTGACTCAAAGAGTATTGCAGATAAATGTCGTATATTAAGAGATCATGGAATGACAAAAGAACGTCGCTATTGGCATGAAGTAATTGGATATAATTACAGAATGACAAATATGCAAGCTGCAATTGGTGTCGCTCAGATGAATAAAATTGATAGAATAATAAAGAAAAAGCAAGAAATTGCGGATGAATATATAAAAATATTAGGTGACGATAAAGGAATTATTTTTCCAACAAAAAATCCTGAAAGTGAAAATGTGTTTTGGCTTTTTACGGTACTTATACAAGAAGAGATTTTTGGAATTGATGCAAAAAGTTTAATGGAAAAATTGCAAAAACATAAAATTGATACAAGGCCTATTTTTCCACCTCTTCATACACAACCTATTTATAAGGAAGGAAAAAAATTAGATGTAGCCGAACAACTTCATCAAATGGGCATCACATTACCTAGTTCTTATGATCTAAGCTATAATGATATAAAATTGATTTGTGATATGATCTTACAATATAAAAAATATCCGAAATGAAAATCTTTATAGATTAATTTTAATTAGTTTTATTATAAAAATATTATTTAAATGAGAATTTATGAGTTATTAAATAAATCTTTCAAGTGTCTTAAAAAAGAAAATGAACTTGATTTAGCAATTATTTACAAATTGTCTTTAACTAAAAATAAGTTTCCACAATTTAAAAAAAAAGGCATTTTTGGTCACAGTATACTTAAAAAATTATTCTCAGGTTTAAATTATATATTTTCTAATATCACTTTTTTTAGCCAGTTAAATAAGAAAAGATATCAAATTTATGCATTTTCAAGTTCAGAAAACCAATTAAACTCGATGGCATCAACACTGAAATCAATAAAATTAAAAAAAATCAATTTATATGTAACAAACCTTAACAATAATTCATCAATTAAAAAATCCCCAGTTAAATCTTATCGAGTTGTTTATAGTTACAAAATATTATTAGTTGGGCTAGTTTTGTTTTTATTTAAAGGAATTACAATATTTAAAAAATTAAAAAAGATAAAAAAAAAATCAGATAACTTCAGTTTTTTTTTTTATTATTTAATACAGATTTATTTATTTATACCATATTTTATTGATCTTCTTAGCAAGATAAATCCAAAAATAGTATTAATGTCAAATGATCACAGTATAAGCAATCGATGTTTAAGACTTGTATCAGAAATGTATCAAATAAAAACAATTTATATGCAGCATGCTTCAGTAAGTATCGATTATCCCCCTTTGGAGTTTGATTATGCATTTCTTGATGGAGTTAAGGCATGCGAAATTTATGCAAAATGTTCTAAAAATGTAAAAAATTTAAAAAAAAATACTTTGAAAAATATTTCTAAATGTAAAATTTTTTTAACAGGAGTAAAAAAAAATATTTATCTAGCCGCTCCTTTGAAAAATAATATAAAACAAGTAATTGGAATAGCCACAACTGTAGCTGACAATCTTGATCATGTTCAAAGTCTATTAAATTGCATAAAAGAATTTAATATAAAGTGTATAATTCGCACTCACCCTAATCAAAGCGAGGTCTTTGCTCAGAAATTAAAATTCTTTATTCAGCAGAATATTAATTTTACTCATTCTAATGCCAAATCGGAAACAATTTCGGCATTTTTTGGTAAAATAAACATATTTATTGGGTCAAATACGAACATGCATTTAGAAGCAGCAATGTGTAATTTGCCAACATTTTATTATAAATTTAACGATCTAAAAGGATCCTCAAATGATTATGGTTTCGTAAAAAGTGGGCTATCTAAAAAACTTTTAAAAAAATTTGATCATAATTATTTAAAAAAAAAAATAAAACTTATAAATTTTTCTCAACGTAAAAAAATTATAAAAGATTTTAGTGAGACTTATAATACTTATTGGCAAAATAAAGAAGGTGAACTAAGCACAATTATTATTGATCGTATTCTTAATAATTCACAATTTAATGATTTATTTAAAACTCATAATTCTAAAATTTTTCATTCAATTTATAAATTAAAATAAAAGAAATCATGAAAATAAAGATTAAAAAAAGTAAATTGATATTAAGTATTCTCATACCATTATTTTTTTCTTTTTCTTATATTTTATTAAATAATTATATTAAGGGTGATCAAATAAATTATATAATTTTTTATGAAACTGCAGCAAATACGTCTTTAAAAGACACTTGGGCTTTAGCTATCAGCAGGTTGGACAGTTATGAACCAATATCAATATATACACTTTGGGTAGGTGCTAAGCTTGGAATTGATAAAAACATTTATATATCTATTTTTAATGTATTTTTATTATGTGGTATTTATTTAGTTTTAATTAAATATAAAACACCCTGGTATGTTATCATTTTAGTTTTAACAAATTTTTATATAATTGTGTTAATGACAGGTGCTGAACGTCTGAAATTTTCTTATTTACTATTAATTTACGGATTACTTTTAGACAATAAAAAAAAATTTTTATTTATTTTGTTATCTCCTCTAGCACATTTGCAATCATTTATAATTTTAATTGTCTTAATGATTGAAAATTTTTTTTACACTGTTCTAAAAATTTTTTCAAAATTTAGATTAAAAAGAATAAATTCTTTTTCAATAATATTTGTTATGTTTTTAGCAATAGTTACTATTTATTTTTTACAAGAAAATATTGTTAGAAAGATAATCATCTATACGGATAGTGGTAGAAGTATATCTAGCAAACAATATAGTGAAATTTTCAATGTTATAATTCTATTATTCATCGCGTTATTAGTTGCAAAAAACCAATTAAAAGTACTATTGCTAATTTTACCAATGATTGTTGCCACATACTATCTTGGGAGTTCAAGAACAAACATGATTGGCTTTAGTTTAGTATTTTATATCTTATTAGTAGAAAATCGTTTAAAGCACCCCTATTTTTTAGTGATTTTGATTTATCTATCTCTTAAATCTATTCCGTTTGTGAGAAACATTTTTTTGAACAAAAATGGTTTTGATGGTTTTTTATTTTAGAAAAAGATAATTTTAATATTTTAAAAAGATAGCTACTTAAAATTAAGATAAAGTGAAAACTATGCATAACAAAAATTTTTATAATCAAAATAAATTTTTTATTTTTATTTTCTTAAGCTATCTTTTTTTAATATTTACTAATAATTATGTTCCTCTTCAAGTATCAGTAAATATGGGTTTTAACGATCAAGTGTCATATTACCAAATAATGGACTTTTCACCTAATTTGTCTGAGACTCCTATTACACCGGCTCGAGCACAAAGATTTGTTCTATCATATTTGATCGGAGCTAGTCTTAATTTTTATGATTTAAAAGAGTTTTATTATAATTTTTATTTAATTTTTAATATTCTAACTCATATATTTGTAATTTATTTTTTAATAAAAATATTTAATTTAATATTTTTAGATAAAAAATTATCTTTAATTTTTTTATTAATTATAATTTTCAATCCTTATATCTTTAGAGCTTCTTTATTTGCACCTCTTATGTTAAATGATCAATTGTTCATTTTAGGCTCAGTTATTTTAATATATTCTTTTATTAGAAATGATTCATTTTATCTTCTATTTGGCGTAATTCTATCATCTTTATGCAGACAAACTTCAATGGTTTTTATTCCATGCTTTTGTATTTATTTACTCTATAATATTCTGTTTCAAAAAGATGGATTAAAAATTTTTAATATAAATCTTTTAATATCAATTTTTCTTATCTTTTTTAATTTTTATTTTACATATGAATTTTCAAAATCTTTCTCTTTAATTTCAGCAGATTACTTAATAGATAAACTTAGTGGTATTTATTTAGATGATTATTCATTAAAACAATTAGCAATTTTTATTGCACGATACTTTGTAGCAAATTTATATATTATTATTTTATTTGTATTACTAGTAAGCAAACAAAAATTAAATTTAAAACTAGACTTCAAATTTTATATAATTTTTTTAATCGGTATTGGAATTATATCACAACCTTTACTAGCGGGACCTGAAGATGTTTCAGGGAATATTAATCGCTTAACTGCTCTTGCAAGTCCCTTCTTTGTTATATTTTTTGCTAAATCACTTACCTCAAAATCTTTAAAAAATTTATTTAGTAATAATTTTTTTTTATTTCTTTTACTGTTATCAAGTTTTCACCATAATTATTCAAAAATTCCTTTAATAGATAATTTAAATTATTTTATCTTAATATTTATTATCTTTATTATAAATATGATTTATATATTTAAAAAAAAATTATGAAATTAAGTGTGGTAATACAATGTTATAAAGA
>Ga0213861_10005193_pt1 | contig 10491 bp, 6 predicted proteins | sample PICome_4_FD_160110 | JGI IMG/M metagenome (GOLD analysis project Ga0213861, IMG submission 160110) | Coastal seawater microbial communities near Pivers Island, North Carolina, United States - PICO131 | ecosystem: Environmental > Aquatic > Marine > Coastal | place: USA: North Carolina | collected...
ACAAAAGGAGCGATCCTGTGCGCGGGTGCTTTAGAGCGGCAAATCGTCTTTGCAAACAATGATCGCCCTGGAATCATGACTGCTGGGGCCATGCGCAGCTACCTCAACCGGTTTGGGGTGAGCCCAGGCCAAAGGGTGGCGATGTTTGGCAATAACACTGATGCGCATCGTACCGCGCGAGATTTTGTGGAGGCGGGTGTTGAGGTTGTCGCTATGATTGACAGTCGCGCCGAGGCGCAAGCCTTAGGCGATTACCCCCTTTATACAGGCGCAGTGGTGACAGGCACCCGCGGGCGATTGGGTTTGAAAAGCATTGATATTCGGCAAGGTGGTGGATCTGTCAAAACGATTGACTGCGATGCGTTGGGCGTTTCGGGCGGCTGGAATCCGTCGGTGCATTTGACCTGCCATATGAACGGCCGTCCGGTTTGGAACCCGGCTTTGGCAAGTTTCATACCACAGCCGGGCGCTATTCCTGGTCTGGTCGCAGCGGGCGCGGCTGCCGGTGAAATGAGCACACAAGGCGCCTTGGCGCAGGGGCAGGCTGAGGCCCTCGCCTTGGCCAAGGCGCTGGGCAAAAGGAGGATCAAGCCAAGCACCGTGCCTGTTGCGGACGCCACTCCCTATGAAATCACGCCGTTTTGGGATGTTGGCGGCAGAAAGCGCGCGTGGCTGGATTTTCAAAATGACGTGACGGTCAAAGATATCAAACAGGCGGTGCAAGAAAATTTTCGCTCGGTCGAGCATATGAAGCGCTATACCACCCAAGGAATGGCTACCGATCAGGGCAAAAATTCTAATATTGCCGCGCTGGCAGTTTTGGCTGATGCCACTGGTCGCGGCATTCCCGAGACGGGCACGACCACTTTTCGCCCACCCTATGTGCCTGTCGCCTTGGCGGCGCTTGGGGCTGGTGGACATGGCAAAGGGTTTGCGCCGGAGCGGCTATTAACCTCTGACCGGATCAGTAGAGAACGCGGTGCGCCAATGGTTGAGGCCGGCCTATGGTATCGGCCCAGCTATTTCCCGCAGGACGGAGAGACCCATTGGCGGCAAGCCTGTGACCGCGAGGTGCAGATGGTACGCTCGACAGTTGGTATTTGCGATGTCTCAACCTTGGGCAAAATCGATATCCAAGGCCCAGATGCGGTGGCTTTCTTGGATCTTCTTTATAGTAACTCCTTTGCTAGCCTCAAACACGGTCGGGTGCGCTATGGGTTGATGTTACGTGAAGACGGTCATGTGATGGATGATGGCACCTGTGCCAGAATTGGCGCGGATCACTATCTCATGACCACGACCACAGCAGCGGCAGGCCAGGTGATGCGGCATATGGATTTCGTCCATCAAGGGCTGCGGCCAAATTTTGACGTGAGCTTCGCATCTGTCACAGAGCATTGGGCGCAATTTGCCGTGGCGGGCCCCGAGGCTCGCGTCTTGCTCAACGGCTTATTGGATCGCAAGATAAGCGATAAAACCCTGCCGTATATGGGGTATAAATCTGTGCAATTGGGCGGCATTGCCGCGCGGTTGTTTCGGATCTCTTTTTCTGGGGAACATGCTTATGAATTGGCGGTGCCCACGCGCTATGGCGAAAGCCTGTTTCAACTGCTGCTCGAGCGGGCCGAGGCGCTGGGCGGCGGGGCCTATGGTCTCGAAGCGCTCAATGTCTTGCGGATTGAAAAGGGCTTTATTACCCATGCAGAAATTCATGGGCGCACCACTGCGTTTGACATTGGCCTCGAGCGGATGGTGTCGGAGGCGAAAGATTGTATCGGCAAAACAATGGCGGCACGGCCCGGGCTCGTCGGACCGGAGCGCGATCAACTGGTGGGGTTGCGGCCCGTGGGTGATGTGAAGCAGATTATTCCTGGCGCTCATCTTTTTGCCCCTGAAGCGGAAGCCGTTTCCGAAAACGACGAGGGCTATGTGACGTCCATGTGCTATTCTCCTACGGTGGGTTCGGTCATTGCGCAGGCATTTTTACGCGATGGGCGCAATCGCCATGGTCAGCAGATCAAGATGGTTGAGCATTTGAATGGTGTTACAACGCTCTGTGAGGTCTGCGCGCCCGTATTTTTTGATCCAGAGGGGGTGCGGCTTCGTGGTTAAGCTTTATGAAACATCGCCGGCGGGTGCGGGATTGCCTCTGGATATTGGCACGGTTTCGGTCCGAGAAGTGCAAACACCAATGCATCTGCTGGCCCCCTACAGGGGCCAGGCTGTTCAGGCGGCTGCTGCTTTCAACACACAAATGGGGTTGGAATGGCCCGGTCCCAATGAGCTAAAGCGCAAAGGTGAGGTCTATGCGTGCTGGTTTGATCACGCGCATATTGCTGTGATGGGAGCCACGCCATCCAGCCGCTTAGCCCGTCATGCGGCGGTGAGGGATGTTGGGGATGGTTGGACTGTTTTGGAGCTCAATGGAGCGGATGTGCGCGCTGTTCTGTCCCGTCTCACACCTTTGGATCTGCGGGTGAAACAGTGCAAAGCTGGTATGAGCCAGCGCAGTTCGTTGATGCATATGCAGGCGGTCATCTCTTGCCTGGGCAAGTCTCGGTTTCGTGTGATGGTGTTTCGCTCCATGACGCAAACTCTGCTACATGATTTGACCACCGCAATGGAATCAGTGGCCGCGCGCGCGCATTTGGTTTAATTAACCTCATGTCATTGCCACCGGGATTTTTGGACGAATTGCGCAGCCGAGCTTCGATCTCTCAGGTCGTTGGGCGTAAGGTTATGTGGGACAGTCGTAAATCTAATCAGGGCAAGGGCGATATGTGGGCGCCTTGTCCTTTTCACCACGAGAAAACCGCAAGCTTTCATGTCGATGATCAAAAAGGATATTATTATTGCTTTGGCTGTCACGCCAAAGGAGATGCTCTGGGCTTTATAAAGGAAACTGAGAATGTCTCTTTCATGGAGGCTGTGGAGATATTGGCCGGTGAGGTGGGAATGTCCATGCCTGAGCGCGACCCGCAAGCGCAACAAAAAGCGGATCGCAGGACGCAATTGGTCGAGATCATGGAACTGGCGCTGCAATATTTCCGCTTGCAGTTGAACGCCTCTGCTGGGGCAGATGCCCGGGCCTATTTGAGTGGACGCGCTTTGTCGCAACAGGCACTGGACCGGTTTGCGATTGGATATGCGCCGGACACCTGGCAGGGACTTTGGGATCATCTTACGGGCAAGTCTGTCAGCGAAGAGCTGATTCTAGCGGCAGGGCTGTCAAAACCCTCGAATAAGGGCAAACGCCCCTACGACACATTTCGCAATCGCATTATTTTTCCAATTCGTGATCCGCAAAAACGCTGTATTGGCTTCGGGGGCCGGGCGATGGATCCCAATGACCCGGCTAAATATCTCAATTCACCAGAGACAGAGCTTTTTGATAAGGGCAGGTCGCTCTACAATCACGGCCCGGCGCGGGAGGCTTCGGGCAAGGGGCAGAGCTTGATCGTCGCCGAAGGTTATATGGACGTGATCGCCCTGGCAGAGGCCGGGTTTGGCGCGTCTGTGGCACCATTAGGCACAGCGATAACACAAACTCAGCTGTTGCTGATGTGGCGCATTTGTGATGAGCCGATCATCGCTCTGGATGGCGATGCGGCCGGCATACGCGCCGCGCAGCGTGTTATGGATTTGGCGCTGCCGCTGTTGGAGGCCGGCAAGTCTTTGCGCTTTGCTGTGATGCCGAATGGTCAAGACCCCGATGATGTGCTGCGCGCTGGCGGGCCAGGCGCTATGCAAGCGCTTTTGGACGTGGCGCGGCCGATGGTGGATCTGTTGTGGGAGCGTGAAACCTATGGCAAGAGTTTCGACAGCCCGGAACGCAAGGCTGCATTGGACAAAACCCTTCGCGAAAAGCTCAAGCTGATTAATGACCCCTCTATTCGTGGTCACTATGGCCAGGCAATCAAGGATAAACGCTGGCAATTGTTCCGACCAAAGACTGCGCTGAAAACGGCGCGTGGCTTCAATGCTAAGACCGGATATAACCTGGTCACACCGCAGGTGAACACGCGTAGTTCAGCCTTGGCCAACGGCTCTGAACCCAGCCATATTTTGCGGCATTCAGTTATTTTGGCAAGTTTACTCAACTGCCCGCACGCCCTGCCAGTGGTCGAAGGGGCATTGGAAGATTTACAATTTGAAAAGCCACTGCACCGTGATCTGCAGCAATTTTTGCTGCGGTTTTCTGGCTTGCAGGACCAGCTCTGGTCAGAGGCGGAACACATTTTCGGGTTGCCGCAACTTGAAAGTTTGATGCAGCTACCCCACGTTCGTATCGCTCCCTCTGTGCGCAACAGCTCAGACATAGCTTTTGTGATCACCTGTCTGCGGCAAGAATTTGCTCAGATCTTTGCAACCGATGCCCATGGGCGAGAGGTGGCGGAGGCGGTTTTGGATGTGTCCGATGTTGATGATGAGGGGCTGACCTGGCGGATCAGTGAATCTGCCAAACATTTGCAAGCCACAACCAGGGGCACGCAGGAAGATAATACAGAATATAAGACCGCAAAAAACGGTCTAAAAGTAAAGTTAGAGGAACAAAATACATTGGATGATCTGCTGCGGCAGATTAATTATTCGAAACCAAACCGACCTTAAGGTTGGTGGGGGTGGGAACTGGGGGGCGAATCAGGCTAAATAGCAGAGCGAATCAGTTTCAAAACTGATTCGTTTTTACGTTTAGTGAGAGTCCCAGGGAGAAGGAGCCACAGCGCATGGCCGCCAAGGATAACGACGACCGCAAGCAAGATGCCGACGCCAATGAACCGATGATTGATATGAGCCAAGCGGCTGTCAAAAAGATGATTGGCGATGCGCGGGAACGGGGCTACATCACATATGATCAACTGAACACAGTTTTGCCGCCAGATCAGGTATCGTCTGATCAAATCGAAGACGTGATGTCGATGCTCTCCGAAATGGGCATTCAGGTGACTGAAGAGCATGAATCTGAGGAAGGTGAAGACAAGGGTCCAACCGATTTGGTGGCCTCTAATCAAAATCGCGATGTGGCGCTTGCGGGGGCAAACAACGAAAAACTAGATCGAACCGATGATCCTGTGCGCATGTATCTGCGTGAAATGGGCTCGGTGGAACTTTTGAGCCGCGAGGGTGAGATTGCCATTGCCAAGCGGATTGAAGCGGGCCGCAATACAATGATTTTAGGGCTCTGTGAGAGCCCGCTGACGTTTCAAGCGATCACCATTTGGCGCGACGAACTGCTGAGCGAAGATATTTTGCTGCGCGATGTGATTGATCTGGAAGCCACCTTTGGACACCACATGGGTGAAGAGGAGGAAGCCCCTGCTGTGGCGCCATCGGCGCCGACGGAAAGCCCCGCCAATGCAGGCCCTGAGCTGGATGCGGACGGCAACCCCATTATCGCGGATGATGATGACGATGACGAAGGGGCCAATCTGTCCCTGGCCGCGATGGAAGCCGCTTTAAAACCCAAAGTGCTGGAGACGCTGGACCTAATTGCGTCTGATTACCTCCTTCTATCTGAGATGCAGGATGTGCGTATCTCTGCCACTTTGAACGAGGATGAGAGTTTCTCCGATGGGGCCGAGGCGAAGTATCAAAAGCTGCGCTCTGAAATTGTTGAATTGGTGAATGAATTGCACCTGCACAACAACCGGATTGAGGCTTTGATTGACCAGCTTTACGGCATTAATCGCCGGATAATGTCAATCGACAGCTCTATGGTGAAACTCGCCGACCAAGCGCGGATCAATCGACGTGAGTTCATCGATGCCTATCGCGGACGCGAGCTGGATCCCAATTGGTTGACCGATATGGGCGAAAAAACTGGCCGTGGCTGGACCATGTTCATGGAACGTAGTGTCGACAAAGTGGAAGAGCTCCGCGCAGAAATGGCGCAGGTCGGCCAATATGTTGGGCTCGATATCTCTGAATTTCGCCGCATTGTGCAACAGGTTCAAAAAGGCGAGAAAGAGGCCCGCCAGGCCAAGAGGGAAATGGTCGAGGCTAACCTGCGTTTGGTGATTTCGATTGCCAAAAAATACACAAATCGCGGTTTGCAGTTCTTGGATTTGATTCAGGAGGGCAACATTGGCCTCATGAAAGCGGTTGATAAGTTTGAATATCGCCGGGGTTATAAATTCTCGACCTATGCCACCTGGTGGATTCGCCAAGCGATTACCCGCTCTATTGCGGACCAAGCGCGGACCATCCGTATTCCGGTGCACATGATCGAAACGATTAATAAGCTGGTGCGCACCGGGCGCCAAATGCTGCATGAAATTGGCCGCGAGCCCACACCTGAAGAATTGGCAGCTAAGCTGCAAATGCCTTTGGAAAAAGTACGCAAGGTGATGAAAATTGCCAAGGAGCCAATTTCCTTGGAGACGCCAATTGGCGACGAGGAAGACTCGCAACTTGGTGATTTCATTGAGGATAAAAACGCGGTTTTGCCGCTCGACAGTGCGATCCAAGAGAACTTGAAAGAAACCACAACTCGTGTGTTAGCCAGCCTGACGCCGCGTGAGGAGCGGGTGCTGCGTATGCGCTTCGGCATCGGCATGAATACAGATCACACTTTGGAAGAAGTGGGTCAGCAGTTTAGCGTGACCCGCGAACGTATTCGCCAGATTGAGGCCAAAGCTCTGCGTAAGCTCAAGCATCCAAGCCGCAGCCGTAAATTGCGGAGCTTTCTCGACCAATAGGTCAGTCGCAGCATTAAAACTCTTATGGTTCAGGCCTCGCTTAGCGGGGCCTTTGTCATTCTGGCGGTAGCGCCGTGGAGTAGATAGCTCAAAATGCAGTAGGTTAAAATCTCCTCTACCCAAACCGTGGTGAAATGTTATAAAGATGGTAGGAGTTTAAGCGCTCGGCGCTACCGGAAAACTAAGAGGGGATGGCACATGCGTTGCCCGTTTTGTGGAAATGTTGACACTCAGGTAAAAGATTCGCGCCCGGCCGAGGATCATGTTGCCATTCGGCGGCGCCGGTTTTGCCCGGCTTGTGGCGGACGGTTTACCACTTATGAACGCGTGCAATTGCGTGATTTGGTTGTCATAAAATCCAATGGGCGCAGAGAAGATTTTGACCGGACCAAGCTTGAGCGCTCTATTCGAATCGCCCTGCAAAAACGTCCGGTTGAGCCCGAGCGGATGGATCAAATGATATCTGGCATCGTGCGCCGGTTGGAAAGCATGGGGGATACAGACATCCCGTCTACCTCTATCGGCGAGATTGTCATGGAGTCTTTGGCGCGGATCGATACGGTTGCCTATGTCCGGTTTGCCAGTGTCTATAAGAATTTTCAAGCTGCAGATGATTTTGACAAATTCGTCTCCGAGCTGCGGCCAAACCTGCCGCCTGAGGAGTGAGCGCTTCAAGCGACGCGCGTTTTATGGCGTTGGCCCTCAGTTTGGGCCAGCGCGGTCAAGGATGCGTTTGGCCAAATCCGGCGGTTGGATGCGTCATTGTTCAAGGTTCGCGTATTGTTGGACGCGGCTGGACGCAGCCAGGTGGCAGACCCCATGCAGAAGCAATGGCTTTAGAACAGGCAGGGGATCTGGCGCAGCAGGCCACAGCTTTCGTTACCTTAGAACCCTGTGCCCATCACGGGGCAACGCCGCCCTGCGCTGAAGCCTTAATCGCAGCGGGGATTGCGCGCTGCGTTGTGGCGATTGTGGATCCGGATCCACGAGTCAGCGGCAAGGGAATTTTCAAGCTTCAAGAGGCGGGGATTGAGGTCAGTGTTGGCTGTCAGGCGCATGAGGCTTTGGTGGCGCATCGCGGATTTTTAAGCCGTTTGCAGAGTGGGTGCCCTCGAGTAACTTTAAAATTGGCGACATCTTTAGATGGGCGCATTGCAACGGCCAGCGGCGAAAGCCAGTGGATAACAGGCGTTGATTCCCGGTGCGATGTGCATGGTCTACGCGCCCGTCACGACGCGGTAATCGTTGGCGGCGGCACGGCGCGGGCCGACAATCCCAGCCTCACCGTGCGCGGCTTGAACTTAGGGCGGCAACCCATCCGAATTGTAGCGTCACGTCATTTAGATTTTGACTCGCCAGCCTTGCAAGCAAATCGCGATACTGCGCCGCTTTGGCTATGTCATGCGCCGCAAACTCGCGTAAACGGCGCTTGGAAAACTCAGTGCGATGCGCTCTTGCAGGTTCCGCTTGCAGCGGATGGGCAGCTGGATTTGGCCGCGCTTATGCAGGCTTTGGGTGCAAGAGGGTTGACATCGGTGTTGTGTGAGGGCGGCGGACAATTGGCTGCTTCATTGCTGCGGGCCGAATTGGTTGACGATGTTATCCTCTACACGGCAGGCTTGGCGCTCGGCGCAGATGGGTTGGCAGGCTTGGGCGATCTGGCCTTGTCGCATTTGCATCTGGCACCGCGCTTTGAGCTCATCTCAGCGCGTAAAATTGGTCCAGATATCCGTCAAGATTGGCGTCGCCTTCCGTAGAAAAACCTCTGCATGTACGAGGTGTGTGTCGCCATATAACACCATATCTGTGATGGATTTCTCCGCAATGATCGTGCTAAGCACGGCAGGCCAAGCTTCTAAATCTTAGGTTTGGGCGATTAAACGAGCCTTATTGCGCCAAAAAAATGCATCGCTGCCATTAAAACCTACCCGCCAAGCCGTTGCACCTGTTTGCTTTATAAGCGTTCCCAACTGGCTGAAGAATGGACTTTTTAGGATCTACAATAGCATGAAATTACACCCGGATCTATCTGCTATGTTGAAATGCCCCGCTGAGTGCCGTTTGAAATGGGACGGCTTTTTTTAAAAAATGTCTTTGGCTTGTCCTTAGTTGCGAATTGTCGCAGTTTCAATTCCAACTGTGACCCTTGCCCCAAGCGGGGTCTGAGGGTAGGGACAGCGCAAAGGGGAGCATCATGTTTACGGGTATCATTACCGATATTGGCACCATCCGATCTGTAAAGCGGCGGGGGGATTTACGCATTGAGATTGCCACACGGTATGATTTGACCGCCGTGGATATGGGCGCATCTATTGCCTGTGATGGCGTTTGCCTGACGGTGGTGGAAAAAACCTCTGATAGCTTCTGTGTGGATGTTTCTGCCGAGAGTGCGGGATTAACCAATATTGGTGAATGGACAACTGGCCGCCTGATCAACTTAGAGCGCGCCTTGAAAGTGGGCGATGAGCTGGGTGGGCATATTGTTTCGGGTCACGTGGACGGTGTGGCTGAGATTGTCGCCCTGCGTGATGAGGGCGACAGCACGCGGGTAACGCTGCGGGCGCCGGACTCACTGGCTAAATTCATTGCCCCCAAGGGATCGGTTGCATTGGACGGCACCTCATTGACCGTGAACGAAGTGAATGGCACCGACTTCGGGATTAATTTCATTCCGCATACTAAGGCCGTGACTACTTGGGGTTCTGCGGTAATGGGCGACCGCGTGAACTTGGAAATTGATACTTTGGCGCGCTACGTTGCGCGCTTACAAGATTGGAGTTAGGGCATGAGTGATCTGTTACCATTTGAAACGCCGGGTGCCGTAGAGCACGATTTGGCTGAGGTGATCTCGCCCATTGAGCAGATCATTGACGACGCGCGGAACGGGCGGATGTTTGTTCTCGTGGATCACGAAGATCGTGAAAACGAGGGCGATTTAGTTATTCCGGCGCAGATGGCGACGCCAGAGGCGATCAACTTTATGGCCCGATATGGACGTGGTTTGATTTGTTTGGCCATGACCAGCGAAAGGGTAGATTCATTGGGTCTGCAATTGATGTCGAGCTATAATTCCTCGCGCCATGAAACGGCTTTTACAATTTCAATCGAAGCGCGCGAAGGCGTGACAACTGGTATTTCCGCCCATGATCGCGCCCATACGGTTGCGGTTGCGATTGATGCGGGAAAAACTGCAGCTGATATCGCGACGCCCGGTCACGTTTTTCCCCTGCGCGCCCGTGATGGCGGTGTATTGGTACGTGCTGGCCATACGGAGGCTGCTGTTGATATCTCTCGTTTGGCTGGATTGAACCCGTCTGGGGTGATTTGTGAGATCATGAATGAAGATGGCAGCATGGCGCGTTTGCCCGATCTTGTCGGCTTTGCTCAGCTGCACGGTCTTAAAATTGGCACCATCTCCGATCTCATTTCCTACCGCCGCCGAAACGATAACCTCGTTCGTGTCAAAGGCGAAGAGATGATCCAATCGGAGTTCGGTGGTGAGTGGCAGATGCGGATATTTAACGATGAAACCCAAGGGGCAGAGCACATTGCGCTGGTTAAGGGAGATATCGTCGGCGACTCCCCGGTTTTGGTGCGGATGCACTCGTTAGATCCGATGTTGGATATGATTGGCACTGGCTCCAAAGGACGGGCGTTTGAATTTTCACAGTCAATGAAAATCATTGCAGACGAGGGGTGTGGGGTTTTGGTATTGTTGCGCGATCTGCACATGGAAATTAGAGCTTCAGATGATGGCAGCCCACAAACACTGCGCCAATATGGTGTCGGTGCA
>Ga0213861_10005199_pt1 | contig 10480 bp, 8 predicted proteins | sample PICome_4_FD_160110 | JGI IMG/M metagenome (GOLD analysis project Ga0213861, IMG submission 160110) | Coastal seawater microbial communities near Pivers Island, North Carolina, United States - PICO131 | ecosystem: Environmental > Aquatic > Marine > Coastal | place: USA: North Carolina | collected...
GGTAAACTACAGTATTATCTATTTTTTTTTTTTCTAGCTTTGAAATTTTAAATGTTATTAGTAATCAATCAATAAATAAAAATATTAAAATATTTAGTTGCTTATTTTGTTCAATAACTTTTCTTGAAAATTTGAAAAAATTATTTAATAGTCTCATTAAAAGAGCAGACAAAGGAAGTGGGATTCGAACCCACAACGATGGTTTTGAAGACCATAATTTTACCATTAAACTATTCCTTTTAGGATTTAAAAAATAATGACTTAACAATTAACAAAAGTCATCTGAAAAAATCAAAGAATTTACTAAGTAATGTAGTAGGCTCATATAATCTATATTTTATAATTTTTGGTAAGAAAAAAGATCCCAAGAATCCAATAAACAGTCACCACAAGTATGTAAAATTAAATGAAAACTTATAAAATCAATAATATAAACCAAATATAGATACAACACTTAAATACATACACATATATACACCTGTTCTGTAATTTTGCCGACATCTTGAATAACGACCCTTATTATAAACTTTGTTTTTTCTTAAAAATTGGAATTCGAAATTTTTGGAATTTTCTAAACTTATTATTTTAGAAATACTAGAGGAAGAGTACTTAGGCACTAATAATAATTTTTTGTTAAAAGAGACTAACCTTTTTTTAAAGGTATTTGTATTAACACGAACTGTGTAGAATACATCAATATCTTTTATAAAGTTTAAGTTTATATAGTTTTGCATTCTACCTTCCCATAAGTTAATTAAATATGTGTTAAAATTTTCTTTTGTTTTTGGTCTTTTCAAGTTTTTTCATTTTTCCCAAAAGATTGAAAAGTTTTTAAAAACTAGTTTTTTAGCCAATATGTTAGATTTTGCAGGTAATAATCTTTTATTAAAAGCAAACAAATTAGTATTCTCTTGTAATTTCAAAAAAGTTGATAAAGTATTCTTAGTTTTTCTAAAAAAAAAAATATTTAAAAAAATAATATCGTTTCTTTTGTAAAGAGAATTTTTATCTAAATTAAGTAAAGTATTTATATAAAAAATATTTTTGCATAAGGTTCGTAAATTTGTTAAATTATTCTCAGATTTTTGAGAAGTAAATAATAAATGTAATACATATAACTCTTTTATAGAAATATTTTTTAAGTTGTTTTTAATGAAATTATTTTGAAACATAATTTAATATAAATATTAACGAAAGTTTATAAATACTAATAACTGAGAGACTGTTACATTAGATGTCCTTAATTTTAATAAAGTTTCAGTAAAAGTTCTTAATCTAAAGCTAGATACTCCAGCAGAGTTACGTCTGTTAAAAAATTGTGTTGGTCAAATAAGTTCTACAATAGAACTTAGTAAAATTAACTTAATAAAAGAATATAACATTAGTACAACAAATACATCCTCAAGGGTACTGTATAAGTATATATCAAATTTTTGAGAAAATAATAACTCGAACATTTTATAAAAAAATTTAATATTAAAGTGTGTATATACTCCACCAACAGGTTCCCCTACCAGTACCTTGTGTCAACTTCACTCAAATCACTATTAAACTTATCAATAAATTAATAAAAATGTAATTAAATAAAAAATTATTTTCCAAGTCTAAGAATTTTTCGAGCGTGATGGGCGGTGTGTGCAAAATTTGACTATTAATTCACCGTAACATGCTCTTTACGATTACTAACGATTTCGGCTTCATATTCTCGAATTTCAGAGAACAATCTGGACTAAGATAATTTTTAGAGATTGGCTTCAAATTACTTTTTAGCAACTCTTTGTTTTTACCTTTGTAACACGTGTGTAGCCCAACATACAAGGACCATAAGGACTTGACTTCAGTCTTATAAATAAAAAATTAGAAATAACATTTATTTATAGAGTTACGTTCGTAAATAAAACTAAATTTTACATCTTACAACACGAACTGACGACAGCCATGCAATACCATATAATACTACTATTGTTATAAATAAAATAAGTAGTGTATTATTTAAGATGTTGGTAAGGTTTTGCGTGGATTATCGCATTAAACCACATGTTCCACCGTTCGAACAAATTCCCGCCAATTTTGTTGAGTTTCAACCTTGCGATTGTACTACCCAGGTGAAGTAATTTCGTTAGATTTTCCATTTTTAAATGAAAATATACTTATTTTTTACAGTATAGACTAGTAGGGTCTCGAATCCTATTAATTACCTATACTTTCATGTATCAGTGTCAGTTTTTTATAAAAAATTGCCTTTGCCTTGAGAAGTAATTTTAAACTTTACGTATTTTATCACTAATTTAAAATTTCTATTTTTTTCTAAAAAACTCTACTTTATAATAAATTATATAAATATAAATCAACTTATTTAGTATATATAAATTATATATAAGAACCTACACATCCTATACACCCAATCAATACGAACAACGCTTGTTACTCATGTATTACCGCGGCTGCTGGCACATGTATTGGCCATAACTTCTCTTTAGTTGTAATAACATTATTTTAAACTACGAACAAACTTTACAGTAATAACCTTCTTCATTTCCACTAATTTGCTGGGTCATACGTTAGTACATTGCCCAAAATTCCTCACTGCTGCCTGTGGTGGAGTTGTTTTCATACCCCATGTGGTTGATAGACCTTTAAGATCAACTAAACATCATCGACTTATAAGTAACTTATACATTATAATTATCTAATATTATTTATAATTTCTAACTAACGTTAAATAAAAATATAGTTATATTATTATACTGAGAGAAAAATACTTTTTAGTAAAAAAAAATTTAAAAATAAAAAAAAAATTAAACTCGACCTAATTTTTAGGAGAGAGTTATAAAATATATAAATATTACTCACCTTTACGCCAAATAGATAATATCTATTTTTGACTTGCATGTGTTAAGCATTTAGTTAGCGTTCGTTCCAAGCTAAAATCACACTCATAAAATAAAATTGTTAACATCCTAGTAAAATATAAAAACTAATCATATTAGTTAATTATATTAGTTATCATGAAAATTTTCTAGTGAAATATTTAGTTACAGGTAATTCATTTTTATCATTTGATGGAAATAAAAATTTTGGTAATCCAAACGTGTGTCATCAAACTAAAAAATGTTCAAAAGGGAGCGCACATACTCTTATAGGCATATGATGATGATATCTTCCACAAATTTCAGCACATTGACCATAATATAAACCAACGTTGTCAATATATAAGGTATGGTGAGTAGCCCTACCAGGTAAACAATCCATTTTAAGACCTAAACCTGGTATATGTCAGGAGTGTACAACATCAAATGAGTTTGTAATTACAGTTATATTTACGTGAGCTGGAAGTACTAGAACTCTACGGGATCTTAATAACCTATTTCAATTAGCCACTTTAGTGGTGTCTAACCTTGATTTTGCTTTTTTGACCATTCTATACTGTCTAGTTGGATTTCCAAAGTTTTCCTCAATAATAGACATATCCTTTAAGAAAGGATTACCAGAATATTTTTGGTTTTTTTGAAGATCTTTATCAAAAAACATATTAGTTTTTTTTCCTATAGCATTTCTTTGATTATATCTTTTTTGCTTAAATGTTAAATATATTGTAGGTCTAACAGGTTTATTAGCTATTGTCGGTTTTTTCTCTCCAAATCTAAACCTTAATAATTCTATCGAATCAGAACCATCAACATCTTTGAAAAAAAAGTCAGTATTATTTGGACATTTTAATAACCTAATTGGTGTTGTTTTTCCAAAGTTTCTTCTTATTAATCTGGTTTCCTCATCTAAATCAGAATGTTGTATTATAGCTTTATTTTGGTTATAGTTGTCTATGATATTACTTATAAAGAAGTTAGAAAAAGAATTGGTATTTGTTAAAGATCATGTTCTAGTAATATACGTAGTAGGTGTCTCTAATAAAGGTGAATTTTTAAATTCATTTACAATTTGAGGTTTTTTAAAAAACGATTGTTTATATAATTTATCCTCATCTAATTCTGTTTCAGAAGATGTAAATAAAAAGTCCTTTTTAAAAAATAACACTTTGCCGGATTCATTAAGATTTATTTTTTTCTTTTGTAAGAAAATGCTAGATAATACATCATATTTAGAAAATAAAACATTATTTGTATTAAATTTAACATTGTTATCAACAGGAGTAAACCTATTTTTAACCTCAAATAAATTCTTTTTAGTTAAAATATTATATAATAAAGTTTTATTTGCATTTTTAACAAATTCACTTTTATATACCTCAACTGGAGTAACTATACTAAACTTATTTTTTTTATTTGCTTTTTTACCAAGTTCAGATCAAAAATCTTTAGATCAACTATTATAGGCTCGCATTTGCATAATATGTAAATAATCTTCAGCCGTTTGAAGATCTCCAAATGTAGCAAATTGTCATTTATTTCTACCAATATTTCTTGGTGCTGAAAAAACATCAGCAATATTTCTAAGATCTAATTTATATATTCAATATCATTGTTTCGCACGTACTCTTAATGTAAAAAGGCTTGATTCACTTTGTCATTCAATAAGTTTTAAGATGAAATTAGAATTTACTAAAATATTTACACATCAAGTAACAGGGATTAAACATGTTAATAAATCACCTCATTTACCATGTGGCCTTAATGTAGAGGAGATCCTAGGATTAAATTTTAATGTCCTATATCTAAAAACTCTAGCGACTAGTAAATAATAAAGTACCCATAAAAATGCGAATCAGAACCATCATCAGTATTGTCATTGTGTTAAATGTATAAGTACATCAGACTTATTATTTGAAAAACTCATATTAAAATTTTGTATATAAGACACTTCTGTTAAAATATTTCCCCACATATAATTATGTTTTATAAAAAATTATAAAAAATGAATAAAAACAATACCCATACTATTACTGTGAATAAACACTTGAATATATTATGGATTCTTTGTACTTTTCTATATTTAGAGAAAAAAAACGCTAATGCTATAGAAGTGACTGTTAAATTTACAAATGAAAAGTTAAGTAAATAACCATTATAAGAGCTAATAATAGAATAATAGTTTGATAGAATTGTTGTATTCATATAGTCACTAAATAAATAATTACCACTAATAAAGTATTTTACTAAAAAATATGTTATCAAATAAGAAAAGATAAATAAGAAAAAAATAGAGAATGTTCCGGCTAAAGATGAATTTGTATAGAAAGACGAGTTATAGTTAATTTTGTTTAATGTTAAGTATAAGCTTTTATTACCTTTTTTAAAATCACAAAACGTATAATTAATTAACCTAAAGGAGTAAAATAGTCCGGAAAATGCACCAACTAAACAATTAAATATTACAAATATATATATATAAAAATGTGTATCTAGGCTTAATAGCAATAAATGTTTTATAAAAAACCCAAAAGTAAATGGTAAACCTGCTAAATTCATAACACCTATAGTTGCACAAAAATATTCAAATGGTAAAAATTTAATAAGCCCTCCCATTCGTCGAGTATCTTGATAACCTTTAGTTATTCTTAAGACATTTCCAACACACATGAAAACACCTGCTTTAAAAAAACCATGTACATATAAATATAATATTGTAAACTCATTCATTTCTGTAGAACATAAGACCATTAAAAACCCGCAGTGACTAATTGTAGAATAAGCTAGTGTCTTCTTTATGTCTGATTGCGCAACAGCACAAACTCCTCCATAAGCAGCTGTTAAGGACCCTATAATAGGTATTAAAAATTTACTAAACTGTGTAGCATCAAAGATAAAATTAAATCTTAATATTAGGTATACACCTGCAGATACTAAAGTAGCTGAATGAATAAGGGAAGAGGCTGGAACTGGCGCTTCCATAGAATCAGGTAATCATACGTGTCCTCCAAACTGAGCTGATTTTATAAATGCTGCACCAATTAACATGATAGATAAAAACTCTAAAAAATTAATAGGTGTCCCGAATACATATATAAGTAATGATTCATATTTATAAACTTGTGTATTTAAAGATAAAATATCAAAGGTATAATATACACTATAAGAAGATACTAAGAACATAAACATATAAAAATCACTTATTTTATTAAAAGTAAATGCCTTAAATGCTGATTTTAATGTTGCAGCTTTTGTAGTTCAAAAATTAATTAAGCAAAAAGAGGTTAAACCGATTAACTCTCAACCTAAAAATAACATAATTGTATTACCGGAGGAGACTAAAAATAACATACTTACAACAAAAGATAATAAAAATAACAAAAACCTATCGACAAGTGGTTCATATCTAAAATATGAAAAGGCATAGATAAAAACAAAAAAGGCAATAGTTGTTGTTAGTAGCATAAAGCTAAACGATATAGTGTCTATTAGAAAGTAATAATCAATCTTAACATTTAAACTTAAAAATACCCAACTACAAAGTTTAATAACAAACACTTTTTGTTGAATGAATATAGATTTCGCACTAAATAATAGTGATACTCAAAATAAAAATAATGTAATTAGATTTAATTGAAATATACCATATAAACCTAAATAACTAAAAAATAGTCAACTTAAAATTACTGTTGAAAAAAATAATACACCGAAAAAGAAAAAAATAGGTGTGTTTTCTACATCAATATCAATTAAGAAATTAACACTAAATGAACTTAAATAAGAATATAAATTATCTTTTAAGAAATTAAAAAATAAAAAATCATTATTTGTTGCTTTATACGTATAAAAAAGTTCAGATCAATTTAACCCAGCTACAATTAGATTTTCATTAAAATTGGAGAATATTACGTTAAATACACCAACTTTAAAAAAGATAATGTAGATTAATAATATAAAATAATCTATGTTCAACAATGAAAAGAATACGTTTACAATATTGGAATAATTATCAAAGTTTAATAACCCAAATGATTCTAAATTGTTAGAAAATATATAACTATGTATATAATTTAAGAAACCTATCGATAAAATATAATTTAAGGAGATTAAAATTAAGGTATACTTTATAAAAAAACGAAAATTTTTTAAAATAGGTTTTCTGTTTCTATAAACTTTAAAAAATAAAAAATCTATAAAACGTTTTCATAAACGTCTATAAATGTTATAAGGAACGTTTCTTAGTTTTTTATAAAGATAAAAAAAAAAAAAAACCATAGAGTTAAAATAATCCTCTACTGTTTTATTAAAAGTAATTAATATAAAGAATATATATAACGCTTTTTCAAAAAGAAAGTTTAAAAAGGTTAAGATAGCGTGTAATAAAACTAAGACTACTACTACTAATTTTTCTAGGAATTTTAAAATTTTACTAAGAATAATTATAATTATTGACTTCACCCTTGATTATGTAATTTTTATTTTAATAGTTTATACTATGCATATAACCTAAATTTATTTCAAATGTAGTAGAGTAAATTAATAAAGAATTATGAAAGTAATTATTGAACATACTTATATAAAAGGAATTAATAAAAAATAAATTACAATTGGTATTAGATAATAAAATCAACTTCTACGACTAAACATTAACTAGTAATTAAATAGATTGCAATAAAGTGTTTTTACTAAATCTATGATTGTTCATTTGATTAGTTTTAATAAAAACATAATATAAAAAATATTCTAATAGTAATGGTCTTCTAAGTGCAGGGAATGCTAGATAACATAAAATAAAACTATCAGCACAAAAAAATCCTCAATTACCGCCTAATCTATTGTAAAATCTACCATAAGGTAAAAATGATGATCCATAAAAACAACACATAACAAATAATGCATAAGTTGTTTGATGGTATAAGTTAGATTCTAAGATAAAATATGTACTAACATAAGTGTTAGATCTTTTTAATTTATGTCTTAAAAACAATACACTTCTTTTTAAATAATTATTTTGTTCATTAGTTCCGTGTATAGTAGGTTGAAAAAAAAGTAAGAAAAATAAAAGTAATAAACCAAAAACACCAGTTTTATGGTATGGACAAGCGATTAATCAAGCCATAAAAGGTCTAAAATATCAATGAGGGGCTACACCATAAAATCTTACATCAGTTACAATACCTATGTCACCTCACATAAATATTTCATATGAAAGAGCCTCATTTTCTACATAATATAATCAACAAAATATAGATATAATCAAAAACATGTCAATTACACCACCCATTTCGTTAGAAAAAGCTTCATCTCACCAAACCATTTCAGTCTCTAATCCATCAAATACGGTTTCATTTTTCCAATCATAATGCATATCTATACCATGAATTAAAGATAAATATGTTAAAAAGAAAGCTGCTAAATAATGAGCATATGCTAACCTTACCATTGTATCAGAGTTTAATTGTTTATCTGTAAAAATTCACCAATAAAATTTTCCATAGAACATAAAAAAAGTATGAAAAATATTTGCAGCAATAGTTAAAGTAATTTCACTTAAGTGTGTACAACATAAGACTAAACCTAAAAATACAACAACTTGAAAAATCATAAAACTAAACACACCACTCTTTCAAGTAGATTCATGTTCATATTCAAAGACGTTTAAGTAAAGTTTTCTAAAAAGGTGTAATCATGAAAATACAAAAATTAAGTCTACACCTCTTTCATGCATTCAAAAAAAATCATCAGAGTATAAATCCTCTAAATCTTCTTCATTTCTAACAATAGGTACAAACATTGGCTCAGGGATAAGACTAAATGATAACATTGTACCACTTACTAAATTTGCAAAAATAGTTAAGAAGGTAAAGAAACCAAAAAGAGAGTTTATATCGTGAAATGAAACAGCTAGTATAGAGAAGTATTTTAATAAATTTCCAATATTAATATTCATATAACTACCATAAGACCACATTTTAAAAACTAAGAATATTTAATTTTTATAATTTCATATATACCTATTAAGAGATAAATCTTTTGGTTTATTTAAATCAGTGTAATTATTTATGTTATCTAAAGTAAAAGATTTTTTGAAATTTCGAAAAAAAATAACAATAATAAAACCAATACAAAATTCTAACCCTGCAAGAGCTAATAAGAAAAATGAAGTTGATGATAAAATCATATCATCATTAATTGTACCTGTTATAGTAGTATAACTATATAAAACTACTCACATAACCTCTGAATAGAGAATAATTGTTATTAAGTTTTTAGAATTAAACAAAAACATAAATGAGGATAGTCAGAAGAGAAAAGTAATAAAATTTATCCAATTTAACACAAAAAAAAATAAAATAATTTAAAATTATAGTTCTACAACAGTAGAATTATTATAAACCACTTGGTCTTCAAAAAAATTATAAAAAGCATCGTTAAACCCTTCTACAGGATAATCCTTTAAAAGAGGGTTTTCTTGCCTTGAGTAGTCAAGTAATAATCTTCGTGTATCAGTTTTATAATTATAAGAGATTTTAAACATCTCACCAGTTTCCCTCTCAAGTCAACCAGCACTTTTATATATCTTATCCACAGAAGCTATTTTACGTAAATTTGTATTATCATAACTGGTAAACAATATAATATTTGTTTTAATAGTAAAAAAATGGTAAATATAAAAAAGTAAAAGTCTATTTTGAAGCGATAATTGAAATTTTTTTAAAAAATTAAAATTTTTCTTATTGTCTATTGCTGAATTCTCCAGAAGGGTTGAATTAGAAAAAAAGACCTCGTTTCTAAAAAATAGATTTATACTATATAACCAAGATTGATTTATATAAAATATGTAACTGTTTGGGTAAAAACTTTCAGAAGTCCAAATAACAGGATTAACATTCTCAAAAACAACAAAAATACTTAATGGTAATGTGTATTTCTTGTACACCTTTTTTTAAAATAATTTAGTTTTTGTAACTACGGAAAAAAAAAAAGGTTTTGTTTTTTTGGAAGAAATTGTAATTAAAATTAATAAAAAAATTACTATAAATTTTCAAAGGTATATTTGTTTTTTTTTTAAAAATTCTTTTTATTGAAAATATCTCTTGTATATTAAAACCTATAAATTCAAAAAGATTATGATTTTGCTTTACTCTGGAACAGTACCTTGATAGGGAACCTTTACCCTTACCCATCCTTGAATTCTTTGATTTTTTTGTTAAAGGGTAGTTTTTATGTAAAAATAGCCATAGTTTTTTATTTTTTGATTTTTTGAATTTAAAGAATTTCTTTAAGCTTCTTTTTACATTGTATATATACATATACTCAATATTAAAACTTTTTAATAAAGTAATTGAAAAATCTCCAAAAATAAGTTCAGGTTTTTTATAACCAATTGATTTTCGTTTCTTAAAAGATGTTGTTTCACGGTTTTTTATATTAAAGCGCATAAAATTAGATCAATAGGTGTTCTCTCTTTACACTGAATTTTAATTTTATAAAGTTATCAATGTTTTTTAAATATTAACATATTTAGTTTCACTAAATATATATATACCATAAGGTAAATATAAAATTTACCTTATGGTATTTAAAATATTAAATTTTATATTTAATATTTT
>Ga0213861_10005200_pt1 | contig 10479 bp, 8 predicted proteins | sample PICome_4_FD_160110 | JGI IMG/M metagenome (GOLD analysis project Ga0213861, IMG submission 160110) | Coastal seawater microbial communities near Pivers Island, North Carolina, United States - PICO131 | ecosystem: Environmental > Aquatic > Marine > Coastal | place: USA: North Carolina | collected...
CGTCACCGTTAGTCTTTACGCGGTTTACGAATCCATTCATGATGGAAAGGAAGTTACCTGTTGCACCGTCACCATTAATGGCTAGGTCCTCGATGTCATTTGCAAATGCATTTGTCATCAAGCGAACAAGGTGGTCTTCCAAAGCAGCACCTTCAATGTTGTCTTCGAGTGCTTCAGCGCTGACCTCCCAGTCAAGACGGATCTTCTTTGTAGTAAGTTCCACCTTGGAGAAGGTTGCACCAGTGTTGGTGTAGTCACCCACACCCTGAGAAGCCGCACGAATAACGCGCTCACCTACGTTAACTTTTTCAAGTTCCATAGTGTTGGCACGCATAGTTACGCGACGACCATCTTTGGCGAGAACAGTACCATCCCACACGTAGTCAATAAAACGACGTGCTTGTTCAGGACGTAGGATACCACTGCCTGCATCACCCGAAGGATTTACGGCATTGGGACCAGTTGTAACACCAAAGCTAGCGGTGGGTACGTTACCTAGTGTGTCTGCACCAGGGTTGGTTACGCCACCAACGCCACCAGAAGCAAATGCACCTTCGGCATTATAACGACCTGAGTCATCACCTGCTGCATCTGGATTGTTTTTCTTAATCTCTTCCGACATATTTCACCTCCTAAGTGATTGTGTCTTAATTAAATAAGTCGGCAGTTTTGAGGAAACGACCGCCCCATAGGGATTTTTCAACCATTTCTGGCTGTTCCTGCACGATCTCGCCTAGATCGCCAGATTTACGGAAAGCAGTGTCTTGCTCTACAGCATCGACACGCTTACCAAACTCATCAAACTGGCCCTTAGCATCAGCAATTTCTTTTTTAGTTGCTGAAAGCTCATCGGAAACACCAGTAATTGACTTGTTGAGTGCATTAACCTGCTCGTGTAGAGACTTAACGGTTTCTGCTAGATCGCTAAAGGCTGATGAGAGGGTGTCCTTGATCTCAGCTACTGCTTCAACAACAGCTGCATCGTCGGACTTGGCTACCTCTTCTACCTCGACAGCATCGGCCTTCTCGACATCGGACTCAGCGTCGTCAGCCTTTTCAACGTCAGCTTCAGCAGCGTCGGCCTTTTCAACCTCGGCTTCTGCCTCTGGAGCATCATCGATAGAGTCTGCTTTTTCGGCATCCTCTTCTACGATTTCTACTGCTTCAGTTTCGACATCTGCCTCTGGAGCGACCTCTACTTCTTCAACAACCTCGTCAGATTTCTCTGTAAGGTTTTCTGTTGTGTCAGTCATAGGACTTACCTCCTCTGTCATCTTAGAAAGATTCATGCCTTTAGCACTATCAACTAAGAACTTAATCATGTCGGCTTTCTCTGCATCGGTTTTTTCTACAAAACCAATGTTCTTCATCGATACCCCCGACAGTGGGTGATTCTCGGATTCTTTTTCAGACAGTATGACAAGGCCTGATTCTGAATCCCAGAATACATTTTCCAACTCTGCAACGCTGTCGCCCTTAAGAACGTCAGCGCCGCCTACCTTTTCTACAGAAAGGATGTTGGCAAATTGATTTGCGGGGGAATCGACAAGAGAAAGCTCTACCAAATCGTACTCTTTAATAATACGAATCTGAGAGTCCATCTTCTCGTCATATGCATCGTCCCACTTTAGCATCTTCCCACCAATTGAAAAACCTGTGTATGTGCCATCAAGAACCTTTTCCCAAGTATCCTGGGCGCCTTTAGAAATATACGCAGAAACATAAACGCCGCTATAGAATTTCTTGGTGTCGGGATCGAAATACTTATCCTCTTTAAAGGACACCATGCGGCCAACAGCAGAAGGCTGGTGCATCTCACGAATGTTTCCGCGAAACTTAGAGAAGGCTCCTAGCGAAGCCTCGGTTGTGACAATATCATTTTGCTTATCTACGTTGTCAAGAGTTGCAAAACCAGAAACGATTCTACGCTCTTGGTCAACTTTTGAGAACGGCATTGAGAGGCGAACATCGTCGCCTTCAGTATCCCAGTGGGCTTTAAAGATAGTCATACTAGCTCCATTATATACTGTTTTTTAAAAAATGTTACAATAATGTAATATTTTATTCTGAGGCTGCGCCCTCGCCCTGGGCGTTACGACCATTAACAGTAGATGAGCTATCTGATTGATTGTTAGATCTTTCTGTGTCTCTCTCCCTGTTACCCGCCAAGTTAGCTCGTGCATCTGTGAGCTGGCGAGAAGACATCTCAAATGGGTCATCACCATCTGGACGCTGTGGTAGACCAAGTTCTTGACGTGCCTCATTTGGTGTCATAACCTGTGTCTTTACGTAACGCTCAATGATTTGTGATTGTGCAATCTCATCTGTTAGCGTTAGCTCATTAAACTTGAATTCAAGAATGTCTGTCTTTTCTTTAACAATCTTGTTAATCATTTTTTCAAGGTTCTTTTGAGCTGGTCTTGCTACCTGCTCTTTGAAGGTGCGATCCTGTGCAAGAGCAGAAGCGATAGAGGAAGCATCTCCACCGCCGATTTTTGAAAGGGGTACTTGGTGTGCCACCAAAATATCATCCCTATTACGAACGCGGTATTCATTAAATGATGCTTCCTGTACACCGTTTTCGATTGGTTCCATCTTGAACTCTACCTTATTGCTCTCCGTGTCTCCAGGAAGAGGAATGTATAGGGTTCTGTGTGACTGCCCGCGAAGGCTAGTCTGGAGGAAACGGAACATCTTATCTTCTGCGTCAGCAGATAGTTTTGCGCCTTTAAGAGTTACAACATAGCGGGGTACAGCTTTGTTACCGAAGTAGTCAATGTTGTACTGTGATGCTAGCTGATCTCCGTGTAGTGAGGAAATGGCAGACATGATATCTGGGATACCATAGAAAGTGTTTAGTGGTGAATATTCTTTGTAGTGGATGATTTCGTTAGGTCGTGCATCTTCTGTAATTGGGTTTTGATTACGTGCCCCGAAGTTTCTGAAGTAAACTACCTTGTTTCCAATTATCTGTACGTACCCGTCACGCAATCTGCGCACCCGCATTGTTGTTGATGGAATGTGTCCGACATATCCGATCTCTCCCTTTGTCGTTCTACCGATCTCAAGGTAGCCATTACCCGTGGCCTGAACATCGGTATAAAATTTCATAAGTGTGTTTGTGAATGACTCGTCATCATTCAAAGTTTCTATCCAGTCACGAAGTTCGATTCTTGCTCTTTCGATTCTGTTACGAGCACGCTTAACGGCTTCACGATCTTCATTTGTTTCAAGACGTAGCATAGTCCTGTCTGAGAGGTGGAAGTCATATCCAAGACCAACAATGTTTTCTACCTTGGCATCGATAGCTGCGTGGTTAGCAAAAGAGGTGTCGTAATAGTTTGCCAGCTCGTAAAGATTCCAAGGGGGCGTAATAACGTCGAACATTCCGTATCCATTACGGAAAACGTCTCCTGGGTTAATTTCTTTTGACTGTGCCCCGCCAACGCCTACCTGATTAGTTCTAGCACTAACCATGTACTGGTCAGTGGGTGGCATCTGAAGATTTTTAGCGATCCTGTTGGAGCGACGTTTAAAGTTTGTCTCAATGCCACGGTATGACTTTAGGTTTTCCCAGCTTTGATTAAAAGGATCTTGTTTCTTAAATTGATCTTCGATCTGTTCGATGTCGTCGATGCGAGCACCGATTGTCCACTCTTGTGACATTAACCCTCATCACCCCACTGCTTTAGGGTTTGCTTTGCAGCAATGACAGCACCGAGATCATTCATGTTGGGGAGAAGGCCTTCCTTCATTCTGTCTAACTGTTCACTGTGCTCTTCTTCGGAAATCTTACGCATGTTTGAGTAGAACTTTGCTGTACCGTCTGCCTGACCGTAATGCTTGGCGGCATCCTGTAATTCTTGAATACGTGTAAGGTCACCCTTCATCGATTCAATTGACAATGCGTTACCGCTACCGTCTGTAAAAGCTTTACCATTTGGCTTATGCCACACATATGTACCGAAGTTAGAGAAGTTCTCTTCGATAAGTTGTACCTTTGTGTCACCAACTTGACCAGGAAAGCGTGGTTTTGGTTCTTTCATAACCACAATTATAGCATACTATGCAGAATCTAGTATCTGTCGTGACCATCTTACGTCTTTAAAGACGCTATATCGGTAATTGTTTAGACTTAAGACGTAATCATTGTCAAAAACTAGCCTATCTGTACCAACATATTGCTTATATATCTTTGATGGGTCAAGAACTGTGGGCTCTGACTCTGACAAAAACAGAACTTCTTGCCATGTGTTCTCATCCCAGTAATCCCAGTCAAGTACGTTATCTGGCTCTGATCTAACCGCATACCACTTCCTGTAGGCAAATGTTTCTGCCTCGTCCTCTTCTGTAATCTGGTAGAAAGATATTGCGTCGAATAGTAGTGGGCTAGTTATTCTAAATGCCCCTACAGCTGCAGATATATCTAGGGGCTCTGTGAAGGCCAGTCCGATCATTGCCCAAGACTTGGGGTAGAGGATTGGGTTCTTGACAGCCTTTCCATCAAGGTTGAATATTACGTTTTGGTTTAGCCTACCCGTAGAGTTGTTTATTGCAAAAACATAACCTCTTGTCCTTGCAGAATTTTCAGCAACCATATAGAACTTGATCAGCTCTTGGCTGGTCTCTATTTCAAAAACCTGTACTGGTGCTGCTGGGAAAAGATCTTCTTCATATCTGGTTGCAAACTGAAAAGCCCCGACCTTAAAAAACTGTTTTAGGTTTTTGTTTAGTGGAAGAGTTATTCCATCATTATTTATAGATGAAAAAGAGCCCCTCATTCTCATGCCCGATGTTCCGCTCATGTAAAGGTAGGGAGTGCTTCTTTTTGACATACTAAATGGGTTTACGTTTTTATAGTCAAAGTAGAGTCCGTCCTTTTTATAGGGATAGATGTCTGCTCCAAACTTAGTCCCAATCTTGTTTGGAGACTGCCCCAGTGCTTGAGAAGAGACCTCGATAGATCTAAGATTTACTGGGTTTGAAATTATTCCAGGCACGCTCATCTCTATATGTATGTTTAAAGATATACTGCTAAAATTTACACCTCTAGGTGGGTAAATAATTGTATCGTTGAGAACTTCATACTTTGAATAGAGCCATTCGTCTCCTGGCGAAACTATCCCTTGGCTGTTTAAGGCCACTGTATTTGTAAAACTACTTTGTGGCTTGTTAGCACCTTCTGAAAGATACTGGAAGGTTACGTAGGTTTTTACCAAAGAGCCATCGGTATCGTAGTTTCCCGAAGAAAACCTAGACATCTTGGGGTAGTCTAGATTTAGCTGCAAGAAATTTAAATCTAGACTTCTAGTATTGTTGTAACTTGTAACATACTTGCTGAAATAGCTAAGGGGGATGTAGTCTTCCCAGTATGAGTCGATACCTATATCTAGCTTATACGTTCCAAACTCTATTTTTGGAATTAAGGTATAGCTAGCCAGGTGTGGCAAGATATCTACCTTGTCAAAGTCTCCTGGGCCTCCTCCGTCTAAACTTAGTGGCCAGAACTCTGTGTCGGGCTCTCCTCCGTCATAAAAGTCTGAGCCACCATAAAGTCCAAAAACATTTTCATAATCCTTTGGGACACCAGTAGCAGAAAACAAGCTTTCTATTTTTTGTAAATTCCTGGCGGTAGAGAATCCAACCCTGTATATCTTTCCACTGAAGGTGTTTGTAAGTGTAGAACTACCGCCGACAAAAAGCTTTATGTTTTGCTTTGATCCAAAGAACGAGGATATAGTGTTTCCAAAGCTAGATATGATCCTTGGCAAATGAAGCCCCACCATGAATATTTTTGAAATTTCGTGACCGAAAGACTTGTATAGAGTTGTCGTTATTGATTGACCGTTAGAAGACTTGTAGGTAAAATCGTAAGAAATAACATAGTCTTCGTATGTTGGACCGTCATAAATTTCTGTTATCTCTTTGTTTAAAGATACAGTTAGTTTTGCTCCACGCAAATCGTTAACAAGTTCAAATAATGTTTGAGAGTTTTCTGGTAAATCCGTTAGCTCGAAGACACCGTAAAAACACTTGGTGTCTTCTTGTAAAATGTTTAGGCTGTCAAAGGCTATGTGGCCGTTGGTGTTGTCCCAGGTGTTGTTTGGCTTGAGACTTATAAAATTACTGCCAAGGAGTGGTTGTGAGTCCTGAAGATCAAAGTACCACTGTGATATTGACTGATTGTCAAACTTTACATTTGGCAATGTATAGTCTGGCAAAAACAAACCTTGAGTTTCTGGGACCAAGTTTTCTACAATACCATTTCTCCAGGTTCCCATTCTTGGATAAGAGTAAGACCTTGCATTTCCTGCAAATGTATGATCTACAAAAACTGAATTTGCAGGGCTCAGACCTTTAATGTTATTTGGAACATCGACACCCTGACCGTAAACGAACCTCCTTTTTGAAACAAGTGCTGCAACTTCGTATGGATAAATTCCAACACAGTCCAACTGAACAAGGGGGACATCTGCGTATGCATAAAAACCTAGCCAGTCCTGATCCTTGCCTTCGTTATTTGTTTTTTCTGGAAAAACTAAAGAGTCGGTATCAATAGATAGAGAGATGACCTCTTCTCCATTAACCAAAAGACTTGAAGAGTCTGGCTTAAGTCTAATATCTAACAAGAGTGGTCTGTCCCATTCACCTACATAGTGGGAGCCAAGCTCGTCTCCTATTTTTAGTTTTAAGAAGGGGCCTTCTACATATAGTCCATCATCAGAAGCTATTGGCCCAAAGATTCTTCTTGGAAGAATACTATTAGATTGAATCTTTGCCCAGAACTCGAAGGTAAAAGTTTTGTATTTTCCAGACTCATTCATAAATCCTAAACCTGGAACTATCAATGAGGGCTTACCGTTGTTTGGGAAGATAACAGTGCTGTTAAAGGCACCGTATACCAAAGGTAGTCCAGAATTTTTTGCATAAAGAATATTGTTCTCTGAAAGATAATAACCGTTTGCACCGTCAAGACCGTAGGGTAGTGCTGGTACACCATTTGATACCAGATTGATTTCAGAAGGTAATGGCTCTGGGACCACCCCTGTTGAACCCAGAAAAAACTCTTCTGCCCACTGTCCAATATTTATACCATTAATGGCAACCTCGTAAGGAGTTTCTGTGGTGGTATAAGAAACTTCTATAATAAATCTTAAATCTTGAAAACTTTCTGGCAAGGGAAATGTTTCAGAGATAAATATCCAAGATCTTTCTGGCGGTATGTTTTGCAATATTGATGGTGGCTCTGGTGGGTCGGTACTTCTAATTACTTCGGAGGGCTCAAGACTTTCTGGATCAGTATACTCATACCCCAACCTTACGCTTACTGTTCTATCGTATGTAAAGAAATATACCCCCATAGCAAAGGAGCCAAGGTCTTGATTTATATCCTCTTCGCTCAATACGACGGGGCTAGTAAATGTTATTGTTCCAGAGTTTCCGGACTCTTCTAAGACTCTATTGTTTGCCACGTTTCTAAATGGTGGAGTTGGTGGCTGCTCATTAAAAGATCCACCAACGGTGGCACCAGAAACGGACCAAGTGCCAAGATCTTGGTTTGCGCTGTTAACTAAAGCTACATAGTCGGTAGTGTCATCAAGTGCCCAGAGTGCTGTAGGCTGCTCCGAAAACACCTTAGTGGCATAAAGATTAAGGGATGTAGACATGTATTCTCCTAATCTATTTTAACATAGTAGGAGCTAAACTTTATATATAACGTATCTTATAATTGCTATTCCTGATGCTCCGCCGCCGCCGCCCATTATAAAATTATCGCCTCCGCCCTGGAAACCAGCTCCGCCGCCAGATCCTGTTCTGGCCTGGCCTCCAGAAGGACCAAAGTTATCATTTTCTGCAAGAGTAAACCCACCACGACCACCGCCGCCTAAACCACCAGAGATATAGCCGCGCTGCCCAGTGCTCCTTGCACCACCACCACCGCCAGCGTAATATCCGCTAGACCCAGTTCCTGTTGCTGATGCCCAGTCCGAGGCCAGTGTTCCTGCACCTCCGGTACCGTTTTCACCACCACCAGAACCTCCTCCTGGTCCTCCAGATGCGCCACCTTGGCTACCACCATTACCGCCATTTGATGTTTGGCTTGCAAAAACAGTACTTCCTCCATTGCCCGAAGGGGGTGGGTTAATGTCTACCCTAAAGTGTGGTCTTCCTCCTGCGCCACGACCACCTCCACCGACAGAAACTAAATAGGTTCCTGCCTCTAGAAAAACTTCTCCAGTGATAACGTTTCCTGCTCCGCCACCCCTAAAGTTGTTTCCACCTCCACCGCCACCGCCAACAAGAAGATATTCAACTCTGGATCTTGCTTGTAGGGTGAACGTTCCACTGGAAATAAATGTGTGATACTTGTATCCACCAGCAACTGTTGCTTCGGTAATAATTCCACCGGTAGCAACAATCTCTCGAAAGCCCTTGTTGTTGCCTCTAAATCTAAGTCCTAATTGGGGATACATAGATTAATTATATCATTAAGAGTCGAGAAGCATTTTGTATAAATGAAACAGCATTGCTAAAACTATGCACTTTTAAGAATTAATTCTTTTACACTCTTATAGAATTCTTACGGTACCAAGACCTGCAGTAACTTTATAAACTATATTATCACCGGTTGGACCAATTCCAGTAGTTGCTGTATAGGTCAGACCCTCAGAAAAAATAACAAAAGCTTCTTTGGATACATTAAAAATTACTACCCCGGATCCGCCAGCCGCACTGGCTCCTCCGCCACCGCCCAAGTTTACTCCACCTGCAACTCCACTAGCTCCACCACCACCGGAACCTCCGGCACCTCCAGAGTTGCTGGCACCACCACCGGCATAAGTTATAGAAGAACCTGTTACAGAAGATGATCTTCCGGGGCCGCCGGGACCAGCAGCTGAAACTCCAGGACCGCCAGCACCGCCAGCACCTCCACCTCGCCAAGGAGAGGAGCCCTGGGTCCCGGAACCATTGTGTCCCTGCCCAGAAATACCAGTTCCACCAGACATTCCACCGTGGCTCGCATCGTTGTAGGCACCAGCGCTACTACCGCCAGAACCTCCGTTGCCGCCATCCGCTCCGGCAGTGGGTGCGCCTCCGGTGCCGCCACCAGTTGTGGTAACCAAGTTAAATGTTGAGTCAGAGCCTTGCGTGCTGGGAGATGGAGAGCCACCGGCACCTACGGCAACGTTGTAAGTTCCTGGGTTAAAGTTTTCGGTGTATTCGAGCATTCCTCCAGCTCCACCACCACCGCCCCATCCGCCGCCGCCGCCAGCAACGACTAAATAGTTAATGCTAAATGGGCCTCCGGTTGCGGGGGACACATTGTTTCTTTTTGATTTTCTAGTAATAGAAGCTTGGCTCATACTAGCAACTGCCATTGTTTTTCCTTTAGCTAATTTCCGAGCCGAACACATTAACGCTCATGTCGGCAGATGAGCAATAAGCGGTTAAAACATCTGTCGCGCCCATTGTTACTCCCAAAGTTAAAGTGGTAGAATCGCTAGCTCCGATTGGAACGTCATAAGCGAGGTAGTGCTTCTGTGCAATAGATTCTCCATTTTGTCTAACAGCCAACCTAAAAGAGCCTGAAGTTAGGGCATGGTTAGCAACTACAATAGTTGAAACAACTGCCTTGGTTGCAGACGGTACTGTGTAAACGTCTGTATTTGTGGTAGCCAAAGGGGCTTCCTGTCCTAGAATTTTGTAATCGGATGCCATGTTTTCTCCTTGATTGTATTATAGCATTATTTTTACGAAATGCTTTATGCACCCATAAAAAGAAAGTGATCTTCGAGACCGCCAACTGCGGCTCCGTTTGCCCATGATGTTCCATTATACACCAGAGCCTGCCCCTCAGCGACAGCGGTAATAGTTACATTGCTTAAAGCATCAATTGTTGGTGGCTGTGCTGTATTCCCGCCAATTTCAACCCACTGAGAACTATCTGCATCCACATAATAGATGTACGTTGTTCCGTCAGCAGAGTTTAACCAGATCTCACCGTTCTGTGGATCTGCCGGGGAAGTTTCAGAAACATAAAACTTTGAATTAATTCCTGGAACATTAGGCTGAATTCTCCATACCCCTTTTGTTCCGTCATAAATATAATTGCTATATGTCTGACCATCTGATGGGGATGTAGGAAAGTCTAAGGCTGTCATGTTTACATTATATCATTAAATGATAAAGTTTTTGGTAAATGATTTTTATACTGTTATATTTCCCACACCGGCTGTAAAGGTTGTAACCTGAAGGTTTCCAACAATGTTTTGAGTATAGGTTAAACCTGGATCAATAGAAGATATTGCTCCTACTGGATGTCTTAGAATAACAACACCGGAACCACCGGCTGCCGCAGTGCCACTAAAAGTTTCACCGGAAGCGCCTGCACCACCACCCGTATTCACCGCTCCCGCTGAACCAATACCAGAAGTGGCACTATCACCACCACCGCCCAGTCCGCCGGAACCGGCTGGG
>Ga0213861_10005206_pt1 | contig 10470 bp, 8 predicted proteins | sample PICome_4_FD_160110 | JGI IMG/M metagenome (GOLD analysis project Ga0213861, IMG submission 160110) | Coastal seawater microbial communities near Pivers Island, North Carolina, United States - PICO131 | ecosystem: Environmental > Aquatic > Marine > Coastal | place: USA: North Carolina | collected...
ATGGGTCTAGAGGTGTTTTTGGTGGTGGGCAAAACTTGGCTTCTATAGACTATGTAACTATAGCAACTACAGGTAATGCTCAAGACTTTGGAGATTTTACTAGTACTATGACCCGAAGTGCTGCATGTTCAAACGGAGTTAGAGGTGTATTTGGTGGTCATAGTTCAATAAGTGATATTATGGAATATATTACTATTGATACAACAGGTAATGGTACAGATTTTGGAGACTTAACTGTTGCTAGATATCACTTAGCCAGTTGCTCAAGTTCATCAAGAGGTGTATTTGGTGGTGGGGCTGCAAGTGGTCATGCTGTTACTAATACTATTGACTACATTACCATATCCACTACAGGTAATGCTACAGACTTTGGAGACCTTACTTTAGCAAGAGACCAATTAGCTGCTTGTTCTAACGGGTCTAGAGGTGTTTTTGGTGGCGGTACTGGAAGCACCAATACTATAGATTATATTACAATAGCAACACTGGGTAATGCTACAGACTTTGGAGACTTAGTAACAGGTTCTACTACTTTGTCAGCTTGTGCTAACGATACTAGGGGTGTTTTTGGTGGTGGTTATTATGTTTCAGGCACCAATAAACTTCAGTATATTACTATTGATACAACAGGTAATGCTACAAATTTTGGTAATTTAGCTGTTACTGCAGAAGCAACTCAGGACGGGTCTGCATGTTCAGGAGATTAATATGAAACAAGAAATAATAAAAAAAGATAACATAGCCTTTAGTCTTCCAGCAGTAACAGCAGGTAAAATAAACGTAGCTGCTGTAGCAAAGGTAAATGAGTTTCTTCCAGAGATAGAAGAAAAGACTAGGGCTTTTGATCGTAACAATAGTCAGACCACACTAGGTTTAATGACACTTACTATGCTGAACGGTCAGTCACCTATGCGTATGATGCGTCAGGTTATGGCTGAGATTGAAAAACGTAAGATGGCTTTAGCTGAAGCACAGGTAAGTCACGCTAAGACTATCAAAGAAATGCAAGACCTAGAGGGTAGCATTGATCCAGTAGAAGAAGCTGAATACCGTCAGAAGGTTGTAGCATTGTCTACAATGGAAAACAAAATCAATGGCTCATTTAAAGACATTGCTACGTTAATTGATCAGTACAATAACATCAAAGCTGCACACGATATTGATGAGTGGGATGAAGAAGCATTTGAAGCTGAAGAGAAACGTCACCATGTACGCAGAGGCTTTGAGCTTATGTACCGTAACCTACTTGATGGTGGTAGAGCACAGACAGCTACCATAGAATACTTACAGCAACACGGTGTACATCCACAGGTAGCACTCACAGAAACATCAGGTTATGTACAACACTCAGCAGAACAAATTAGTAAAGGTGTGTTGCTACACTCTAATGACTTAGAAGAGTTTTTAGATCAAATGGCAGACAAGTACTGTGCCAATGTAGACAAGACAGCAGAACGTTTATTTGGCAAGAGTGACTTTGTGAACACAGACTATATGCTAAAGTTGGAGGCAAAATGATTATTGAATACAAACTAGATGCAGGGCCACAGGGCATGACTATACCTAATTGGGTAAAGGATGGTGGATACTATTGTGATCCAGATAACTTTACTATGGTAGGCTGGACTAATGATGCGCCTCGTGAGTTCAAAGTACCAGAGACAGTAACAGTGTTAGACAAAGCTGCTCTTACTACTCGTGTACTTAATATACATGGGCGATATGCTATGCAAAAAGAAGACAGTGAAGGTAACTTAGTTAATATGACTACTGATGAAGTTACTGCAGAAGTATCTACATGGTATGATCGCTGGTAATGGAAAACGATAGCTGGCACTTAAACAAGTCTGTACCAATTACACTGATCTTTGGACTAATTGTTCAGGGTGCAGCTATTGTATGGACAGTCTCTATGATGATGTCCGACATTGAAGATAACTCAGAAGAGATTATAGCACTAGAAGAACGTATGGGCAGGTTAGAAACATCTGTACAAAGTCAAGCAGTATCACTTGCCCGTATTGACGAAAACATAAAAGCAATAAGATCATCAGTAGAAAAGATGGCATCTCGTAATGACTAAAAAGGTTTGCCATAATGATAGAAGTATTAGCTTTAGCAGGTGCAGTTACTAAGATAGCTGGTGCAGTTAGTTCTGCAGTTAAAGCTGGTAGTGACGTAGCAGACTTACTGCCTCACTTTGGTAAGTTAGCAAAGTTAGATAGTGAGATACAGTTAGCTGAAAAGGGTGCACATAAAGGCCCACTAGGTAGACTGAGTTCATCTGAAGAAGAGGGCTTTGCAATTGCACAAGCTAAAATGAAACACAAAGAATGCATGGATGAGTTAAGGTCAGCTTGTCAGTTATATGGACCTCCCGGCATGTGGGATCTGGTTGTAAAAGAACAAGCAGCAGCTAGACAAAGACACAAAGAAGCGTTAGAATTACAAGCAAAGCAAAGAGACAGATTGTTCTGGGGTATATCACTGGTAGTCGGAGTAGTAATCTTCGTAGGTGGTACAGCAGGAATGATCTGGGGTCTTAATGAAGTAGTGAATGGATAGTTAATATGGCAATACCAAAGGAAAATCCTGGTGAATGGCGGTGGGTATATAATTTATACTTAAATGATAGGCCTTACATGCAACGTGGAGTTATGCAAAACTCTGTTACAGGCGAAAAGAAAATGACTGCTTATCGTGACATACGTAATGATAAGGGTCAGATCCAAAAAAGCCTACTTCATGAAGAAGGTAACGCCTTTCGTGCTAAACTAAATGAAGATAATGGTTATACTGCTTGGAAGAAAGAACAGGATCGTATAGCTGCAGAAGCTGCTAAAGCTAAAGCAGAAGCTGCAGCTAAAGCTGCTGCAGAAGCTAAAGCACAAGCTGCTCGTGAAGCTGCTGCAGCGGCTAAAGCAGAAGCTGCACGTAAAGCAGAAGAAGCACGTAAAGCAGAAGCTGCTGCTAAAGCAAAAGCAGAACAAGAGGCAGCAGAGGCTAAAGCTAAAGCAGATGCACTAGCTGAAGCTCAACGTATAGCAGAGGCAGAAGCTGCTGCAGAAGCAGAAGCAGAAAGAGTTCGTTCAGAAGATGAAGCTATGGCTAAAGCAGCAGCAGCTAAGGTACGTGCTCAACAGGAAGCAGCCGCTGCAGCTAAAGCTGAACGAGAAAGACAAAAAGCCCTTAAAGATGCAGCAGTAATAGATCCCGCTCCAACAGAAACTACTATGCCACCTGTTACTGGTGAGCCTGTACAACCTCAGTTACCAGCAACTCCTTACGAAGCTAAGACTGCTGAAGTATATAACCCTCCCGGATATGTTGAAGGTGAAGTTGCACCTACAGTAGAAGGCACAGGTACAAGTAGTCAAGCGCTGGTTACATCTCCAATGATGGCTAAACAAATGGCTATGCCTACATCTGGTGGTACTGCAGTTGTAAACTATTCTAATGATCAAGGTAGTATTATTCCTGTAACAGAGGTAGATGGTAAACCAATAAGCTATGTACCAGAAGGATATAGAAAAATGGGAATGAATCAAGGTGGTGTTGTAGGATACGCTGAAGGTGGTGACACTAATTTAAATTCAGAATATCAATTAGCCACAAAGTTTCTTGGTTATAAAGGACCAAAGTCTAGACCTGCACTTAATGACTTTATGAAGGCCAGCCCCGGTGCTGCTGCTCGTATGGGTAAGTATCAACAAGCTATGATGGGTATGTCCAAAGGTGGTGTCGTAGGGTATGCTGAAGGTGGTGATAACATTAGCTATACAGACGACATAGTACCTGCATTTGGTCAAGCAGTTAAAAAGACTATGGACCCTATGCAGTCTACAGTAGAAGAAATGCAACCTCTACCTACACAAGACATTAGTACTCTTGCAGGTCAGGTTGGGGCTGCAGCACCTACAACTACTGCTGCTACTGTACCGACAGTAGAGACTGCTAACCTACCTGCATATACACCTGCATCAACGTACAGTGCTGCTACCGTAAGCCCTTACGTAATGCAGCAAACAGCAGGGCTACAAGCTGCTCAAGGAGCTATACCTCAAGAGCAACAAGTACAAGCTCAACAAGGTCAACTATCTGCTGAAGCTACCCCAACTGCTCCACAATTTGACACTGACTATTTAAAGCAAGCAGAAGAAAGAGCTAGAGAAGTATCTCCACAAGAGATGACTGAGTTTGCTAAAGTAGGTATTATGCCTCAAGCTGGAGATAAAGGCTTTGAATCTCCTTATGAAGAAGCTGAATCTGCTAGATTTATAACTACAACTCCAGAAGCTAAACCTGCCACTGAGTATGATTTAGGTACATTACAAGGTGCTCAAGCACAAGTTACAAATCAAGAGCTTGTAAAGGCAAAAGGTTTGGGTCTTACTGCAGAGCAAGCAGCTTTAGCTGTAAGTTCTTTTAGTCCTACTATTGAAGCTGCAACTAGGCAGTTAGCAGTAGGAGAAATAGCTACCGCTCAAGATGCATATAACATTTCACCTACACAGTTTGCCCAACAAGCTTCTACTGTCGTACAAAATGCTGCTAAAGCTTCTCAAATACCTGATGCGCAATCTGCCCAATCTATGTGGCAATCTACTTTGCAAGGTGCTCAAGGTACAGTTGGTGCACAAGAACTTGCTAATGCTAATAATATTATTAGTGCTACTCAAGCTGTAACTTCTATAGCTGCAACAGTAGATGCTTTAAATAACCAATCTATTATGCAAGCTTCTCAAGGTAGTTTTTCTCAAGCTGCTCTTGCTACTGCAGCACAAGGTACAGTAGATCCTGCTCAGACTGTTCAAGGTCAAATGAACCAATTGATGGAACAGTTTAAGAATGGTACTCCTGTATGGGCAGCAGGGGCTATGCGAGCAGCTAACTCTGCTATGGCTTCACGAGGACTAGCTGGTAGCTCTATGGCAGGAGCAGCTATTGTACAAGCTACTATGGAAGCTGCTATACCTATTGCCGCACAGGATGCACAATTCTACCAACAAGTGGGGATGCAAAACCTAAGTAATAGACAACAAGTTTCTTTAGCTAATGCTGCAGCACAACAAAATATTACGTTACAAAATTTAAGTAACTCTCAACAAGCTGCTTTGCAAAACTCTACTAACTCTTTTGCACTTCAGTCACAAAACTTAACCAACCAACAAGCTGTTGTACTTTCTAATGCTCAAATGAAAGCAGCATTACAAAATAAAACTTTAGATATTAAAACTCAAACTGCTTTGACTAACGCTGCAAAGTATACTGAGATGAATAGAGTTAATATTAGTAATGAACAGCAGTCATTGTTGCAAGCCTCTGCTGAAAATTTACAAGTAGATATGGCTAACCTTTCTAACTCACAACAAACTGCTTTAAGTAACTTGCAAGTACGTGCATCTCTTATCGGTCAAGAACTTAGCAATGAGCAACAGACTGCTATGCTTCAGTCTACTCAAACTTTTGAACGTGCAGGATTTAATGCTAATGCACAACAGACTGCCCTATTGCAGGATGCTCAAGCTAAGGCAGCACTAGAAGGCAGAGCCTTAGATGTTAGACAGCAGACTGCTTTGTTTAATGCAAGTCGTGTAGCAGAATTAAATGATATTAACCTTACCAATAAGCAACAAGCTTTACTTCAAGAGTCTGCTCAAGTTCTACAAATAGAAACTCAAAACCTTTCTAATCGTCAGCAAACTGAGTTAGCAAATGCACAAGTAAGAGCAGCCCTTCAAGGTAAGGTTTTAGATAACGAACAACAAACAGAAATTATTAATGCTGCCAGATACGCAGAAGCAAATAACATTACTGTAAGCAATAAACAAGCTGCATTAGTACAAAGTTTTGTTACTAATTCTACACTTCAAGGTAAAGCCTTAGACAATACACAACAGGCTTCTATATTCAATACCTCTGCAGTATTAGAAGAACGTAAGATAGATCTTACGAATGAACAGCAAACACGTCTGTTTAATACGACTAACAATCTACAAAGAGATGTAGCTGAACTGTCTAACCGTCAACAGACAGCACTAGCTAATGCACAAATTGAAGCTACTCTCCGTGGTCAAGAGCTTAGTAACGAGCAACAATCTGCTGTACTAAATGCAGAAAAATTTGCTGAAGCTAATAATATAACCTATACCACTAACCAACAAACACAGCTTGCAAACTCTCAATTAATGCAGTCTGTTGGGTTAGCTAATCTTAATGCTAATCAAGCAACTACATTGCAGAATGCAGCACAGCTTGCTGGTATGGACATGCAGAACCTGAACAACAGGCAACAGGCTGCTGTGCAACAAGCACAAAACTTCCTTAGCATGAACATGGCGAACTTGACTAACGAACAACAAACTGCTATATTTAAATCACAACAAAATATACAGTCATTGTTTACAGATCAAGCTGCTGATAATGCTTCTGCACAGTTTAATGCTGCTAATGAAAACCAGACCAGACAGTTCTTCTCTTCGTTAGCTAATCAAACTGGTCAGTTTAATGCTGCACAAACTAATGCACTTAACCAGTTCAACATTGATGAGATCAATTCTATTCGTGAGTTTAATGCTGGCATTCAGCAACAGCGAGATCAGTTCAATGCAACTAACAGTTTGGTTGTAGCACAGGCTAATGCTCAATGGAGACAAAACTTAGCAACACTTAATACCGCTGCACAGAATGAAAGCAATGCAACCTTTGCAGCAACTATCAATGCTATGACATCCAAGAATATAGACGCAGTGTGGCAACGTGAACGTGACTTAATGAGTTACAACTACACCTCTGCTGAGTCTGCTAAGGACCGTGCATTACAAATACTAGTGGCAGATAAAGAGTTACAACAACTAAAAGAGTCTATGGGTTATGCAGAAGATACTGCAAAAACTGAATTAGCTTTTAGGTTCTTGTTTGGTGACTCTTTTGGTGGCCTATTTAAATCATAAGGGATAATTATGTATAAAGGACCATATATAAATCTTAGAGACGCTGTACAACAAGGTGGTGTTGAAGGTTTAAAAGCCTCTAAAGGCATGAGGGCAGAGAAAGCTTTAATGACTCAAAGAACTACAGGTAAACTCCGAGAGGTTACTGAGGATTTTAATGAAAAGCTTTCTAAAGAAATTTTAACTAGGTTTCAAACAGCTAATGACGATGTTAGAGTTGCTGAAGAGGATATTAAAAAGTATTTAAAAGGTCTACCTGCAGAAACAACAACTGAATCTAATACAGGCCTTATGTCTAAATCGACAGGGGGTACAGATATCGTAGAGTTTATTGCTGAACAAGAGCAGTTTAGAGCTACACCTTATTGGGACGAAAAACAATACACAAACGGCTATGGTACAAAAGCTAAGAGTAAAGATGAAGTTATAACTGAAGAAGAAGCACGTAAACGTTTAGGTGAACAGGTAGAAGTTGCACGTAGTGCAGTAAAACGTTTAGAGAAAAAATACGATGAGCCTTTTACTGAAGGTCAAACTAAAGCCTTAATCAGCTTCACCTATAACACTGGTCAAGGAAACTTAATGAAACTGGCTGATCAAGGTAATAGGGGTATCTCTGAGATAGGTGATATGCTTACTGAATACGTGTATGCCGGAAAGAAAAAGCTTCCTGGTTTAGTTAAAAGACGTAAGCTAGAATATCAAATATTTAATGAGGGTAACTGATGAGTTTAATATTTAATGGACCTATTCCAGGTCAATCACTTACAACTGAACCAAAGGGTCTGCCTTTTGAAAGACCCCCAGAAGTAACTGATCCCATAGAAGCTTTAGATATACACTTAGATAAGTTGTCTGATCCAGGCTCTATGGAGGATGCTTTATTCTTCCTTGAGATGGGCTTAGATCTTGTGTCGTTAGTTGAAGGTATACTTCGTAGTGCAGTTATGGAAGGTATTCACAGTATAGATGTAAGTCTTATCATTGGCCCAGTTATACATGAGCATATTAAAGCTGCTGCGACTAGAGCTGACATAGAATTTAATGAGGGCTTTGAGGATAAGGATAAAGATACGGCTGTGTCTTATCAGAGAGATACTATGAGAGCTAAGAAGATGCTTCGTGAACTTAGCAATAAAGAAGATGAAGAGCCTGTAATGTCTATGACTATGTTATCAATGGCACCAAAAGAAGAACCTATGGAAGAAGAACCAATGGAGGTAGAGGAAGAACCTGCTGCCCCTCAAGGTCTAATGGCGAGGGTATAACAATGGCTTTTAAATTACGTGCAGCAGGTATCACCAACTACCTAAAAGGTGTTGAAGAAAGAGAAGCTTTAAAGCAAGCTCGTATGGATAAGAAGGAAGCGTTAGCTCTTGAGCTTATGTCTAAGTATGGAGTAGGTACTTTTGCTGGTATGAGTACTAGGTCAGGTAAAGGTAGTGCTGCTGCTGTTTCTTCTAGTGCAGCTACCGCAGCTCTCCAACAGAATTACGGATTAAGTGACGATGTGCTAGCACCTATACTTGCTACTGGTGACCCAAAAGGCTCACAAAAAATACTTGCTATTTTAGATGGGCAAAGAAAATTATACAAAGAAAAAAATTTACCTCTGCCTGAATCTGTAATACAAGAGGTAGTAGAAAATGCAGTTCTTTCACAACCAACTAATAAACCTATCGACCTTACAAAGGTTGAAGATTTTATTGGTCGAGAGATGGACCCCTTATACAAAGAAATACTTCAGCAAGGTACAACTACTGCTGGAGAAGTTTTACCTTTTGATCCTGGGTTTGCAGAGATACCTGATCTAAGTGATATACCTACAGTTATGCAAGCTACAGTGCAAGACTCTGCGGGTAATGCTAGAAGGGAACAAACTATTCTTAAAAGAAGACAGGCAGAACTTCAAAAACTTATACAAACAGATAGCTCTGGTATATATCAAAATGAGTTTAATATTTTGACAGATCGTTTAGATGCTATTGATTCTGCTTTAACTAGCGTTAAGGATGATCCATCTCAGATTATTAATCTATATGGAAACTCTTATGCTAAGAAGTTATTTAGCTCTGATGCAGGTCAGTCAGTACAAAACTTACCTTTACCATCAATACTTACAGATGCAATGGCCAGTGCTCCACTAGTTTCTAGTATTGAAATGGGTGTAGCTTTACTGAACGCTGGTGTATTCGAACCTAATACTATTGTAAGACTTCCTACAGGCCAAACTGTTGAACTAGTTCCTGGATCTTCTCCTACTCAATAAAGGTATTAAATATGGCGGAACCATTAAAGGTTTATGCAGATGACTATAAGAGTCCTCTAGAAACTTCTGAACCTATTAAAGTGTATGCAGATGAGTACACTTCAAATCCTATAGTACCTCAAGAAGATGGTAGCCTTATTGACTTAAGCCCTGTGCTTAAACAGTATGGAGACAGTCTTACTAAAGAAGATATTCTTGCTAACGATGACCTTATGGATATTGTTTACTCAAGCTTAGAGGCAAGATATACACCTAAAGGTATACTCACTGGAGTTAGACGAGCTGCATCAGGTCTTGCTGGGGCAGATATTGGTGGGGGTATTAGAAGTCAAGACTACAGATCTATGGATAGGGAAGAGGCTTTTGAAACTTGGCAGAACTACCAACGTTCTTTTGCTGGGGGGCAAACCGTAACTACAGCTAATGAACTAGCCTATGGAGTATCAGCAGATGACTCAATAAAAGCTAGATTAGGTGCTGGCTATACGTTGTTTGACCAGATGGATAATGCATTTACTGGTGAAGGCTCTTGGCGTGAAATGGCTGATGCTATGTACGACTACACTAAGTCAGCTGTATATGATCCATCAACTATTCTTTCGTTAGGTTTAGGTAAGTTGTTTGGTTTTGCTGGGACTAAAGCTAGTAGTTTAGCTGGGAAAACCTTGTTAAAGAAAGCTTACCAAGATCAAGTTAAGAAGGGTGTAGCTAAACAAACTGCTTTAGCTAACATAAGGTCTGCTGCTGTAAAGGCACTACCTGCAGCTACTGCTGACGCCATGATAGGTGCTGGTGTTGATGTCTTATATCAATCTCAGTTAATTAAAACTAATGCACAAGAGGAATACTCAGGTGCTCAAACAAGTTTAGCTGCACTAGGTTCAATGTTTGTAATACCTACACTTGCTGTAACAGGTGCATCTCTTAAAGAGTTACGTAAGGGTCCACTTAAAAATACATTTCTACGTTACAAAGAACTTGATGAAAAAATTTTAGAGGTTGGTATAGATGCAGCAGAAAAAGATCTTAGAGAAAACGTAGGTAGAGACATTGATATAAGTGTCTTAGATGAAACCTTTGGTTTAGTTGAAGGTACTACTAAAGACTTTTTAGTCTGGGAAAAACTTGTAGATAAATCTCAAGATGCACTAAAATCTACCGATCAAGAATATACAGACGCAAAAGCAACCAACGCCTTCTTTCTTTATTTATTTAGGGGTGACCCTGAGACTAACACACCAGGTTATG
>Ga0213861_10005212_pt1 | contig 10464 bp, 9 predicted proteins | sample PICome_4_FD_160110 | JGI IMG/M metagenome (GOLD analysis project Ga0213861, IMG submission 160110) | Coastal seawater microbial communities near Pivers Island, North Carolina, United States - PICO131 | ecosystem: Environmental > Aquatic > Marine > Coastal | place: USA: North Carolina | collected...
TCGTCATGTTTTTGTCGCTGGTGAACATGTTGTTGACAATCGTCGACCCACTAAAGTTGATCCCCAGGAAATCATGAGTTCAGCGCTCACCCACGTTGGACACTTGGCGTAATAAGTTTATGCTTGACCGCGTGCCTGCGCGAATATTGTTAGATTGTGACCCCGGACATGACGACGCAATTGCCATTATGTTGGCAACTGCTAGCTCTGAAATAGAACTCGTTGGAGTTACTACGGTCGCCGGCAACTCACTTCTTGAAAACACGACCCGCAATGCGCTGATTGTTTTAGACATGGTGAATCGGCCTGATATCCCGGTTCACTCGGGAAGGGCAGCTCCACTTTTTCGCGAATTGCGAACGGCCGCATCAATGCATGGGGATGGCGGACTTGATGGCCCTGTGCCGAACGCACCAACCAGATCTGCGAATGGTGCTAACGCACTGAGTTACATCGAAAATGTCCTGGAGAATGAGATCGAACCAATCACACTCGTTGCAACCGGACCACTAACCAACATGGCTGACGTCGTTACTGAACTAAAGCACTTGCACCACAAAATTAAACAAATAGTTTTTATGGGTGGAGCTATTGAATTAGGCAACTGGACACCGGCAGCTGAATTTAATATTTTGGTCGACCCCGAGGCAGCCCAAATTGTTATGACTTCGGAGCTACAACTCACCATGATCGGACTTGAGGTAACCCATCAGGCTTGGCTCGATGACTCACACGCCGAAGCTTTGCGAGGACAGGGGGAGTGTGAGGACTTCGTTGCCGAGCTACTCGACCATTTCGTCGAATTTCACCAGAAACGATTCGACTGGCCGGGAGCGCCTATCCACGACGCAGTAACGATTGCTCATCTTATTGACCCGTCACTCCTGACAACAATTTTCACAAATGTCACAGTGGAAACAATTAGTGAACTTACTTTGGGTCGAACGGTGGTTGATGTGTATGGCGTTACAGATCGGCCAGCGAATGTAACGGTCGGCACAGGTATTGATCGTGGCCGATTCGTTACCCTTTTGATGCAGTATCTGACCAGCCTCTCAGCCAACTAGCGCAGTAAGATTTGCTGAACGACCCGAATGGATATTCGGGCTCACAACCCGGTTCACAAGATCGGGTCGAATACGAGGAGATACATTGAGAACCAATCTAAAGATGGCAGGCGCGGTCCTTACCGTTGCTGCCCTCGCGCTGGCAGGTTGCAGCTCGAGTGATTCAACAGACACGGCTGCTACCGCAAGCGAGTCAGCAGCTGAATCAGCAACCGATGAAGCTGTAACGGATGCGCTTCCCGGTGCCGGACTCAAGGCTTGTGAAGTCACCGACGTTGGTGGCGTTGACGACAAGGGCTTCAATCAAAAGGCGTACAAGGGTGTAACAGATGCCGCTGATCAACTCGGTGTTGAGGCAATCGTTCTTGAGTCACAGGCTGAGACCGATTACGCACCGAACCTGCAGTCATTTGTTGACCAGGGTTGCAGTGTCATCGTGACCGTCGGCTTCTTGCTCGGCGACGCAACCAAGGAAGCGGCAAATGCCAACCCAGACATTCCCTTCACCATCGTTGACTACGCCTACGCAGACGGTGAGATCACCAACAACAACGTTCTCGGTCAGGTTTTCAACACCGATGAAGCCGCATTCCTTGCTGGCTACCTCGCTGCTGGTACAACCAAGACTGGCAAGGTTGGCACATTCGGTGGCGTCAACATTCCGCCAGTAACCATCTTCATGGACGGTTTCTACTACGGCGTTCAGAAGTACAACGCTGACAATGGAACCAATGTTGAGGTTCTTGGTTGGGATCCCGCAGCACAGTCCGGTCTGTTCACCGAGAACTTTGAGTCACTCGATGACGGTCGCACATTCGCCCAGAACTTGGTCGACGAAGGCGCTGACATTGTGATGCCAGTGGCAGGACCCGTTGGTCTTGGCTCTGCAGCACTCGCAAGTGAACTTGGCACCGACAAGCTCATGATCATTGGCGTTGACAGCGATCAGTTCGAGTCAGACACCGCGAACTCGGGCGTCTACTTGACATCAGTGCTCAAGCAAATGGATGTCACGACATTCAATGCAATCCAGGCCGTCGTTGACGGAACCTTTGAAGGTGGCGTAACCGTGGGAACTTTGGAAAATGGTGGAGTTTCCATTGCACCATTCCATGACATGGATGCCGCTGTCTCGGCTGACCTCAAAGCTCAACTCGACACGATCAAAGCCGGTGTTATCGACGGGTCGATCAGCGTCAAGGGTTAATCAAGGGTTACTTCAGTAATCTGCACGTAGTTGAGGGGTCTGAGAAATCAGGCCCCTCTTCCGTGTTAAGGCAGTAGAATCAAGTCCGTCGAAGATGGCAGATTCACAGTAAAAAAACATGGAAGTCGATTACACCAAAATCGAAGACACATGATGAACATCAATGCTGGAACTCAACGCTAGGAGTAATGGGTCGTGGAATTGGAACTGCGCGGAATTACCAAAGCGTTCCCCGGTGTTTTAGCCAATGACAACGTTTCCCTCACGGCGCACTCTGGTCAAGTCCTGGCACTGATCGGTGAGAATGGTGCGGGCAAAAGCACCCTCATGAATATTCTTTCGGGCATTTACCGTCCAGATTCTGGCGAGATCATTCTCGACGGCGTGGTTCAGAAATTCCACGACCCAGGTGAGGCGATCAAGGCTGGGATTGGGATGGTGCATCAGCACTTCATGCTGGTACCGGTTTTCACCGTTGCTGAGAACGTCGTTCTTGGCGTGGAGCCCACTGTTCTGGGAAATGTTCTCAATACAAAAAGGGCTAATAAAGAGGTTCAAGAGATCTCACAAAAGTACGGCCTCGCTGTTGACCCCAAGGCAAAAATCGAGGACCTTGCTGTTGGTATTCAACAGCGCGTTGAAATCATTAAAGTGCTGTTGCGTGGTGCCAAAATACTGGTGTTTGACGAACCAACTGCAGTTCTCACCCCGCAGGAAGTAATTGAGTTTTTTGGGATAGTCGCCGAACTCAAATCGCGTGGAGCAACAATTATTTTTATCACCCACAAACTCAAGGAAGCAATTGCGATCGCTGATTCCATCACAGTTCTTCGAGGTGGGAAAGTTGTCGGTCACGCCGACCCGAAAACAGTGACCCAAGAGGAACTCGCATCTATGATGGTGGGCCGCCACATTGCCCTCACCGTAAATAAGACTCAAGCGCAACCAGGGGAGCCCGTACTCACGATGGAATCGGTCACAATGACCGATGACCTTGGCCGGGCACTTCTGGACGATATCAATCTCGAGGTCCGAGCAGGTGAAATTGTCGGGGTGGCTGGTATCCAAGGTAACGGTCAAACCGAACTCATTGAAGCGATAACGGGACTTCTTCCACTCGCCAAGGGCGTTATCAAACTCAAGGACATGGATATCACCGGGTCCAAACCTCGCCAGATTCACCGTGATGGTGTGGCCCATGTCCCGGAAGATCGCAACGAGATGGGCATGGTTGGTAGTTTCACGATCGCCGAAAACTTAGTGCTGGATTCTTATTACACCAAGCCATATTCACAGGGCGTTCGACTCCAGCGTGCCGCAATCGATGCGGGCGCCCGAACACTTGTAAAAGACTACGACGTGCGCCCACCCCACATTGAAAACATGGCCAGCGCACTCTCCGGTGGTAACGCTCAAAAGATGATTGTGGCTCGCGAATTCAGTCGTGATGTTCCCCTTGTTTTGTGTGCTCAACCAACTCGTGGAATTGATGTGGGATCAATTGAATACATCCACGAACAAATAGTGCGAAAGCGTGATGAAGGAGTCGCAATTTTGGTCGTTTCAACGGAACTCGACGAAATCTTTGCCCTTTCGGATCGGATCCTGGTGATGTTTGATGGAAGAATTGTGGCGAATTTGATTGCTTCGGAAACGAATCCAACGCAAGTGGGTCTTTACATGGCTGGGAAGAACTCATGAGCTCACAACTTGACCCGCGCACTGAGCAGGATCTGGTCAATCCGAAAGAGCGAAGTTTCACTCAGAGATTAGCGACCGCCGCGGATTGGCGTTCAGCCATTGTGATCCCGTTCCTCGCGGTGGTGAGTGCCCTCATTATCGGCTTGATCCTGATTATTCTCACGGGTTCCTCACTTGCAGAAGCATTGGATGCTTATTTAGCCCTCGTCCAAGGCTCAGTCGGTTCACTTCGGGCCATTTCAGAGACACTCACCGCAGCCACACCGCTCATTTTGGCGGGGCTTTCGGTTGCCCTGGCATTTCGCGCTGGATTGTTCAATATCGGTGGAGAAGGACAAGCCTTAATCGGTGGAATGTTCGCCGTCTGGGTTGGGTTTTCCATCACGGGTATTCCCATCTTCATTCACCTTCCCCTTGCCATCATCGCCGGAATTGTCGGCGGCGCGATCTGGGGTTTCATTCCCGGTTTTTTGAAAGCTAAAACGGGGGCCCATGAAGTAATCACTACGATCATGTTGAATTACATCGCCCTACGTTTGGTGGATTTTCTTCTCAAAACCACCATGTTTCAGCGTGAGGGTCGTAATGACCCTGTGTCAAAAAATATTGAAGCAAGTGCTGAATACCCAACCTTCTTAAGTGGAATTGACTCGGCCTTGCGGGTGCATGCTGGACTCTTTGTGGCTCTGGGAGCGGCTTTTCTGATCTACTGGTTGCTCTTTCGCACCACGATCGGTTTCGAATTTCGGGCGGTAGGAGCAAATCCCAGTGCGGCTCGTTACGCCGGTATCTCAGTCACGAAGGTTTATATCTTGGTGATGCTGATCGCAGGCGCTCTTGCGGGCACCGCGGGCGCGGGCCAAGTCTTGGGAGTTTTAGGCCGCACAACACCGGGGTTCACGGCCGACCTCGGCTTTGACGGAATTGCAGTGGCCCTGTTGGGCCGTTCCAATCCGTGGGGAGTTGTCGCAGCTGCAATTCTTTTCGGTGGGCTGCGCGCCGGTGGTCAGCAAATGCAGGTGAGTGCCAGTGTTGGAATTGATTTGATTTCGGTAATTCAAGCACTCATTATTGTTTTTGTTGCAGCCCCGGCACTGATCTCATCAATTTACCGACTTAAAACGCCGGTGGCATCCGCCCAGATCAGCAAGGGGTGGGGAGCATGAGCGATCGCAGTTCGGGTTCAATGGAATTTGAACGAGCTCCTATTGAGAGCTATGTAAGCAACGAAGCCAAGTCCAATGTGCTCAGCAAGAGCAAGATCCGCCGGGCGAAAATTCTCGGCATCATCATGTTGCTGCTCTCAGCCGTCGTAATGTTCGTACTGGCTCCAGCATCCCAAGGGATCGCTACGTTTGGGTTGAGTTTTCCCGATGACAAATTCCAACTCGATGCCCTTGCAATCCCGAGCACCGCCGCCCTTTACGTCCTAGCCATGGTCCTAGCATTTCTTGGCGGAACACAATTTCTCAAGGGATTTCAGCGCAAATCAACGCTGATTTTAGGAATCTCATTCGTTGTTTTCGTCATCTCGATCATGATTTGGGCAACGGCCGGTCAAGAGTTTTCACTGATCAGCATGCTTGTCTCCACAATCGCGCGAACGACCCCAATCGCCCTCGGTGCACTCTCAGGAATCTTGTGTGAGCGCTCTGGCGTGGTCAACATCGGTATTGAAGGAATGCTCTTGGGTGGTGCCTTCACCGGCGTTGTCATGGGTTCACTTTTGGGTGGTTGGATTGGTTTGATCGCTGCAACGATCACAGGTGGCATTTTGGCGTTACTCCTCGCCTTCCTATCCATCAACTATCGAGTCGATCAAATCATTATTGGCGTGGTGATCAACCTGTTGGTCCTTGGTCTCACTTCATTTTTGACCGCACAAATTTTGGTGGGACGACCCGAATGGAATGACGCGCCGATCTTCCCCGCCATAAAGATTCCTATTTTGGGAGATATCCCGATTATCGGCCCCATGTTTTTTGACCAGACCGTGATTGTTTACGCAATGTTCGGGCTCGTTGCCCTCACCACGTTCATGCTCTTTCGTACCCGTTGGGGTCTGCGCACACGATCCGTCGGGGAAAACCCGAAGGCTGCCGATTCCTTAGGCATCAGCGTCTCCAAGACCCGCTATCTCGCGGTGATCTACGGCGGCATGGTGGGAGGTTTCGCTGGAGCCTGGTTCACCTTGGGTACGGTGGGTCGATTCGATGAAGGAATGACCGGTGGAGCCGGCTTCATTGGACTTGCGGCCATGATTTTTGGCGGTTGGAATCCGGTCGGCGCCTTGGGCGCTGCACTAATCTTCGGATTCTCCGACTCGCTGTCACAGAAACTCGCGCTGGTCAACACATCAATCCCGACCGAATTCCTAGCCATGACCCCCTACCTCGTCACCATTGTTGTGGTGGCCGGTTTGGTGGGACGTGCCAGACCACCGGCCGCTGACGGCAAACCATTTGAGAAGCAGTAGACAAGGGCCATGACTACTTCACAACAAACGTGGGATGAGCTCACTGAGGCAGCGATCGGGATCATGAAAATGGCGTACGCGCCCTACTCGAAATTCAAAGTGGGTGTAGCGGGCTTAATGGACGACGGTCGGATCGTCGTGGGCTGCAATGTTGAAAATGCGAGTTACGGTGTTGGACTGTGCGCCGAATGCGGAATGGTCTCAGCGATACACGCATCGGGTGGCGGGAAACTGGTAGCGATCACCTGTGTTGACCAACATGGCAATTCACTGATGCCGTGCGGACGGTGTCGCCAGCTTCTGTGGGAAAACGGAACACCCACAACCGAAATAACGACTCCAGAAGGAATCAAAACACTCTCTGAGATTTTGCCTCAAGCCTTCGGCCCAGATGACCTCATTAAGCGGAAGGAATCCCTTTAACCCATGGTTGAACCATTCTCGGCAGTCGACGTCATCATTGCTAAACGCCAGAAACAACAATTATCCAAGCCCCAGATTGATTGGGTAATTGACGCCTACACCCGTGGCGCGGTAGCCGACGAACAAATGGCTGCTCTTGCCATGGCGATTTTGCTCAATGGAATGAATCAACAGGAAATCGTTCAATGGACCAACGCCATGATCAACAGTGGTGAGCGGATGGATTTCAGTGACATCACGATTCCTACGGTGGACAAACATTCAACCGGTGGCGTGGGAGACAAGATCACCCTTCCCCTTGCCCCGCTGGTCGCCGCATGTGGAGCCGCTGTTCCACAACTCTCCGGGCGGGGTCTAGGTCACACGGGTGGCACGCTCGACAAAATGGAAAGCATTAAAGGTTGGCGAGCAGATCTCACCAATGACGAAATGCACTCGATCCTTCACGACGTTGGCGCCGTTATTTGTGCTGCCGGTCCAGGACTTGCACCGGCCGATAAAAAACTCTATGCATTGCGTGATGTCACCGGAACAGTTGAAGCAATACCGTTGATTGCTTCGAGCATTATGAGTAAAAAAATCGCTGAAGGGGCAAGCGGGCTAATTCTTGACGTTAAAACCGGAAACGGTGCATTTATGTCTGACCCTGCCATGGCCCGTGAACTTGCCCAAACAATGGTGAACCTGGGCAAAGACGCCGGCGTGAATACCCGCGCATTGATCACCGCAATGGACGTTCCCCTTGGCCTGGCCATCGGAAATGCCCTCGAAGTCCAAGAAAGCATTGAAGTTCTCCAAGGTGGAGGACCAGCCGACGTCCGTGAACTTACCCTCACTTTGGCCAGAGAGATGCTCGAGATTGTTGGCATAACAATTGACCCGCAAGAAAAACTCGATAACGGTCAAGCATTTGATAAGTGGAAAGCCATGGTCGCCGCTCAGGGCGGAGATAATGAGGCCCCGCTTCCCACCGCGAAACACGAACACACGATCACAGCGAGCCAGGACGGAACCGTCACCAGTATGAACGCACTCGCGGTAGGGATTGCCGCGTGGCGGCTTGGCGCCGGTCGGGCGCGCAAGGAGGACCAAGTCAGTGAGGGCGCCGGGATTTTGCTGCATAAAAAACCGGGTGACCACGTGAAACAAGGGGAGCCATTGCTCACCATGTTCACCGACCAAGATGCCCGTTTCGAATTGGCCGAACAAGCACTCGCGCAAGCACCCATCACAATCGGCGCGCAATCAGAAATTATGAACCAACTCCCACTCATCATTGAACGCATTAGCTAAAGGAGCGAACATGCCTGAACTCGTACCAGCCCCCGTCCAAATCCCGGTCCCAGGTGGCAAAGTAATTGAAGAATATGCAGGCCACGTAGCAACAGGTGATGACCGCGTCTCAATTGCTCACATGGTAGCTCCGGCGGGTTGGACCGAACCTGAGCAAACACCGGAATTCGACGAATTTACGGTAGTTCTTGAAGGGACCCTCATTGTTGACTCCGAGCACGGCCCAACCTTGGTCAATGCTGGTCAGGCGATCGTTGCCCGTGGTGGCGAATGGGTGCGCTATCACACGGATGACGGTGCACGTTACATGTCAGTCTGTGTCCCCGCCTTCACGCCTGACACTGTCCACCGTGCGGATGAAGACCACAACGTTTACGACCCTGAATAATTCACTTGCGGTGGCGAATCACTCGCCGCACTTCAAGAACCGCCAAACTCGTTAATAGTGCCACCGCGACCCCAATCAGCGTGAAAGCAACGCGCCACGCATCAACGGTTACCTGATCAGCCACTGCATTTGAGTCCAAGAGGACCACACCGGGGGTCAGGAAAAATACGTATTTCCAGTAGGGTCCCGGAACGAAGTAGGACATGGCGACACCAATGAACACCAATGCCAATGTGAGTTGCACGAACCCTTGAGCCCAATTCAATGCCTGCAAGAGTTCAATCAAGATGAATGCGACAACAGCCCCACTTAATGTTCCCAACACCCGGTCTCGTGTTTTCACGACCGTGTGATGTGTGTCCATTTTGAGTACGACAAAGATCGTTAAAATCAGCCATGCGCCAACACCGTTCGGTGCATAGACCAGTACAAAATATGTTGAGATCCCGGTCGAGATCGCTAGGGCGAGGGCGTAGGGGACAAATTCATCCGCTGTGCGCCGTGATGTCTCTGATGTGATCGGGCTCCACTTCTGCACGCCAATGATTATCAAGCGCGCCCAAAGACCACCAATCAACAGAAGCGCTGCAGTCGCAAGCACGGGATTGATGTTGCTGATCACCTGCTGGCCCGACTGACCCAAGGTGGGTGGACTGATCACTAGGAAGCCAAGTGAAATTCCAACGATGAGGATCGGACTTGAGAGCCCGCGACGAGCCGACATGCCAATAATGAATGCGACTGCGGCTATGAGCAAGGCGGATGGCACGGGATCTTGATCGAAGAAACGGGCAAGGGATCCAGACAGCACCATTAATGCGATGATCGGCGCACTTGTCCTAGTGGCACCACCAAAATAGGCCGCCGCCACCGGCAGTGCACCAAACAGCAGGATGCTCGCGGCGCCGCTGAGAAGGAAGAACCCAATAAGCACTCCGGGTAGGAGCAGCACAACAAGAAAGGCGAATCCAAGGAGGGGTGCTTTTGCAGCGAGCAGAAAGGACTTCTTGTTACCCGCTGCGCTCACCGCCGCAGTTTAGTTGACGCACTCCTCACAAATGCAACATCTATTCATGCAATCGGTACGTGGTCCGTCGAGAATCCACCATTGATTACTATTCGGCTCGTTTTGTGAGCGGGCGAGCGAGGGGTATCAGCTGCATCTCGAGGCATCGCGCTACCGCATGCTCACGCGAGCGAACCCCCAGACGCTTCATGACCCGCTGGAGTTCCTGCTTAATTGTTGACTCGGAAAACCCAAGATGGGCTGAGATGGATGCGTTTGACTTTCTTTCCTGTACCAAGCTCAAGATTTCCATTTGACGGGGAGTAAGTGCCAATTGCGCGTGTTGTGCATTCTGAGGTAACACTTGGGCACGACTGTTCGGGTGGGACATCCATAAAGAGAGTGCCGCTGATAATCCATCCAGGAATGCAGTATTCCGCAGATTCCAATTGTTTTGTCGGTCGCAGAGGAATGCAAATGCACCGATAGGAGCGCCGTTAGCGATTATGGGGACCGCAACCAAATCACCGTTATCCATTTGCTGTTCCATCAGATCCCAGGCATCTTGGTCGACGCGCAGTTCCGGATACCGGTTGAGTACTTCTCCAACCGGCAAAATCACCGTGGTCGACCCAACAAATGCATGAGTGGCCGGAGTCAATAGCGTGAGCGGTAGTCGAAGGTAGCGGTATGCGACCTCAGGGTCTGAACCGTGGTAGCCGATTGAAATTAATTCTTTATAGTCCAGATGAGTCCAAATGCTTAGGCGTTCGCAACCGAATTGAGATAGTGGACCGCGACTCATGGCCTGTGCCGCGGAATCAGGTTCCGGGAAAGTGGTCAAATACTGCATAAATGAGGAGAATGTGCCAACTCGAACCGTGGTGGCTTGGTCGACCGCTT
>Ga0213861_10005213_pt1 | contig 10459 bp, 10 predicted proteins | sample PICome_4_FD_160110 | JGI IMG/M metagenome (GOLD analysis project Ga0213861, IMG submission 160110) | Coastal seawater microbial communities near Pivers Island, North Carolina, United States - PICO131 | ecosystem: Environmental > Aquatic > Marine > Coastal | place: USA: North Carolina...
CTGAGGTGAACAGAAATTCAAACAGGGCCAAGCACACGGTCGGTGTAGGCATTGCGAAACGTACCGGTCGGGTCTAATTTGCGTCGCAGCTCCTGGAATGCGTCCCACTCAGGAAAACGGTGAGCGAGCGTCGCAGCAGTCTGATAGTGCAGCTTGCCCCAGTGCGGCCGTCCGGTGTAGTCGTTCATGATCTGCTCGACACCCTGGAAATATGCTTCGTACGGCACCCCGATGTACTGATGGACAGCAATCCAGCCCGACGCACGATCGTTCCCGGTCGACAGCGGAATGTCATCTGCTGCTGAGCATCGAACTTCGATCGGGAACATTGGCTTCACCGGCAGTGTCTTCACCAGTGCTTCAATGCGACTGAGCGCTTCGGGCACTGCGTCAAGCGGTACGCCGTACTCCATCTCAAGGAACCGCACCTTGCGGGGGCTGGCGAAGATCCTGTCGCTCCGATCGATCAGTTCACGTTCCGACGCGGCCGACATCACAAGCTTGGCGACTTTGGGCGCCATCTTCGGGAAGCGACGGCCAACTCTGCATACCGTCCCGAAGGCTAAATTCTCACCAATCCACTTGTCCCGAATGTAAGCCGCCTTCGACTGCGGCGCGGCCAACGCGTCTGTCACGGTGTTGCGCTTCACCTGGCAGCGACGAGCGCCAGGCATCATGTAAAATTCGACATGGTCTGTTGAGTGCATAACCGTGCGGAAGTCCGCAATGACATCGGGTAGCGGTTCAATTGTTTCGACGGCGTGCAGATTAAAAGCTGGCACGCAACGCAGAGTTACCTCGGTGAGGATGCCGAGCGCCCCGACACTCACACGAGCGATCCGGAGCAACTCTGAGTCGTTCTGCTCATCGGCACGAATGATCGTGCCGTCACCGGTGACCATTTCAAGGCCGACAATACAAGTCGAAATGTTGCCGAGCCCGGCGCCGGTACCATGCGTGGCAGTAGCCGTTGCACCGGCAATCGACTGATAAGCAATGTCGCCCAGGTTCGGAAGTGCCAGCCCACGAGTCGCAAGCTCATTGTTGAGCGCATGGATCCGGATCCCGGCTTGCACGGTGACATTGTTGCCGTCGGTACTCAACACCTGCCTCATCGCGTCGAGCGAGATGAGATGTCCATCGGTCATTGCCGTGTCCGTAAATGAGTGCCCGCTGGCGATGACCTTGACCCGCTCGCCCGCTGCGTGGGCAGCGGTGACGATGCCGACGATATCGGCCGTCGACGTCGGCTCGTGCACACCCATCGGGTGGCACCGCTGGTTGCCGGCCCAGTTGCGAACGGGAACGCCCATAGTCCAAGCGTAGGTCTCCCGCCGAGTGACTACGGGGTCAAGCCCAGGTTTAATGCTCAGCGACTTCTGAGTCAACGTTGGCTGCTGTCTACCGGAATCGCCAGTCCGTTGCTAGAAAGCAGGTATGACCGGTCTGTTTAGCAACGAGCCGATCCCGACCGACCAGCTGCCGCAGCTCGCCGACAACGCTTTCGTACCCGTTGACCCCCGCTATCTCCGAGTGAGCCTCGTCGGCCTTGCGCTGACCGCAGCGGTCATCACAACTGGCACCGTGGCTCTCGCGACGCAGTCCAATTGGAGTCTTCTGGTACTCCTCACCGGGAGCGCCGCACTTGTACTGCTACTGCTAGTCGCAGTATTGCGCGTGTTTGAAATTCGGCGCCTCGCCTATCAGCTCCGTGAGCACGACCTCTCGCTGAGAAGTGGTGTGATCAGCCACCGAGTCGAGTCACTACCATTCAGTCGTGTCCAGCACGTCAACATCCACCGAGGTCCAATCGAGCGGTCGTTAGGGCTCGCCACGCTGCAAGTGAGCACAGCAGGCCCCAACATCAGCATTCCTGGGCTGTCTCGCGCGGACGCCGAACAGATCAAACTCCTCGTCACCGAACGGGCTGACGCCGTGGTCGACAACGATCCGTCATTGCCCATGCCACGAAGACCTCCGACAGGATGATCGACCTCTCGGTTCCCCAGCGCCAGTCGCCCCTAGCCATCGTGTTCCTCGGTCTGCGCATTTTACGTTCATTAGGGATCGCGCAAATCGTCGTCGTCGTACTGTTCATCTTACGCGCACCGTTCAATGGAGCACTGAGCGTGCTGCCCTTCGTAATCATCGTCTTTTTCAGCGGATTCTCGGCGTTGGCGTGGTGGCGATACACCTTTCAAGTCCTTGACGATGAGTTGGTCGTTACTAAGGGCATCTTGCGTGTGGTCTGTCTGAACGTGCCCATTGAGCGAATCCAGAGCATTGTCATTGAGCAACAGTTGCTGCATCGGCTGACCGGTCTGGTCAAGGTCGCCGTTGACACAGCAGGCAGCAATGAAGCGGAGTTCTCGATTGATGCAGTTACTCGACCTGTGGCTGAGGAGCTCCAGCGCCGGGCGGTGACAGCTGTTCCCATACCGGTGAAAATCGGTGGTGCACTGCCTCCACCCGTGCTGGCCCCCGACAGGGTGGTGTTCACCCACGACGGGCGCCGGCTGTTGGCGATGGCACTCACGATGTGGCCGCTCGCCGGTCTGCTCGTGCTTGGTCCTCTGCTTGCGTTCGGGAGTGATCTCTTCAACCAACTCCCTGACGTCGGGCTGGGCGATCAGCCGTTCCGATGGTGGTGGGTTCCCGTCGGTATCGCTGGCTTCATCGTCTTCAGCATTGTGCTCAACATCACCCGGGTCTTCCTCCAGGATTGGGAGCTCAGCCTGAGGGCGAGCGCCACGAGCCTCCAACGAACCTCGGGCCTGCTGTCAAAAACGAGCACGGCAAGTAACGTCAATCGCATCCAAATGGTGACGAGCACCCAAAATCCGCTCCAACGACGGGCCGGGCTACGCGGGATCGAACTCGCGACTGTCGGTCAGCGCAACCTGTCAGTCGACGGGTGCGATGATGCACAGTTCACGACGGTCCTTAGCCTGGCGGCGGTCACCCCGATCGGTGAGATGTTTCTCAGCCGACGAATTCATCCTGCCGCGATCTGGCTGGCAGTTCGTAACACCGCTGTGGCCTGCGCATTGTTAACCGGTCCGCTCTTCTGGCTCGTCGGGTGGTGGTCGCTGCTCGTCCTCAGTTCCATTCCGCTCGTCTGGGCCACCACACGACTCAATGTCTCTAATTTCCGATGGGGGCTCGGTCAACAATTGGCCAGCGCGAGCCACGTGTTCTCATGGAGGACAGAGCAGGCATTACTCCACAAAACAAATGCCATCACGGTGACTCAGTCGATCTTCGAACGCCGACGTGGATTGGGCCGAGTTCAACTGTCGACTGCGTCGGGCGTAATTTCCATCGGGATGATCCCCATCGAGGAGGCGCACGCTGCCCGCGACACGATTCTCCATGCGGTCGAGACCGATACACGACCCTGGATCTGAGCTCGTCTGCCGACTCTCTGGACTCCGATTGACGATCGTGAAGGTCGACAGAACAGTCCGGCCAATTCGGTAAAGACAACGGACAAGGTGCTCATAGGCGGAGAACTTTTGTGTAACCCCTGAGAGGCCGACGGCGGTCCGGCATCTCTCGCGCAAAATCCCACTCGTTTTCTAAATAACTTTGTTTCGGCGTATGCGCTGAGAGCCCACAGGACACGACGGCTACACCTGTGGCCCGGCCGAACTCGACAAAGAACTGACCGACTGGCGCAATAACGACTCTCGTCAAGGAGAGTGGCTCGTAGTGGGCGCCCACGAATGCACCTTCGGTCAGTGTCAGCGTGCTGGTGGCCTGCGATAATCGGAACCGAACCACGGAGATATGGAGCAATACGATGAGCATCGTCTGGGGATTGATCATCGCAGCCGTCGGCGCGCTGTTCATCGTGTGGGGTCGCACCCGATCGGAGTTCGCCGTGTACCGGCTGTTGGTTGCCCGCTCCCGCATCCTGTGGGGTGAAGGCGACCAGGTCCACGGCTTCTACCAAGTCGCCGGCGCAATCATGATCGTCGTCGGCGCCGTCCTCGCCATCATCGGGTAACCGCCCCAACCAATACTTCTGCCGCCGCCGATGCCATGCCGTCGAGCAGGCGGCGGCGCCACGACCTCGACACGCGCTGCGGGGCTTCACGATGCTGCTGAGGATCGCACTGCACGCCAGGCACAGGGACTCAGAGAAACTCTCCGCGGTAGATGTAGTGGTAGATGCTCTGTGCGACTCCCACGGACTTCTTTCGTTTCTTTCGTACTCACGTCGCCCCGTAGAGCGGTAGACCGCCAGACCCGGTTACGGGCAGGGTGCACCCCCTCACCTGGGTACTTCGATGTGATTGAGGTGGACCAATACGTCAGTACATCCGGGCGTGGAACTGCGAACGTGTGCGATCTCACTGTTGGTCAACGGCACAGCAGTCGGCACAGTCACCGCCCTGACGCTACAAGAGGCACTCCGACCCGGGTCGCGCACCAGGCCGTGGGCTATCCACGCTAATTATGTTCCTCAGCTAAGGGCGTCAAGCAGAGCGTTTTCCACCACTTCAGTCAGGGCCGGGTGAATGTAGAAAACTGATTGCGCAATGTCTTCAGCCCTTTGGTCAAACTCCATTGCCTGGATAATCGGCTGAATCAACGTGGCGGCCTGCGGGCCCAGAATATGCGCGCCGATGATCAAGCCTGTCTCTGCGTTAACGAGCACTTTTGCGAAGCTGTTCTCATCCACGATCGCCCACCCGTAGGCCGTGCCGGCGTAGTCACGCTTGCCCACGGTAAACGGAACACCTTGCGCTTCGGCATCTTGCTCGGTGAGGCCGACGCTGGCTACCTGAGGGTTAGAGAACACTGCACCGGGCACAGCTTTGTAGCTTTGGTGGCGAGTCTTGTCAGGGTTCGCAATGTTCCAGAAAGCAACGGCTGCCTCAGCGTTAGCGAGGTGCTTAAGTTGATAGCTGTTAGCGATATCGCCAATGGCCCACACGCCTTCGACGTTGGTAGCCATCGTGTCATCAACCAATACAGTTCCGTGGTCGTGGCACTTGAGCCCACCACTCTCCACGTCGAGTAGATCACTGTTCGGTTTGCGCCCCGTAGCAACCAACAGTTCATCGACAACGATATTTTCTTCACCGTAGGTGATCACGATGCCATCTTGACTGCGCTCGACTTTGGTCGGTACACGCCCAGTACGTAGATCAACGCGTTGGGCAAAGAGCTCCGTGAAGCGTTCGGTAACGTCACGATCAAAGCCCCGCAGGAGACCGTCGGAACGATTCATCATTATCACCTCAGTACCGAGCGCAGAGAAGACGTGGCCCATCTCAACAGCGATGAAGCCACCGCCAATGATGCCGAGACGTTTCGGCAAGTTGGGTAACCGCATGATTGTGTCGGAGGTATGGAACCCGGTCTCAACCAAACCCGGGATCGGTGGCGTGACCGGCCGAGCACCTGCCGCCAGCAATATCTGTGGGGCCGTGAGATAGCGCTGCGGGCCCTCGTTCATGTCAACTTCAAGCAGCTTGTCGCCGATAAAACGAGCGGTACCCTCGAACAGGGTGACATTGGGCGAACCAGTCGCCCGATAGTCGCGACCGCTTGCTGATATGGCGTCGATGCGGCCAAACACGCGGTCACGGAGCGCTGCAAAGTCAACCCCGTTGTATTGCGTCTCAATGTTCATTTTGCTTGAACGCTGTGCGGATAGCGCAGCGTCGGCAGGAAGGACAAACATCTTCGATGGGATGCAGCCGACGTTGAGGCAAGTGCCGCCGTACGTTCCTCGCTCGACGATGGCGATGTTCCAGTCGTTCATGTACTCCGGAATCGAGTTGCCTGAACCCGATCCCACGATGATCAGGTCAAATTTTTGGGTCTGCGTTTCAGTCACGCAGCGATACAACCACATCCTGTTTACGTACCCACCATGGATCGGCGATGACACAACGTGGATACACAAACGAGACAGTGGTCGGGTCGGCGTGGCAGGGTGGGGTGATGTTCGACGAGCAGGCGAGCCAACAAGCAGGACGGTTGTCAGGAGACGGGTTCGTCCGCTGTAGTGACGGACACGTTCGGTGGGGTGTTTTTGGTGCAGCCGGTGTGGTGTTTGTCCTGCGCGAAAGCGATGAGCCAGAGGTGATGCTGCAGAAACGTTCGCAGATGGCCCACGAGGGCGGCACGTGGAGTTGCGCAGGTGGCGCGCTCAACCAGGGCGAAATGCCAATGGAAGGTGCTTTGCGCGAAGCCTCAGAAGAAGTCGGCAGCGTTCCAGGCACGCCGCGATTACTCGGCGAGTACATTTTCAAGCCAGCTGTCAATTGGGCTTACACGACTGTCGTGGTCGAGGTTGACGAACGATTTGGCAGTTCGATCAACTTCGAGACCGACGCTGTCGAGTGGTTCACTCTTAAAGACGTCGAGCAACTCGCGCTCCACGCCGGCTTTGCTGCAGCATGGCCTCACCTCCGCCAAATCGTGCAATCCGCGAACTAAACCACACTGGGATCCGACCCTTTGTGTGGAGCAGGTGCATCAGCCAATGATGTTGGCAGCGCCGTCGTTCATTCCGACAAGATGGGTGTCATCGGCAAAGCGGGACATGCGCCAGTTACTGTCGATATCGACCTGCCACTCACTGACCGAAGTGTTCTGTGGACTGGCCACAGGGAGTTGACGGAGATCGAAAGAAGCTCCGGGCCAACGGCGGACAGCAGTCACCATGATCACGCCGCCATGACACACCACCCACACCGTCTTACCGCGATACTCGTTCACGACGCGATCGGTTGCCGCCGTCACGCGATCCGCAAATGCCAGACCTGACTCGCCGCCCGGCGACAGTGGATTCTCCCAGTCACTCCATGGGGCGATGCCGTACTTGTCGGTGTACTGGGCGATCGTCAGGCCTTCGGCCTCACCGGACGTACGTTCCATCAAGTCTGCGTGCTGTTCGGGGACCATGCCAAACGGCTCGGAGATGATCTCGGCGGTATGGACCGCTCGTTGCATAGTGCTCACCAATACCGCATCGGGCTGCATCGACTCGTCGGCTGACAGTCGGGAACGAAGCGCCTCTGCCTGCGCAACGCCGAGATGAGTCAACCCGCCACATGACTCCTGGCCGCTCAGCCAACCCTCAGCGTTCGAAGCCGATTGGCCGTGGCGGATCAAAATTATGCGTGTCACTTCGCTCATCGCCCCAGCATGACATCACCTCTGTTCATCGTCCCAGCCGCCGTGACAATGACGTTATTGGTATGCACGGGCGGCAAACGGTGGCGACGGACTTGACGCGGGGAATCTACTGGAATATCGATATGTCCATGACCATGTCCGACGAGGTACTGAACGTCACTGTCAGCACCGTGCAGGGCACCTGCCACCACGACTGTCCTGACTCATGTGGCTGGATAGTCACGGTCGAAGACAGGGCCGACACAGCTCCGGTCGCGGTGAAACTCCGCGGCTGGTCCGAGCATCCGTACTCAGCTGGCGAGCTGTGCCCGAAGGTCAACCGGTTCCTCGATCGGGTCTACAGCCCAGAGCGCATCCTCCACCCATTGCGACGAGTCGGGGCCAAAGGCTGCGGCGAATTCAGGCAAGTCACCTGGCCTGAAGCACTCACCGAAATTTCCGCCAACTTGCATCGCATCATCAACGAGCACGGCCCCGAAGCCGTTCTCCCCTACTCCGATGCCGGGAACCAGAGCTTGATCTCACTCATGGGGCTGAGCGGACGGTTCTTCGGCCACATGGGAGCCACCAAGCTTGAGCGCGCGATCTGCGGCGTCACAGTTGGCGCCGGCATGAGCAAGACCGTTGGCTCCCCGCGCGGCCTCGACCCAATGGAACATGAACACAGCAAGCTCATCATCCTGTGGGGAACCAACACCAAACTTACCAATCGTCACCTCTGGCCGACCATCGAGACAGCTCGAGCCAACGGTGCAACGCTCGTCGTGATCGATCCAATTCGCACCCTCACCGCTGACGCAATCGACCCAGCTGCCGGTGACCAGTTCATCCAGCCACTGCCTGGTACCGACATCGCAATGATGTTGGCCATGATGCACGTGCTGATTGGCGACGGCCTCACTAATGATGACTGGATCGCCGACCACACGCTCGGCTTTGACGAACTTTGCGCCGCGGTGGCCGACTGGACTCCAGAACGCGCCGCCGGAGTCTGCGGTGTGGAGGCCCATATCATCACTCGACTCGCACATGAGTACGCAACCCTTCGGCCGGCCGGGATTCGTACGCTTGTCGGACCTGAACATCACGAGAACGGTGCCATGTTCCACCGGACGTTGGCGTGCCTTCCTGCGTTAACTGGAGCCTGGGCTGAACGTGGCGGTGGGTTATCGAAAAGCACCGGGGCCTGGACCGAGAGCCACATTGATTTCGACGCGATGTTGCGACCGGACATCGACGTAGGCAACGCACGCACGTTGAACATGAGCCGCCTTGGTCAAATTCTGACGCATCCGCATGCCGGAGAAACCGACGGTCCTGGCATCCATGCCCTTATCAACTGGAACTGTAATCCGATCGTGACCACGCCGAATGCAGAAGCGACGCGGCGCGGTCTGCTTCGAGATGACCTCTTCACAGTCGTCCATGAGCAGTTCATGACCGACACAGCGCGCTACGCCGACATCATCTTGCCCGCAACAACGCAGATCGAAGCTGACGACGTTGTGCTGTCATGGGGCTCACTGCACATCAACTACAACCACGCTGCGATCGATCCGCCCGGCGAAACGGTGAACAACACCGAACTCTTTCGGCGCCTCGCTGCTGCGATGGGCTACACCGAACCAGCGCTCTTTGACGACGACAAAAAAATAATGCGCGAGGCGCTTCCGGCCATCGATATTGATTCATTGAGCTCATCGGGTTGGCTCCGAGTCGATTACCCCGATGATGGTCGCCCCTTTGGCGAAGGAAACTTTGACACGCCAACTGGTCGAGTCCACTTCGCATCTGACGAACTGGAAGCGATGGGTCAACCCCGGGTACCGACTTACGTTGCACCAAACGAAAGTCCTGGTGGCGACGCCGCCTCCGTCGCTAAATTTCCACTCCAGCTCCTCACACCCAAGCATCACGCTCGATTCCTTAACTCGGGTTATTCCCATCTACCAAAGCATGGCCCTGCCGAAGGTGGACCATTCGTCGAACTCTCTGACGTAGACGCTGCACACCGCCAACTTGTAGACGGAGACGTTGCGCGCGTGTGGAACGAGCGTGGATCAATCGAAGTTCCAGTAAAAATTACTGGGCGACTGCGTCCCGGAGTCATTGCAATCCCGTGGGGATGGTGGAGTGCACATCACCCAGATGGCAAGACTGTCAACGCTCTTACCAATGACACCTTGACAGAATGGGGCGGTGGCGTCGCATTCTCAGACACTCTGGTCGAGGTAGGTCACCTCAACTGAGCCGCCCAGCTTATTTGCCGCTCATAACATCTTCGTCGTCATTGTGTTGTCCAGTCACCACGGAATAGCAAATGCAAGCCCAACCGTCTCTAACAATTGATTTGTCAAATCGAAGGCCCCTGTTGCGGCGAATTCCACCTGCTCGGTGAGCTTCATGATGACCGGGCTGACAACAATCGCCAGCGCTTTTGCAGCCACTTCGTTAAACCGGTCCCATGCTTCGACTTTGATCTCAACGCAATCAATCAGCGCCTTGTCTATTGCGGTGAACGGACCTCCTTTCGAAAATCCTTTCGCTTCGGCCAACTCAATTCCACTTCCAACAGCTGTTTGACATAGCGCCTTGGGTATCGAGCATCAAGCCGAGGTCACAGAATATAAAACAGGAATCAACAGCGCCGAGGGTGCCGACGTTCCCGTCTATGTTCTGCGACACCATTAACCTGGCTGTATGGCAGGGGATTTGATCTACGCATTCCGCGTTCTGCGCCTCCCGTTGCTCGATGCCGGTGGTGCTCCCATCGGACGCGTCGAAGACCTGGTGGCTATACCCGGCCGTCCGGGCAACGAGAACGAAGCTGGCGTTCCACCTAAAATCGTGGGCTTCGTCGCCTCAAGCCAGCGCCGACGGATATTCGTCAACGCCAATCGGGTAGGGGAACTGAACGGCGACGGTGTGCGGCTACAAAGCTGGGACGTCGATCTCAACCCGTTCAAGCCACGTCCTGGTGAGGTCTTGATCAACGCCGAATTGATCGATCGTAAGGTCGGCAACGAGACAGTCAGCGACATAGCTATTCAGCCGAGGTTCGATGGTCGCTCATCCTGGTGGGAAATTGACAAGGTACGGCTGGCTTCGCGTAGCTCACTACGACGCCGCCCAACGTACCGACTCGTTGACTACGAGCAAGTGCCAGCACTCTTCGACAAGCCGACCGAGATGCAGGCCGAGGCAGCCCGTCTGCGCGATTTTCATCCAGCTGAAGTCGCTGCGTTCGTGCGTGCTCTGAGTAGCGAACAGCGACGTCAAATTGCTGAAGCGATGGATGATG
>Ga0213861_10005217_pt1 | contig 10455 bp, 6 predicted proteins | sample PICome_4_FD_160110 | JGI IMG/M metagenome (GOLD analysis project Ga0213861, IMG submission 160110) | Coastal seawater microbial communities near Pivers Island, North Carolina, United States - PICO131 | ecosystem: Environmental > Aquatic > Marine > Coastal | place: USA: North Carolina | collected...
ATACCCCGAAGCATAGCCGCCTTGGAAAATATGAGAAAATGAAGTGCTCATCAAAGTTCCTTGGACTTTTGGCAGTAGGTCAGTTTGCTTCATAATATCTCTTTCAAAATCAAAGATACTTGTAATCGATTTCGGATCTTGGCTGTGATAAGCCATATCTAATAACGCAAAGCTTAATTGCCGTAAAGTTTGATATCCTTGTTGGAAGTTTGAGGCTTTTTTTATTTTCTCAATCAATTCCTCAGGAATCTTTTCTCCGGTGATGAAATGTGAGGCAAATAGGTCAAGACATTCTTTTTCATAACACCAGTTTTCAAAAATCTGAGAGGGAAGCTCTACAAAATCCCAAAAAACACTAGTGCCTGACAATGATTCATATTTCCCATTGGCCAATAAGCCATGAAGTGCATGTCCAAACTCATGGAAAAGTGTGGTAACCTCATTGAAGGTTAAAAGACTTGGCTTAGACTTGGTCGGTTTAGTGAAATTGCAGACGATAGAAACATGCGGTCTTTCAATTCCACTCTGACCCTTGAAGCTTGTCATCCAAGCTCCGTTTCGCTTGCCCGCTCTTGGGAAAAAATCAGCATAAAACACCGCTAGGTGATTCCCGTCACGATCTTTTACTTCATAGGCTGTTACATCCTTATGATAAGTAGGGATGTTCATATTTGGACTGAAAGTAATTCCAAAAAGCTTTTCAGCTGTTTGAAAAACCCCATTTATCACTTTCTCAAGTTGGAAATAGGGGCGGAGAAGCTCATCATCCAGGGCATATTTTTCTTTCTTGAGTAGCTCTGAATAAAAGGCAAAATCCCACTTTTCAATTTTTTCAATTCCATCTATTTTCTTTGCAAACTCTTCCAATTCTTTGAGCTCCTCAATCGCTTTTGGTTTGGCTTTTTCTAAAAGTGATTCCAAAAACTCCATCACTTGATCTGGACTTTTAGCCATTCGCTCTTCCAAGATAAAGTCTGAATGACTCTTGTAACCTAATAGCGCTGCGCGTTCAAATCTTAATCTGAGTATCTCTTTGATTACCTCTTGATTATCGAGTTCATCTCCTTTGGCACATTTTGTACCCGAAGCCATAAATAAAGTTTTTCGCAATTCTCTGTTTTTCGCATAAGTCATTGCAGGAATATAGCTAGGGTAATCTAATGAAAAAGCCCATTTGCCAGCTTGCCCTTTTTCTTCAGCAAGTTGAGCGGCGGCTTCCTGAATGCCTTCAGGAAGACCTGCTATGGCAGACTTGTCCTCTTCGAAATGAATAAACTTATTCGTTTCTGCTAAAACATTTTCACCAAATTGGAGGCTAGCCTGTGCAAGTTCTTGATCGATTTTCCGGAGTTTTGCAGCCTGTTTAGTACTTAATTTCGCTCCGTTTCTTGCAAAAGATTTATAAGTTTTCTCTAAGAGTGTGGTTTCTTCCGGATTGAGATTGAGTTTATCCTTTTGCTCGAAAACTTGAGAAATCCTTTGAAAAAGATCTTGATCTAAAAGTATATCGTTGGAGTGAGAAGTCAAAAGCGGTGAGATCTCTCTGGCGAGTTTTTGTATTTCATCATTAGTTTCAGCCGAATTCAGATTAAAAAAAATCGAGGTGATTCTACCCAGAAGTTTACCCGATTGATCGAGTGCTTCGATCGTATTTGAAAATGTAGGAATCGGATTCTTTTTTATTTTCTCGATATCATTTTTAGCTAGCTTAATGGCTTCTTTTATTGCTGGTAAAAAATGTAACGATTCAATTTTATCGAAAGGAGCAGTATCAAATGGATTGTCAAATTTGACCAATAAAGGGTTCATCATTGAATAGTCTGATTTTATGTTATTCTGGTTTTTTCCAAGCCGGATCAAGTAAGTGTCCGACTGTTTTCATTTTGGACTCTAATTTAGCTAATTGATCCGAGAAGCTATCCCACATCCAAGCATAGTGGGGGATGTTTTTTGCATTTTCTAAATGTGAATGATAAGCTCCGAAATCGCCTAATCCAAAGGATGATTCAGCTTGGTTCACCGCTATCCAAAATTTTTGTGCATTGTAATACTCTTGAAGTTCTTTGCCTTCCTTTGTCCCATTGTCAATTCTGCTTTTATCAATAGCTTCTTTCTGCAAAATTATTGGGAGATCCCTTTCACAAAGATAGCGTACTCTTCTCCAGGTTCGCTGTGCAAATATTAGATCTGCAACTTTTTCGTGTATTGTCCCAGACAAACTGGTAGTGGCTCGATATACAAGAGTCAAAGCTAGGTTTACTCCATTGTATCTATTGTTGAGTAAATAATAACTTCTTTGAAAATAAAGGATCGAGTTCTCTAAATGACTTACTCCTTCCCCGCACTCAAAGAGTTTTTTTTCAATTGCTCCTGCAGAGGAAACTGTTTCAGGATCATTCGTATGAGCTAGGTTGATGGATTCAAGAAGTTTCAGTGATTCGTATAACGAAGTGACCAAATCTGGTAAAGCCGCCTTGTAGGTTGTAAAAGCAAGCCGGTGAATTAAATACAGGTCTTTTTGTCCTTGATTTGAACTAGAAAGCTGTACGGCAGTTTGAAAAAGGGTCTTTGCGGTAAAGAAGTCTTTATTTTCAATGGCATCTTCTGCTTCTTGTGTGATCAGCGATAGCGCCTTCCCCTTGTCGGGATTTGGAGCGATATCTGTTTTTAAATTTTCATTTATTGCGAGGTCTATTTCCTCTTGGATTTTTGGGGGAATCAGTGAATTCAAATAAGTATAAACAGGACTATCAGGCTCTTCTTTTGGAATTACAGTATCAATAAGTTTCCCTAAGGCCTCCCGAAATCGCTCCACTTCTTCATAATCTATCGCATCTCCTAGGTGCTTATAGCTGGTAATCAAGATGTGATTCAGATCAAAAGGATAAATCAATTTATCTTCAGATATCACAATGGTGGTGAAGGGTCTCAAGGCATGCCTGACGCCTAGTTCATAGATGGCATTGGCATTTGCAGTTGATAAATCAGCAATCACTAAATCTGCTTGGAGCAACTCCTTGTACATTTGTACATCAATTGGATCCAGAATGTGTGATTTCATCTGCTCTGACACAATCCAAGCCTTTAGCTTCTACTACAGGTTTAATCAAAAGTCTGTAGGATTTATTTAGGTCAAGTTTTCTTCCATTTACATAGTCTGTCTTGGTTCCAAATCCCATGACTACAAAACATCGCTTTTTATTATCTGTCATAAAAATATAAGATTTAAAAAATCAATATAATCTTTATCCTTCTCGCATTCAATGTATTAAAAAAAATAAAAGCTGGAAATACTGCCAGCTTTTATACTTTTCAGAGCATTAATTGACTTTAGAAATCAAAGTCACAACTCATGTCTTCCATCCCTATTGGAGCTCCGTCTGGCACCTTTAAAGATTCTTGAGGAGTAAGCTTGACAGGTAAATCTAAAAATGCTTGAATTTTATCAGCGAGATACCTAGAATGCATCCCGAGTACTGAATTGATGTCACCACGATTTTTTAAACCTACTGTATTGTCAACAAATCCAGTCTCCTTTAGAGTTTTCAAATATCCTCTTGTAATAGCTCTGACTGAATTAGACACTTCCGGATTATCCGCAAGTAAAATCATGTGATCAATCATTTTTGATTCAGTAATAAATTTAATTTCGCCTGCCATTCCTTCAGGGACTTTATAGCTGAAGATGTTGCGTGTTACTTCATCAAGCATTGAATTTAAGCTTGGAAGTGAGGGATTTTGAAGATTTTGTAAATAAAGACGCGTAGCTCTACCACCATCGAATAATAGTCCAAATGTTAAATCAACCACGCTTTCTGCAGGAGCAACCGGATCAAAGACTGGTCCCGTCCGTGCTACAAAGGTTTCTCTGGTTTTTCCATATCCAAATGGTCGAGGAGGGATGAGCGCCAATATATGGGGAGGAACTTCTAGCATTTCGGGTTGAATAGTCAGAAGCAAAGCATCCAATGCAGATTTTTGATCAGCTGCACCAATCCATTGATGTTCTGGCTGGTTATCCCCCTTGATTTTATAAGTATAGTCCATACCGCCGATCAATTTTGAAGTAGCCTCAACTTGATATCTATGCATTAGGTAAAGCGGAACAAATACCTCTTCAAGCATCGCTTCGGGCTCTCCGTTTCTAATTGAATTCAAACCAAAGCTTTTCATTTTAATGGCTCTTAGATCAAGCATTCTTTTTAGTTCAACAGGAGCAGAAGCACCATTGTCCCATAAGTGTGATCTAGGATGCACGCCACTTGGGTTTCGGGAATCTGAATCCGTGATGAATTCATATCCCGCAGCATAAGTAGCTTCCAAGGTTTTCTCTAAGAAATCGGATTCTGACTGACCTTGAGCTGGATATCCATAACCGTAAGTAATGGCCCATTTATCCCATGGTCCAATTTTATCATCATAAGCGTTGCTTAGGTCCAGTTCTCCTTTGGCATTACTGGTTATTACCGGATAAGGATAATCCATCACTGAAGCACGTCCTTCAGCCGAGGTAGCATAACTATGAGCTAATCCTATGGTATGTCCAATTTCGTGTGCTGAAAGTTGCTTCAATCTAGCAACTGCAAGTTCCAACATTTTGGGATCTGGCGTATCTCCATTTTCGTAAGGCTGGATCAGACCCTGAGCAATTAAATAGTCTTGTCTTACACGCAAAGATCCCAAAGAAACGTGTCCTTTTAGAATCTCACCTGTTCTTGGATCTCTCACGCTAGCGCCATAAGACCAGCCTCTGGTAGATCGGTGAACCCATTGAATCACATTATATCTCACATCCATCAAATCCATCCCTTCCGGAGCAAGCTCCACGCGGAAAGCATCTTTGAATCCGGCCGCTTCGTAAGCTTGGTTCCACCAGTTACCGCCTTCAATCAATGCAGAAGCCACAGGTTCTGGGGTTCCTCGATCAAGGTAATAGACAATCGGCTCGACAACTTCGGATAAGGCAGCATTCGGATTTTTCTTGATCAATCGGTGTCTTGCAATGTAGCGCTTCACGATAGGCTCAGAAATAGGAGAGGTGAAGTCCATAAATGAAATACTTCCAAATCCTCCTCTAGGATCAAATTCCCGTGGCTCATATTGGTCATCAGGAAGCTCAATAAAAGAATGTCTTTGACGAACTGTAACCGCATCTGGGGTAGGAGTGACTGAACGTAGATAAGCTCCGGTTGCATTTCCTGTAAGTGTGATAGTTGCCTCGACTTCGGTGTTTTGAGGGAAGTTTTTTGTCATGGGATAGTAAAGCCCAGAGCGACTGTTGTCAACTTTAAATGTTCCCTGACGGCTTTGGCCTAATCTGCCTGCTACCCCATGGGCATCTTGAAGGTAAAAGTTTGTGGCATCAACGATTAGCGAGTTGCCATCTGTTTGAGCCACTTCAAATCCCCAAATTATTGATTCTGCAAAAGCATCTTTAACAGATTTTACTTCTGCTGGATTGGAGGAATAGGCTCTGAAATCATAGTTCTTATGGACTAGAAAAATTTTATTTCCAGTTTTGCGGAATTCTACGATTCTGGTGTCGCCAAGCTGGCCACGATCCAAACCTATATCATTGGAACCTATGCCTGCCGTAAGTGAATTTACATAGAGAAATTCCTTCTCTAGATCATCCACCTGCAAGTAAATTTTTCCTTTTTCTTCGTCAAGGTAAAAGGGTACAAAGCCATCTTTTTTGCTCATTTTGCTCAGGTCGATGTTTTGTGCCAAAGCGAGATTAAGACTAAAAAGGAGTAATAGGGTGGTCTGTAGTATTCTTTTCATCGATTTTTCGGTTTGTTTCGAAATTAGATAAAAACAGAGTTTAAAACCTACCATTGATGGAATTTTACCGATGTAAAAGGTATCGTATTAAAAATGTGCTCTCCGTCTGATGTGGTTTTGAAATTTTCTGAAGACCTGAGCTGATTTCTTCCCGATCTGTATAGTTCGTCCTTGCAAATCTTAGATAGCCTGTTAATTGACTGTTAAACTGATATTGTCCGACTAGATAATAGCGCATACCTTGACCAAAATATGCAGGAACCGAGAAAGTCCATAGGACATTATTCTCAAAAGTATAAAGTCGGTTTTCATACTCTTCTGCATCAAAAAGCGCCATTCTTCCAGTTAGCCTAAAGGCTCCAAAACTGTATTGAATATCCTGTAAAATCATAAAACCGGAAGTGACCTTGTCATCAAAATCTACTTGGCTAAAGAGTATTCTCGATCGGATAAAGAGATCTTTAGTGATTTGATATTCTAGACTTAAAAGGCCATTGGTCTTTTGGATTGTCTGTATTTGATAATTCAAAGCCGGTTCGCCAGAGTCTGGTAGATTTCTTTCTTTTTGTTCTTTTCGGATTTGAAAAAAGACCGTCAAATTCCTGCTAGGTTGGTAAGTGATTCGAGTGAGCCATTCGTAACCACTTGAGGGGGCATAGATCCTGTATCTAAGCCAGGGGAATCTGAAGAAGTCGAAATAGGAGTTGATCTTCCATTTTAGAGTAGGTTTGATTTGTATTCCTAAATAAATCCCTCTTTCGTTGATTGGGCGTGTGCCCTCTGCAAATGCATTGCCATAGAAGCTATGGAAGTTCCGATCATATTTTCTCCATAAAAATGAAAAATCCACTTGCTTGCTTAAGCTTGATATAAAACCTAAAACAGTTCCATTCCCCCCGGATTGAGAGGTTGCAGACTCCCCAAAGAGGAAAAAATTTCGCCAATTATAGCTGGCATAGAAGCTCCCGATAGAATTGGTTTCTCCTCTAAATTCAAATTGATTGTAGGGGGTCAAGCTTCTCTGCCAAGGTTGATCAAATTTGGTGGATAGAAAGTTAACGCCTGAATGAAACTTTCCATTTGAATTGCTGTATTGAAGATTGGTGCCAAAATTCAATTCCTTAAATTGATTTTTTGTAGCAAGCTCGCTTGATGTTCGATGAAGTCCACTTTGATTGAAAGATGAAATAAATTCGGCTGTATTTTCCAAGGTATCTAGAGCTTCACCAATCCGGCCGTCTCGGGAAGCGGATGAAGCTAAAACTGTACTTTGCCAGTTTTTAAAACGATACGTTGCCCCAACTCCTCTAAAAAAACCGAATTCCAAAGCTGCAGTGTAAGGTGTAATTCCTACACTACTCCTTCGAATTGTTGGGACTGTTTCTGCTCCTTTTCCAAGTGAATATCCCGCTCCAAAAACAAGCCCTTGTCCAAATGAAAGCTGGAAGTCTCCTAGACTTACAGCTTTCCACCTACCCATGTTGTATCGGGTAAAATGAAAGGAAAGAAAATTAAAACCATATCTGGCACTTTTCCTGTCCCAGGTAAATTGCTCACCTGCATCTTTATCTAAGGTCAAGCCCAAACTGAAATCTCGTGCATGTTGAATTCGAAAGCGAAGGTAAAGGTCATTTGGATCCCCTAGGTATCTTGACGAAATCCTTCCGGTTGAACTCGTATCAGGTGGAGTAAATCCACTTCGAGTTTCCCAAACCCTCCGATGACGAATTAAAAAGTAAGCTTGTTCCTCCATTTTTACTCTTTTCCAAAAAGACTGGGTTTTACCTGAACTTTCGTTTCCAAGGGTTAAGAATGGAATAATTTGATCAATGGTATTGGAGTCGAAACCTGGGATAGCCTGAAGTTCATACAAGGAAATAAAGTCCCCAAATTCAGATCTATACCTAATCAGGTTGCTAATCTGAACAGGACTCAAGAGGTAACTGGCTTGAAGGATCTCTGAATCTGCTTTATTGATATCGATCGGATTAGAATAAAGCTGAAAAAGAACCTCATAAATGGCCTCATAATCAATATCCTCATCTTGGACAGGAAAGAGTCGTTCGATGAGCTTCTCTTGGTCTATGGGTATTTTTGGAGGTGCTTGAGCTTTCGCCTCAGCATAATACATACTTAGTACTGTTACGATTGCAATTTTCCCGATACTTCTCATCAGTCCAAGGAGTATGATAGACTAAGATGAGAAGTGCTTCCCAAGGGATTGTTTTGTCCGTAGCCAAAGTCAATCCCAAGCCTTTCATGGTTCAGACCTAAGCCAAAAAAGATTTTGGCAGGATTGGAGTTTATTCCGGTCCGAAGGGAGATCCATTCCTTGATTTTGTACTCCATTCCAAATTTATAAATTGGGGAGATTTGAATGTCTTTCTCTATCTCTGCGAAAAATTGAAGTTGATCGATTGGGGTATAAGCCAAACCTAAACTTATCCCTGTGGGAAGTCTTTGGTCACTGTTTTTACCAAGTCTACTTCTTGTCAGGTTTCCAATAGTAGCTCCAAAATTTAGTTTAGGGCCTAATTCCGCAATTCCTCCCAAACTGAAAATCAAACTATTCCCAGACCCGAATCCTTCCACCTGAGTTTGGAACCATTCTACTTTTCCTCCAAAACTTACAATCCCTAATTGATTAGCGAATGCAATTCCAAGGGACTGCTGATTGAATAATTTCCCCCCAAATCTTGTAATTCCAAATCCGAAAGTCCCAAAATTACTTCGAAGTGATGCAGCTAAGTCGTAAGTATTAAGTTCCTTAAGACCATACCGATGGTCATACCCGATGACCAATTGGTCAGTTTCTAAATTGGCAAGAACACCGGGGTTATTAAAGTAACTCCAAGCTGTGCTGCCAAAAACTCGGATATTTCCAATACTTTGATTATCAGCTCCATGAACTTGAGTTAGAGGATCTGTCTGGGCAAAAGATTTTACCGGTAGCAGAAAAAGGAAGCTAAGAAAAATTAAATGCTTCATAATTGGAAAAATTTGAGTTGAATTTAGTTAAAAATTTTAATTTTCAACTAAATCAGGTTTTTCCAAAAAAAAGAATCCAAAGAGGATTTAAAAAGGAGTTTTGAAATTAAAAAAGAAATTCCCTTCACCGTTGTTGTTTAGCGAATATTCAAAACGTAACACAGAATCGTAGAAACCAACTAAGTCTACTCCCATTCCATATCCGAATAGATATTTATTTGTCAATCGGGAATTTTCGGGGATTTTATTTCGATCCGTGACATAGCCATGATCAAAATTAGCACTCCAATATAATCGGATAGGAATGGTGCTAAATTGCTCCAATTTGGAATATCTTGAAACGTCATATTCCTTGTCAAAGAATTTCCAGCGGAAGCTGTTTTTATGAACATAAAGTTGCTGCCCCTCGATTACATTCAGTTCATATCCTCGAATGAAATCCGGAGAGTATCCAATCCCACGAACCAAAGTGTATGGTTGTCCTTGACTAAGAAACCAGTCAGCAGTCAGGCCGGTGTTGAAATTGAAGCGATCATTGAATTTGAAGTATTTATTGGCAGTTATGCTTACTTCTACTTCATCCAAGTCCTCCACAAAAAAGATCCCATATTTGGTTATTGATAGTTGGAGTAATTCTCCATCTGTGGCATAGGCTACATTGTCTCGCCGATCATGCCTGAAAGTGTACGTACCATAGAGGTACTGAAGCTGGGTCCCACCATTTTGAAAGTAAGAGGGATTCTGTACCAATACTTCAGGGTCGATAGAGGTATTAGTGTAACCAAGTGAGAAAAAGTGAAAATTATAAAAACTTCGACGGTAAGTATATCTAACCGCAGCACCAAAGTTTTTGCGTAAAATCTTTTCATCCTCTGAGGTGTAAAAGACCTGTCTGTTAAATTCTGACTTTATTGGGATTGTTTTATTTTCATTGAAATTTACCTGAAAAGCTAATCCGTGTTTCTGTTTTTTGTCGATGTATGGTTTGCTGTATTGGAGGTCTACAGCTCGGGTAAACCCTAATTGTCCGGAGAATCTCAATTTTTCGTTTCTCCCAGCGACATTCGAATGACTCAACCGGAGTCCATAATTTACTCTTGAAAAATCTCTATTCTGATTAATCCACCATTCGGAAAAGTTCCTGTCAGCAAGTTGGAAGATCAACTGCGGAAGAATATACCAACGCTCCTTTACGGTGATGAGTACCTCAACTTCTTCTTCATCTATGACAAGAGGTGTGATTTCTACAGAAGTAAAAAGTCTCAGATTATAGATCTTCTTTTGGTCAGCTATCAAGATTTCAAGTAGGGTGTCCCAATCGTAATAATAGTCAGTCACAAAATCCAATTCTCGAAATATTATTGATTTCTTAGTTTTCTCATTTCCAATAATAAAAATATTGTTCACCTTCACCTTGCGTTCTAAGGCAGGTGCTAAGGAAGTATCATTTTGAGCAATGCTTTGAACCGGAATTGAAACTCCGAAAATCAAAAGGATAGCAGAAAAAAGAAATGTGATATGTAGTCGCTGAGATAGCAAAATGGAATCTGAAAGAATTATTTTTGGTTAAATGATAGCTTGACTCTAATTTAAAATCAAATCATGATTAAGACCATTGTTCGAAAGATAGCAATATTTCCAGTTTTGGTATATCAATACACCATTTCTCCACTTTTTCCGGCA
>Ga0213861_10005223_pt1 | contig 10451 bp, 15 predicted proteins | sample PICome_4_FD_160110 | JGI IMG/M metagenome (GOLD analysis project Ga0213861, IMG submission 160110) | Coastal seawater microbial communities near Pivers Island, North Carolina, United States - PICO131 | ecosystem: Environmental > Aquatic > Marine > Coastal | place: USA: North Carolina...
TTACACAACCGTAAAGCGAATAGTAGACGGCGCAGACAATCCACCGCAGGAGGGTTAAGAAATGGCAGAAGATAACGTAGAACGCCGGGGGTTTACTGGCGATGTAGAAGTAAGAGAAGAAAACGGAGACGTACGCATACAAGGTTACGCCGCTATGTTCGATTCTGATAGCGTGCTATTGCCCGGCGGTTTTATTGAAACCATACGGCCTAATGCGTTTACCGACGTTTTGGCAAAACCTGAAACCGACCCGGTAGCGTTATGGAACCATAACGCAGATTACCCGTTAGGTAGGCGCAGTAGCGGAACTTTAAAAGTATGGGAAGATTACCGCGGCCTACGGTATTCGGTTTTAATGCCCAAGAGCGCCGAACGGATTGTAGAAGCCGTACGCCGGCGCGACGTTGTAGGCTCTAGTTTTGCGTTTACGGTATCGCCTAACGATGAAACCTTCGAACGTAACGACGAAGACGGCATACCGCGCCGACGCATTAGGCGCGTTTCGTCGTTGCTAGATGTAGCTATAGTTTTAAACCCGGCCTACCCTTCTACGTCGGCCGCCGTGCGTATGCGGGCCGCAGACTTCCTAAACATAGAAAACGAACCACAAGTAGACGAAGCACCGGCCACCGCCGGCCCGGTCGTTTCGCCTTTCGCTTCTAAGGCCGGCAACGTCGCCAACTGGTTACGCCGTGTATAGCAGATTATGCAAAACATGCGGCGCGCTAATGCGTTGCCGTAATAGTTTTAGAAGCGGTACGGTACAAATTCAGTACCTACGGTGCGCGCGTTGTGACGCACGCCGAAAAATAGAAATACCCGCGGCCGAAGTACACCGCCGCGAAAGTGTAAGCGACACAAAAACGCGGTAAACGCCTGTTATTTTAAAACGTACCGGCAACGGTTTTAAATTTAAAACTTTGGAGTATGTAGCAATATGTCTAAGTTAGACGAAATTAGAGAAGAATCGCGCCAAGTAGCCGACAAAATCGACGCACTACGCGCGGTAGAATCAGAAGACGCCGCAGTAATTGAACAACGCGACGCAGACCTAGGCGAACTTATGAAGCGCGCCGAAGAACTCGAAACAAACGCCGACGCAGAAGCCAAGGTACTAGAAACCCGCGCTAAATTAGACGCGATTGTAAACCGTTGCAGCGCACTAGACGCGCCAAAGGTTGTAGAAAAAAGAGAAGTAGCCGCAGTAAAACCAGTACGCCACCACAAGCAACTACGCGCTTTTAAAGACGCCGAAACCGCTTATAGGTGCGGGCAGTTTATTAGCGGTTACGTTTTGGGTAACGACTCTAGCCGCGAATGGTGCGAACGTAACGACGTTTCTACCCGTGCTATGGGTAGCGCCGCAAGCACCAAAGGCGCAGCGTTCGTAGACGACGAACTATCTAGCGTACTTATTCGCAACGTAGAAGAACAAAACGAACTGTATAGCGATATGCAACGCTTTACAATGTCTTCGGATACGTTGCTAGTGCCTAAAAGAACTGGCGGTATTGCGGGCCAGTGGCTAGACGAAAATACCGAAATTTCTACAGCCGACGCAACCGCAAGCCAAGTAACGCTAAACGCTAAAAAGTACACCGTAGCAACTCGCGTAGCTTCGGAACTTTTGGCTGATTCTGTTATCAACTTGGCCGATATGCTTGTAACTGAATTTGCTACGACATATACCGCAGCGCTTACAGACGCCGCAGTAAATGGCGACGGTTCTAGCAGCTATGGCGGTATCGTTGGCGTACTAGATTCTACGGCCGGCATTCTTGCCAGCGGTTCGGCCGGTAGTGTTCATACTACCGATACCGGAAACAATCTAGTAACTGAAATTACTACCGACGATTTTACTGCGCTTTTGGCTTTGTTGCCTAAGTACGCGCACGGTAACGCCCGTTTCTATTGTTCGCCGTATGTTTACCATTCGGCTATGCAACGGCTAGACCTTGCACAAGGCGTAACTAGCTTGCAAGTAGGCGCCGGGGCCAACTTCTTAGGTTATCCCGTAACGCTTACTACAGCCATGCCGGGAAGCGCCGCAGACGCCGGCGACGTTGCCGTATTGTTTGGCGACGCTAGCCGGGCCGGTTGTTTTGGAGTACGTAAAGAGTTTGCTATCACTTCTTCTAGCGAACGGTTTATCGAGTTTGATCAGGTCGCCTTCTATTCCACACTGAGGGCAGCGCTTAAATTCCACGACTTGGGCAGCGCTTCGGCCGCCGGCCCTATGGTCGCTTTGAAACTCGGCGCCGCGTCTTAACTTCGCGCCAGTTAGAAAACTTGCGGGCGCCTCTAGTATTAGGGGCGCCCGCATTACTAACTAGCAAAAGGGGTTAAGTATGGAAGTAGAATTTTTAAAGCCTTGGCGGTGGTTTAAACGTGGAAGTATTACGGATATTGCCACCGGGCGCGCTAAATACCTTTGTAGCCTTGGAATTGCTGCGCCAGTGGATAGCAAACCAAAAGCACCGCCAAAGCCTACAGCAAAGCCGCAAGCCACAGCACAAGACGACGCAGAAGAACCAAAGCCAAAACCCAAACGCCGAAGGGGGCGGCCCAAAAAAAACTAAATGCGTTATAGAAGTTTAATTAGAGTTACCGAACCAACCGTAGAACCGGTTAGCGTGGCCGAAGCTAAAAGCCATATGCGCGTAGAGCATAGCGCAGACGATACGCTAATAGGCGACTACGTAAAGGCGGGCCGCGAATACGTAGAAGAATATTTAGACGTTACGCTATTGCTTACACAGTGGCGTATGAAATTAGACATATTCGCGCCAGTAATACAACTACCACGGCCACAAATGGCAACGGCCGCAGGTTATACAGACGTTGCGATAACGTACACCACTGAGGCTAACACGGTGCAAACGTTAAATAGCAACCAATACCGCATAGACCGCGACACGAAACCGGGCGAACTTCGGCCGATTTACGCCGGTTCGTGGCCTAGTCACCGGGCCGACTATAACAGCATATCGGTAACATGGTGGGCAGGTTATGGCGCAGCGGGTAGCGACGTACCGCAACGCATACGCCACGCGGTTTTATTACTTGTTACGCACCTTTACGAAAACCGTAGCGCGGTAGGTGTAGGCGCTAATGCAAATAGTAAACCGTTAGAGTTTGCTTTAAAAACTCTTTTAGACTCTAGCCGGTGGGGTGGTTATTTATGAGTATTACGGGCCGCGTAAACGTAGACGCACTTATACACGATAAAACAGACGCAACAATAAAAGTAATAGACGTAGAAAGCCATACAACGGCAACGGGCGCAAAGGTTGCAGTTGTAGAAGGTACGGCAACGGCCGAAGGTATAGACATAGACCCGACTAGCCCCGGATATAGTGACGCAGGCGGCAACGCCGTTACGTTTAGTTCGGTTTCGTTATTGATACTTACAGGTAGCAACGCCTTAACACTAGACGCAGGCGACGTAAAAACAAAAGCGGCCGCCGGCAAATGCGCAGTAACAGCAACGCCCGGCCATACAACGGCAACAATTAGCGTAAGCGGTAGCGGCGCCTTTCGCCTTCTAATTGTGGGGGCGTAATGAATCCCGGCCAACTGCGCGAACGCATAGAAATACAAAAGCCACAAGAAACCCAAAACAGTTTAGGCGAAGTTACGCAAACTTGGGAAACGTTCGCAACGCGTTACGCTAGCGTAAGTACGCTTAGTAGTAAGCAAGTATTAGCCACTAACCAACAAGGTTTAACGCTAACGCACAAAGTAAGAATACGCAGTATAGAAGGGCTGAACGATAGCTACCGCCTTAGATGGCGAAATAGAACGCTACAAATAGTTAGTATTGTGCAGTACGAAAACTTTACAGTTACAGAATTGCTATGCGACGAAAGGGCCGACGCGTGAGCATAAAACTAGAAGTAAGCGGCCCGGCATGGCAGGCACTAGGCGACGCTATAGGCCACCTACCTAAAAAGTTTGTAGCTAACGAAATACGCAACGCGTTAAGGCGTTGCGCAACTATAGCGGCTAAAGACTTGCGGCCACGAATACCAACGCGAAGTAAAAAGCTAAGAAAAAGTATAGGTACTAAAAGCGATAAGTACGCAAGCGGTAATAGTTACGCTATTGTCGGTTTTCGTACGCACATGGGCGTAAAACGATACCAAGCGCCAGCTATCTACGGTTCGGGTGGCAGGTTTAACGGGTTTAGGTACACCGGTAAAGCGCCCGGCGTTTCGCCCGATCCTTTTAAAGAGGCAACCGCCGCAATACAAAAACGTTGCCGGGTAGAAGTTTATTCGGCAATAGATAAAAGCGTAGAAAAAGGCACGAAGCGCTACCCCGATATGATGAAAAAATATTAAGTAAATGCGATACCCCGAACAAATAATAGCGCGCGCAATTAGTAGTAACCCGGCAACCGCTAGGCTTTTAGGCTTTAACGTTTACCCTATGATCGTGCCGCAATCGGTAGCGTTACCGTTTGTTACTTACCAACGAACAAGCGTTACGCGTTTAGCGTCGTTAGGTAACGCGGTGGGCGTTCCTATAACACGTTTAGAACTAAACATATTTAGCGCTAGTTATTCAGAAACGCGAGAAATAGCAGACGCCGCGCGCGAGTTACTAGACCACTACCGAACAACTACCCAAGGCGTTACGGTATCGAATGTTACAATAGAAGCAGAAGCCGAAGACGTTGTAGCCTTAGAAGGCGGCGACCTACCGCCCGCATGGCATGTGCAACTAGACCTAGACATACAGTGGAAGGAACTTTAAAACTATGCCCGCGCCAGATACAGCCGCAAATATGACTATAACGCTACCCGGCAATATTACGAGTAGCGACTGTTTTAGCTTTTCAATTTCAAGCGGCGGCCATGATACTATCGACGTTACACCGCTTACGCAAGACGGCGGCGCGCGTACGTTAGTTTCTACGCCTCTTGGTTCTCAGTTTGAAGCGTCTATAAGTTATTACGGTAGCGGCGCGGCGTGCGCCATTGGTGCGGCGGGAAACATTACGCTAGGGGATACCACTTTTTACGGCGTTTGCACTTCAAGTACAGCCACGGCCGCCGTAAATGACGTAGCACGCTACGACGCAACTTTTAAACAAATTTCTAGCACTTAAAAAAAAGGGGTTTTACTTTGGCTACTAGTTCGCATACTACAAGTATTACCGCGCCGGGTATTAGCGGCGGTTTGGTTACAAGCGTTACAGTAACTAACAGCGGCGACGACGTACTAGACTGTTCACACCTTGGGCAATCAGACGGCGACGCGATGTTAAGCTATGCCGCGCCGTTTAGTGGCACGCGCGAAGTAAGCGTAAGCTACATAGGCGACAGTTACCCCGAAAGCGGTGATACTGGCGCACTTAGTCTAACGGGCGCGGTAACGCAGTCGTTTACAAATTGTGTTTGTACGAGCGCAAGCGTAAGCGGTAGTACTGGCGAACTTATTACGGCCGACGTTACTTACCGCGAAATACAGGCGGCTAGCTAATGGCGATTCGTCCGCACGGCCTTACCGTTTCGCTACCTTCGGGCAGCGTTTCGGAAGCGTACAGTATTAGCGTTAGCCAAGCGGGGCAGGGTATCGGGTTTAACAATAGCTATAACCCTAACGCCGGTACGGTTAGCGTTCAATCTTACGACAACCCCGGCAGCACTGTAGGCGTACGCGGTACGTTTAGCGTATCGGGTGGCGTAGACCAGCAGCTATATAGCCTTTACGGATATGTTACAAGCGTAGACAGTACTACGCCAATGGGCGGCGTAGTTTCTTACACAACGCAAATAAATTTAGTAACGCAACCGTAAAAGGGGTTTATAAGATGCCTGAACAAAGCCTATTACAAAAAATAAAGGCCGCAGACAAACCGAAGCTAACAGAACACTATGTAAAAGAATGGTCGCTAACTGTTTATGTAAAAACTTTAACAGTAGGGCAGCGCGACGCATACGAAACCGAAATATTTAATAGTCGTAATAAAGGCGGTTTAATGGATAACCCGCGGTCTAAATTTCTTGTACGCGTGCTATGCGATAAAGACGGCGCGCCGTTATGCAAACCCGAAGAATTTAAAGAACTTGCCGGGTTATCGTCTAAACCTTGTGAAGAACTATTCGAATTAGCGCAAAAGGTAAACGCCTTAACGAATGACGACGTAGAGGAACTAGCAAAAAACTAAAAAACCGGCCGGGCCGTTTGTTTTTGTTTCGCCTTGCCGGTTATTTAAAAATGACGATAGCAGAACTCGCCGTAAGAATGGATAGCGCCGAGTTGTCGGAATGGATGGCATACGACGCGTACCACGAACCTTTACCGAAACCTTGGGAACAAACCGGCGTACTAGCTAGCGCAATTTTGGCGCCGCACTGCAAACCAAACCAGCAACCAAAACCAGAAGACTTTATACCGCGTAACAGATTGCCGCAAACGCCCGAAGAAATGCGGGCAGAATTAGCCAAGTTAAAAGGATTGCAGAAAGGTTAAAACGTTATGGCTAATGCTATTGGTTTGAACATGAAAATGACGGCCAGCATAGGCCAATTCCAAAAGTCTATGTCGTCTGTAGACCAAAAGTTAGCGCAGATAGAAAAAAGTAGCAAAGCAACGGCTAGCGGTATGCGTCTGTTAGCGGCTATTGAGGTAGGTAAGCTAGCGGCAAAAGGTTTAGGTAGCTTAGTTGGCGTTTTTAAAAGCGCTGCAAGTAGCGCACACGGATTTTTTGAAGCCAACCGCGGCCTAATTGATAGCCTAGGGAAAATGGCAGATAGCACCGGTTTTAGTGTTCAGTCATTACAAGTACTTGGCAGGATTTCAGAAGAACAAGGGATAAGTACCGACGCGCTAGCCGGCGGTTTTGCCCGTATGAATAAAAGATTAGCAGAAGCCGGCCAAGGCTTCGGCAGCGCTTTAAAGCCGTTGCAGTCTATGGGGTTTAATATACAAAAGTTACTAACCCTAAAACCGGAACAGCAATTTATGGCTATTACCAAAGCTATAAGCAAGCTACCAACGGAAGGGCAGAAAAGCGCCGCAGCGTTTCAGATTTTTAGCGACGCAGGAATAAAACTTTTCCCTATGTTCGACGGCCTAGAAGAAAAGATAAAAGCAACTGGCGCCGAAATGGATGATTTAGGAAGCATTTTAAGCACTGCGCAAGTTGACGGCGTGGAAGCTATGAACGACGCTATGGCGCGTACATATCTAACAGCGCAAAAGTTAGGCCAACAAGTACTAGCGACGTTTGCGCCGATGATAGAAAAAGCGAATACGGCTTTATTACAGTTTGTTAAAAACTTTAAATTTGATGGCGATATAGGCGGCGTTGCTATAGCGAAGTTTTTAGTAGAAGGTTTTAAACGCGGTGTAATGCTTTTAGCAAAGTGGGCAGACAGTTTTTACGTTGGCTTAAAAACCTTTGTTAAAGCGGCGTCTTCTATATTACTTCCTATTGCTAGTTCGCTAAACGACTTTATAAACCGTAACGACTTCGACTCGCACGAAGCTACAAGGCGCGCTATAGATTCGGCCGACCGGTTCGCGCGTAGTTTAGATAAAAGTGATTTAGGCTTTGCCAAATTTATTGGTAAAACGCTAGAGGCTTTACCGCCTATAGAAAGACAATCGAAAGCTATTAGCGGTTTAGCAAGTGGCGCAGAAGCCTACGAAGCCGTTATAGCTAAAAAGAGTAAAGCAACACTAGCCGCAGAAGCCAAACTAAATACGTTTGGCAACGCAGTAAAAGCAACTAAGGAAAAGGCGAAGGCCGCCGGCGATACCCTAGGCACTCACTTAGCAGAAAAGGCACGCCTAGCCGGTAGAACAATTACCTACGCGTCGGATTCAATAAAAGCGTTTTCGCATAAAACAGAAACCGCAAGCCAAAAGCTAGCCGCGTTTGCTATCAGTATGCAAAAACGCGCGGCGGCCGGTGGCAATCCGGGCCAAGACCCGATATTAAGAGGCATAGGGCAAAAGCTACAAGCCGACGCCGCGTTAGAGGCATGGCAAAACGTCGCTAATAAAATCATGTCGCAATACGAAAGTATGGGGCTAACAGACTACGCCCGCGCGCAGTTAGGCGAACGAATGAACGCCGAACGCGCAAACTATGTAAAGTTTGTTGCGCATAAACAAGGGTTAGAACAAAAGGCGTACCAAGTACGCGCCGCAAGAGAGCAACGCCAGTTAGCCCGCGCCGCAGCGTCGCAAAAGGCAAGAGACGAAAGGCTAGGCAAGGGCGTTACAAGTTTTCTAACTGGTTTTAGAGATAGATTTAAAGACATTACGAACACCGGCGGTAACAATACCACGCCCGGCGGTTCCCAAGGCGGCAAAACGCAAAGCGCAGAACAATTAGAACTACAAAAACAAACCCCGCTACTACAACAAATTCGGGACGCGATAAAAAGCGGAAACGAAATGGTAATAACTTCAATAGCGTAAAAAAATGGCAATAGTAGAAGTACACCCGCGAACGTTTAGTACAAGGTTTGGAGAATCACCAAACGCGCAGCGTAATTTTATAAATACGCCAGATGTTTTGGTAGACCAAGAAACGTTACCGGTAATTGGCGACCCGCACCCAGAACAATTTAATCTAAAAGCGCAAAGTATCGACCAAACCACGGGCGCCGGTGACGACCCAAACGCGATAACTTACGCCGTACGTTATGAACCGGCGCCTACTTGTGAGTTAGACCCCAACCCGCTAAACCGTTGCGACCGTTGGAGCCTAACGGTAGGTAGCATGGAAAAGCCGTTTACGAAATTCGAAAACGCGGCCGGCGAAGACGAACCGGTAGTAAACGCCGCTATGGAACCTATAAGCGGTTTAAAAGTCCGCAGCATAGACCCGAAACTAAGCGTAAACGCGTACCGCGCAGACTTTCCACTAAGCACGGTACAAAGCGTAGTAAACAAAACAAATAGCCTAACGTGGGCCGGCGGCGCTTCTGGTACTTGGCTTTGCAGCGGTGGCAACGCTACGCAGCATACCGAACTAGTTGGCGGTATTCCTGTAGATTTCTGGGCGGTATCGTTTGATTTTTCATACCGTGCCGAAGGTTGGAAAATTAAAACGCCTAACGTTGGGTTTAGATACAAAAGAACGGGTACGGGTGGCGCGGAATACTACCGCACGGTAATAAAAAGCCCCGGCGGGTTAAACGTTGCAAGCCCCACTACACTACCACTAAACGCAGACGGCACGCTAAACAACGCGGCGCGATTCGATAAGAGCCTAGTAACTTACCTAGTGTTTAACCCCTATTACGAAATAGACTTTAACCTTCATTTTGGGGAACCCGCTTAAATGACTACGCCAAGTTTTGACATATTACCGGCCGCGCTAGATTGCAACGTAGTTAAAGGCGACGAGTTCGGAATGTCTTTAGATTTTGATATAGCGCTAACTAATTATAATAATTGGTCTGCTATTGTTTTTAAAACCACAAAAGCCGTTAGCAGCAACTACCCCGGCGGCATAAATACCCAAGGCGAAACGGCCGCAACCTTTACGGTTAGTGTAACGTCGGCGGCTAACGGCCAAGTAAATATAAGTTTAACGGAAACGCAAACGGCCGCACTAAGCGAAGCCGAGTTATACAGGTGGTACATACGCGCAGACGCACCCGGCGTAGTTACGCGAACGTTTGTTAGTGGAAATTTTAAAATACATAGCCCGTAATTTAATTAAATGTCTATAAGCATAACAGTAACGGCCACGGGTAGCGGTAGCCTAAGCGTAGGTAGCGTTACCGATACGCAAGCCGACGTAACCATAGGTAGCGCAACTACTGTAGACCTAGTTGTAAATAACGGCGTAGGGCCGGCCGGTAGTGGTAACGTAACACTAGCGGCAGGCACGGGCATAACTATAGCTACGGCCGACGGCACAAGCACTATTAGCGCAACCGCCGTAGACGTTAGCACAAGTAACCTAAGCGACCTAGCAAACGTAAACAGCACTACGCCAAGTACCGGCCAAGTTTTAACGTACACGGCCTCTAATGAATGGGCGCCGGCTAACGTAGCTAGCGCAGACCATGCGCACGACGTACCAACGTTTCAAGAAATAACAAACGGTACGGCAACTACTACAAGCGATTTAAACCTAGACCCGGCAACCGGCGTAGTAATTGTGCAAGGCGGCACGGTTGGTAGTGGTTCGCTCACTCTTAATTGCGAAAACAATAGCCACGGCGTAACGATAAAAGGGCCGCCGCATAGTTCTAACGCTACCTATTCTTTAACACTTCCCGACGGCGTAGGCACAAGCGGCCAAGTTTTATCCAGCGACGGTACGGGATTTTTACAGTGGATAACCCCAAGTAGCGGTAGCGGTAGCGGTGGCGTTAGTTGGTCTAGCGCGCCAACTAGTACAAGTAGCACCGGCACGCCCGGCGATATTGCCTACGACAATAACTACTTTTATGTAATGACGGCCAGCGGTTGGC
>Ga0213861_10005225_pt1 | contig 10447 bp, 11 predicted proteins | sample PICome_4_FD_160110 | JGI IMG/M metagenome (GOLD analysis project Ga0213861, IMG submission 160110) | Coastal seawater microbial communities near Pivers Island, North Carolina, United States - PICO131 | ecosystem: Environmental > Aquatic > Marine > Coastal | place: USA: North Carolina...
AAAAGTAACAACTTGATGACCGGTCATTGCCAATCCCATAGTCATTCCCATTTGGGTTTCTTCCATTACTGGTGTTTCTATCATTCTTTCTTTTGGTAATCCCTCAATAGTTTTACTCATTGGGTTACCATAATAAACTATCTGTTGTCCGATGAATATTGTTTTATCATCTTCCATTGATAGTTTCATTGCTTCTGTTAGAGCATCTAAGTACGGTGTAAATTCTGGTTGTGCCATTAGTTGTTTTCTTTAAAATAGTTATATGTTCTGTTTACTCCTTCTTCAAATCCTGTTTGAGGAAGTAATCCATTTTTTTCTTGTATTGTGGTATTCATTCTTCTTCTTGGTTCTCCATTTGGTTTAGAAGTATCCCAATTTACTTTTATATCTTTACCACTTACTTTTATAATTGTATCAACCATTCGTTTGATTGATATTTCTTCACCACTACCTAAGTTTGTAGTGATATGTAATTTATCTTCATAACATTTAATTGTTGCATCGGCTACATCTCCCGCGTAGATGAAATCACGAGTAGGTGTTCCATCTCCCCATCCTACAATCTCACCATCTGATTCGTAAACCTTTTTGATATTAGCAGGTAGTGCCATTGCCCATTCACCAAAGTTATCGTATTCACCAAAGATATTTGCTGGTCTTACAACTGTCCAATTTTTCCAATCGTGTTGAACACCATATGCTTCTAAATATAACTCAGGTACTCTCTTACTCCAAGATGGATACCAATCATGTTTTGATGGTAATGTTTTCCAAACTGTATCTTCTATAAATTCTGGTGCCGATTCATATACTCCAACTGATGACATGAATACTAACCAAACATCTTTTCTAAAACAGTTTTCAATAATGTTAAAGTTTCCTTTGATTGATGGTTCTAAGAAATCAACAGGATTTTCTTTTGCTGTTTTAGGAGTTCCCTTGATACCAAAAGAATTTATACATCCATTAAAATCATACCAATCAAATAAAACTGATACTTTTTTTGCATCCCTTAAATCAATATTATAAAATTTAAAATTTTCTCTTTTTTCTTTTGGTTCTTTTAAATCTACACCCACTACAAAGTATCCTTTACTTATAAGTTTATTTACAATGTGAGTTCCAACTAAACCACTACAACCTGTTACTAAAACTGTTTTACTCATTTTCTATTTTTTTTATAATTGATTTTGCCAAAACTTCATGACATCTTTTAGATGGGTGATTATCTTTAATACGAGGTTCAAATGTATCATCGGTAGAAATCATCATTTCGTTATTCTCTGACATTAGTTTTTGTATTGTATTATATCCATCTTTATAATCAAGTTTTATAATTCTATCAGTAAACCACACATCATCTTTCATATAATCATAATTTTTATCAATCCAAATTAAAAGTCTAACTTTAATTCCATTTTCTTCATACTTGATTAATTCTTTTTTTAATAGTTTAGTTCTTTCTTTGTAGAAAGAATCTTGCCACTCATCTAAAGTTAAATTATTTTGGATTAACCACTCTATAAATAATTTATGAATTACAGGTTTTGGATTTGCAACTGAAATTCTGAAGGTTTGGTTATCCTTATCCCAAAAATCATCTGGCCATAATGAATTATCAGGAATAAAGTGTGGCCCTACTAATTCAGGATTTTCTTGAATACTAACCCTTTCATCATGTGATAATTTAATATCTTTTATGTTTAATTCAAATTCAAATGCATTTCTTTCGAAAACAGAAGTTTGAAATATTATATAATCTATTTCATTATAATCGAAACAATCCTTATCAGACATTCTATGAGTTAACCAATTTAGGTGAGTATTATTTTCATAAAATTCTTTATCAAAGCATAATTTTAAAAATTGAAAAGAAACATCATCCGAACCTCCATTTGTACGCTTACTATATTCAAATGTGTTAAAATGATTTACAACTAATTTTGAAAATCTAATATTATCTTTATATAAGATATGAGAAATTTTAACTTTATCTTCAATATATTCACACTCATTTGGATAATATATATCATCTAAATTTGAATAAAAATATAATCCCTGTCCCCAAGTAAATGAATCTCCTGTAAAAACTATTCCTTTCATAATATGTATTTTTTTAAAACTTCATCTAAGCTTAACCTATCAATCGAAGATACAATATTAGTAATAGCATCTACTCGCGAGTGTTTAGGAGTTATTCTCGTTTTCCAATGATTATAATTATGTTCAATTATTGGTCTCATCTCTTCTAACATTTCAACCAATTCTTTTTCACTTTTTTTATTTAAATCTTGTAGTATTTTTATAATCATATTTAACCTAGTATCCAAATCCAACTCATCATCATAAGATTCATCCCACCACTTGTTAAATGTTTTATATCCTAGTTTTTTAAGATATTTTAATGTATATGGTGAACTAATCATTAAAAAGGGCATAAGTGCTGCTATCGGTTTAAATGTTTTTTCAGAAAAATATACTACGTTATGTTCTACGTTTGTTTCAGTAACAACCCATAAAAATGTATTTTTTGTATTTTTAAAATTCAGTACTTGGCCATGATAATCTCCAAACTCTTGTCCATCCTTTCCATATTTTTCCCAATCTGACTCATCAAATTCAGGTAAGTGTAATGGAGTAACTTTAACAAAATTATTATATTCTTCTTCTGTAATTGAATAGTGTCTTGAATCAAATAACTCATGCATTTCATCTGCAGGAGGTAATTCCATGCTTTGATTTAAAAATGATACATTTCCTCTTTCTAATAAATTTTCTTTAACTAATTTAGATACAAATAGTAATCTACTAAGATGTCCCTTTCGATTATAACATACAAACAATTTATCTATATTTTCTTTTTTTTCATATTTTTCAGGTAAATTAAATTTAGCTATATGTGTTTCTGAATTTTCTGTGAATGGAATACAAACTAAATTAAATCTTTTCTTTTCACAAATTGCATTTGCTATTTGGTTTTGATATACAAAAAATACACTTCCTTTTGGTAATTTTAGATGTCTCATCATACTATTTAAATTTAGTAGTGAATATTCGGGCTCTCCCCATGGATGTATTCCACTACTTCCCCAATAACCATCATCTCCAATTGTAATAACTATTTTAGCCTTTTTAGTTCTTATATCTTTTAGAATATTTTCTGATAAATTTTTGAAAACAGTAAATGGCTCATTTTGTTTAAGAACTCTACTTGACCAAAAATCTTCAGGTTTAAAAAATGAAAATTGACAAGAAAATAAAACAATGTAAGATTTTACAGAATTGATAAGATTATCATCTATAAAAGTTGCATTTTGTTCATGCCTCATTTTACCGTTTCCTGATTTATTGATTATACCTGAATATTCAAACCCATCAATAACTGCAGTTTTATTTTTAAAAATTACAGACATGAATTAAATTTAAAATACAACCCATTTACCAGTGCCATAATGTGGGTACTTTGATTCATACTTATAATACATTACATCTTCTGGCAATTCTCTCTGAATACCACCCCATGTATCTAATGTTGGTGTGTTTGTACTTACACCATTATCCTCTACAATAAAATGAATAGGTAAATCATAATTTCTTGCATATTTGTGAACTTCATAAAAGATTCCACTTTCAAATGACATATCTCCTACAAAAACCCAAACCTTATCATCACTACCTTTTAGTTTGAGTGATTTTGCAACTCCTAAAGCAATTGGCAAAGTACCAGTTACAATTGCAGATGCATAAAAATTAGATTCTTTATCTACAATGGTAATTGATTTACCATCAAGTATTTTTTGTTTAAGAACTTGTGGTTCTACTCCATGAAGTAATGCATGGTAATGAGACCTCCAAGTTGAGAATACCCAATCAGTTGGAGATATCTTTTTAAATACTTCTATTAGTTGTTCTTCATTTCCATTAGATAAGTGTATAGGCCCTCTAATATCCCCACCTTCCCAATGTGATATAATATCATCTTCAAAGGCGATTAAATCTTCTTTTGACCAATTTCCATCTATCCACCTATCTTCGTGGTAATCTAAATTTTTAATTTCTGTTTTCATAAATATTTAAAATTTCTTTCAACCATTCGGTTTATCTCTTTTACTTAATATTGGATTATCAGTTGGCCAATCAATGTTAAACCTTTTATCGTTCCAAAATACTGTACCTTGTTTATCATCATCATAGTATTCACCTTGATATGCAAGTTTGTATTGGAAAATAGAATTATCTTCCATTACATAATGTCCATTTGCAAATCCTGGTGGAATCAAAACTTGGGTACCTGTTTCAGGTCCAATTATAAAAGATTCCCATTTACCATAGTTTGGTTGTTTTTCTCTTAAATCCAATACAACGAGATATAGTTTACCATGAGGACATGAAATAAGTTTCCATGTTTTATCATCCCAATGTAAACCTCTTAATACATTTTGTTTTGATTTTGAATATCTATCGTGGTTAAACTTTAACCCTTCGTTTCTTTCACTAGCTGGTAAAAGTTTATCATAAAAATCAGAATGATATGTTGTTGTAATCATTCCTCTATATTCATGATAAATTGACGGCTGAACTATTTTTACTTGAGGTAAAATAGAACCATTGTAGAAGTGAAAATCATCCCAACTTCTTTCTTTGTAAAATATACTTCTATTTTTCATTATAACAATTCTTTATTAATTATACTTACTCCTTTTTGCTGAACAACTTGAGTTGAACATTTATTTGCAAATTCAAGAGATTCTTCAATTGAACGAGTCTGTATATATTTAAATATAAGGCCTGCCAAAAAACTATCTCCAGCACCAGCAACATCCTTTACACCAACATCTTTAGTTGGATAGTTTTTCCCATTCCAATCACATCCATTCGGACCTCTTGTAATAATTGTTTTTTCCTTTAATAAGACATTACCATCTATCTGAGTTTTACTTGTGAGATATTCATTGTAATTTATCTTTATGTAAGATATGTATTTACACCAACTTCCAAGCTTTTTCTTTGTATCTAAAAAAGTTGGACAATTGCATTTTGATGATATTTCTTCTATATCGGATTTAGATAAGAATCCTTTATCATAATCGGCAAATACAACCAAATCAAATTCATCTGTATTTGGTAGTTCTTCTATTTTATAAGGAGAAACTCTATCATTTTCATCTATTCTTAACAAAATGTAATTGTAAGAATCATCAACATATCTTATTTTTGTAACTTCTTCAGTATTACAAACCAAATGAGTATCAACCCCAAGTGCTTTTAGATTCAATTGAACATTTTCAGCCATACCCTTGGAATAAGTTTCTCTCAATGGTTTAATGACAGGTACTGGTGCCTCTGGTGATAATCTTAAAACATCACCATAAATAAAAACATCATCACAACTCTCTCCTATTACTAATACTTTCATATCTATACTTTTATTATTGATTTATGTTTTAAAGATTCTTTTTTGTCTCTAATTTTTTGTTTAACAACATATTTTACAAATGATGTAAAAAGTTTTTCTAACTCATTATTTTCAAATTTATAATCTTTCATTCCATCAATTCTAAATTGTTTTTTATATTCTATCTCTAGTATGTTTTCTCTATCTGTTAGTCCAATGTGAGATAAATCTATCCTACATAATTCGTTATTTAAATATTTAAAAGTATTTATAAACTTATCTATATCTAATTTCGGGTCTCCATTTTCCCTAATATATGCATCATAATACTTAATTTCATTTAATCTTATATGATTTGATGAAAATCCCTTCCAATATCTTTCCTGAAACATAGATAGTAAATATAAAATCATTCCTTTATGCGAACCTGGTTTATTAAAAAATTCTGTATTTGGTAAATTATCTACAAACTTTTTTATCATCTCATGACTACCAAAAAAAGCATGGTCTGGAATATGTTGTAAGGGTTCTCCATTACTACTTAATTGACCTAATGGGTATATCTGATTGGGTACATTATTTAATAATTTTTCTAAATCTTTTATATAAAATGTACTATCAACTCTTCCTATGAAAATACAATCATATACATCATCACATTCATTCAAGTACTTAGATAAAAACCTAAAAGAATAATGAAGAACATGATTATCTGTATTTAAAAAATCATTCCTATCGTATAAAAAAACCTTTGGATTGTTCAATATATTAAAATCTTCTGCTGTAACAGATTTAAAATTTGATGAACCCTGATATTCACTTGTTGTGTTTGGAGTGTGAATTACAATATCTAAGTTTGGGATATCTAATATGTTCCAAAACTTTCTTGCAGTTTCAAAGGTTCTCTTTTCCCCATATAAAAAATATAAACATTTCATTACCAACTAATTTTCCAATCTTCAAATTCAGATGCGATACAATCTACTTTGTAATCTTTTCTACCACCATCTACTTCTTGTATTTTATTTTTTGCAGTATTTCTGATTCCATTTAATCCATGTGTTAACATTAGTTGGTTTCCACTATCATCACCACTTCTAGCATTATCCTCATTTACCCAAATATGAGTATTCATTTGAGCCAATACAATTACCGCTCTAATGAAATCTCCATCAATTTTTAGTTGCTTTACTGTGGTTAGTATTTCTGTAATATCATGTACGATTTCTTCAATCTCTTTTTGATATTCTTTTTTGTGTTTTGGTATTTTAACTTCTTTAAGTTGAACAATTGTCAACCTATCAATTAGTTCTCCTAATGTTGGTAAATATTTTCTAGCCATTTATATAACTTTTTAATTCCTGTTTCTAATTTTTCTGTTGGCTCCCACTCTAATAATTTTTTTATTAATTTATTATCAGAGTTTCTTCCTCTTACTCCAAGAGGCCCATCTATATTTTTTATCTTTATATTTTTATTACTAATTCTAATAATCATTTTAGTAAAATCATTTATGGATATCATTTCTTCAGAACCAACATTAATTGGAGTAGTTACTTCTGATTTCATTAATCTTCGTAATCCTTCAACACACTCATCTACATATAAGAATGAACGAGTTTGTTTTCCATCTCCCCAAACTTCAATAGTATCTCCTTCATTTGATTTTACAACTTTTCTACAAATAGCAGCAGGTGCTTTTTCTTTTCCTCCATCATAAGTTCCCATAGGGCCGAATATATTATGTAATCTTGCAATTTTTGTATCTATTCCATAATTTTTTCTAAATGATAAATATAATCTTTCTGAGTATAGCTTTTCCCAACCATATTCTGAATCAGGATTTGCTGGATATGCCGAACTTTCTTCACAATTAGGATTATCAGGGTCTAATTGATTGTGTTCTGGATATACACAAGCTGATGAGGTATAAAGAACTTTATCAATACCAAACTCCGAACATACCTTTAATACATTTAAGTTAATTATAGATGAGTTGTGCATTATATCAGCATCATTTTCACCTGTAAATATGTATCCTGCTCCACCCATATCTGCCGCGAGTTGGTAAACTTCATCAACTCCATTACCATCTATAATCAAAGAAGATTTTACAAGATTTGGATTTCTTAAGTCACCTACAATAAAATCATTACATATTTCATCATGTTTAAAATATTCATGTGATTTAATATCAACACATCTTACATAATATCCTTCTGATTTTAATCTTCTTGCAAGATGTCCTCCTATAAATCCTCCACCACCAAGTACTACTGCTGTTTTCATATTGCTAAACTTTTTATAAAATTTTTATCACTATCATCATTAATTAACTTTTTGATAACATTTCTATTATGTTCAAATCTTTTAAAATTATGTTTGAAAAAATCTTTAATTTCATTTTCTATTTTAGATAATCTAATTATTTCACTTTGTATCATTTTAAATCGTTTACTTGGATTTTCTTCCAAATCATACGAATGGTCTACTACATCATCGAACCAATCAAATTCAAACTTTTCTCTCATTCTTTTTATATGACCATGTGTTGCCAATATAATCGGTATCTGATAAAACCACAATGGTTGAGTAGATTTTTCCGTAATGTGTATTACATCCTTCCACTCATATTGAGTTTCAGTAACTATATTAATATAGGCATGTTTATATAAATTATTTTTATAAGTTAAATCATGTTGAGGCCCATTTTTATCAAATTCAAAATTTTCAAATTTACTTTTTTTACTTGTAATAGCATATAACCATTCAGCTTCTTTATCATATACTTCATTTTCTGTTTCATCAATAATTGGTGTCTCTGATGATTTAAAATAATCTATACAATCATCTTCTACATTATAATAATCTTTTAATCGATATCCTTGTAAAAAACTATAATCTACTTTATCTAGTAAATTTTCTTTTTTTAAAAAAAGAACTATTGCAACTCTATGTGATTTAAATGCTCTATTATAACATTGAAACAAACAATCTCTTTCTGTATCATATCCCCAACTCCCAGCGTGCTCAAATACTCTTGCAATCCCAACTGGTATATGGTTATTTGAATAAACATTTATATTACTATTTTGTTGTTGTTTTAAATTATCAATTAAATCATTTCCACAAAAAAGATAAAATTGTTTTTCATCTATACCAATTGAATTTGCATATTTTTTTATATTAATAATTGCAAGTGGAGAATCACTTTCATGAAAAGTTACAAGTAAAAACTTGATATCATATCCTTCTTTGTAAAGATTTATTATATCTGATGGAATTTCAAATTCTTTGTTTTCTAAATCATGTGAAGGATATCCATATGTACGATAACATACATAATATGTTTTTTCTTTTTGAATATCATCTATATTACAAATAACATAATCATTTTTCATATTCCAATGGCCAAATGTATCTAATATATTATCCTCAATATCCTCGTTATGTTTTCTCAAAGAATCGGATAATAATATGTTAATTTTATTTGTACTCATGTTGTATATATATATATTTAAAAATTAATAATACTATTAGAAATATGAACATCTGTTTGTTTTGTAAATTCTAATATACTATTTTTATTATTTAAAAATCTATCTTTATTGTTTTTATAAAAATCTATTATTTCATTTTCTAATCTACTTAACCGTAAACACTCTTCAATAATCATTTTTAATCTTTTTGTATTATCTAATTCTTTATCATATTCATGATTAATGAAATCATCAAATAAATCTAATTTGTAATCATTTCTTAAAGTATTAACATGATTGGGAGATGCAACAAATATAGGTAGTATGGGTAAACAAAATGGTTTTAAAGATTTTTCTGTTATATGAATACCATTAAACCAATATACTGATTCTGTAACTATATTTATATAAGAGTTTCTGTAATCTTTATAGTTTACTTTTCCTGCAAAATTATATCCTGTTTCAAATAGATTTTCAAGATTTTCAAAATCCGAACTGTTTAATTCATGTTCAGTTAATTTGGGAGTTTTCATCTTATCGATATGATTTTTTTTGTAATATGAAAATGGTTCATTAATTCCATTAAAATCACTTTCTCTAAATTCATCCCAATCTGTTTTAGGTGGTGTTAAAAAAGAATAATTTGTATTATCTAAAAGGCCGTACATATCTAATAAACAAATTGTAAAAAACCTATGTTCTTTGCCTTCTTTATTAACACATAAAAACATCTTATCTCTTTTTTCATCATTCCAAACTAAATCAAAATATTTATATTTTTCTAATAGTGTTCCTGCAGTATTTTTCCATAAAAAATTTGTTTTAAATGTTTTAACATTTGTTTTAGAATTTAAATTTTTTAAATTAGAATCATTATTAATTAAAATAATTTTTTCTTGATAATTATCAAATAAATTAAGTAATTTTTCAATTTTTTCATATGGTTGTGTTTCATGCATATCCATGAAAACTAATCTAAAATTATCTTCTTTTAACAATTCTTTTATTTTTTTTAAAAAATCACTATCAGTAGAATATACATCTATAATAGTATCAAATGAAAAGAATGATATAAAATCAATATAATAAAATTTTTCATTTGAAGATGTGATATCATTTGTATTTTTTAGATTTATATCAACTGTATTATCCGAAAACCACATAAAGTGATTTAGTGTATTTTCAATTGTTGAAGACTCATAAATACTATGCCTTAACTTATATAAATCTTCTAATATATTCATTATCTATTCAAAAATTTTCTTCCCTTTCTTATTTCATTTCTCCAATACTCTAAAAGGTCATTCATGGTTTCCTCAAAAGTATATTTTGGTTTCCATCCTGTATGGTTTCTAAACTTTTCTGTATTTGGTACTTGTAAATCAGCATCAATAGGTCTTAACCTATCTTCATCTACTTCAATTGTAATATCATCTCGTGTTGATAATGAAATTAGATAATTTAACATATCTCCAATCTTACAAGTGTATTCACCACCAATATTATAATACTCACCACCAATTGGATTTTTAGTTACCAATAAATAATAGGCTTCTACTGCATCTCTAACATC
>Ga0213861_10005226_pt1 | contig 10444 bp, 7 predicted proteins | sample PICome_4_FD_160110 | JGI IMG/M metagenome (GOLD analysis project Ga0213861, IMG submission 160110) | Coastal seawater microbial communities near Pivers Island, North Carolina, United States - PICO131 | ecosystem: Environmental > Aquatic > Marine > Coastal | place: USA: North Carolina | collected...
TGAGATAACAATATACTTTTTTTAAACGAAACACATTTCAAGTTAGCGCTCAAACCGCTATTGCTTTTTACATTGTTGTATAACGTTTTTATTCATTCAATTTTTCATTGCGAGTTATGAAATACAACTAAAAACCCAAAAAGTTTCAATGCTTCAATAGATTTTACTAAAGCGATATTATTAACATAAAAAGCTTTTATGAGAAGAGATTTTAGCTAGATTTCGCATTAATGTTTGTTTTAAATTTTAAGAATAAATAACTGTTAAATTATTTCTAATACTTCCTAAAAGAATTTACTTTTGTAATTATGAGAAATAATCTAGATCAATCCATTTATTACTAAAGAATTACTTTCTTTTTAATGACTAAAAATCATATTACTTTTATATTAACCACATTTTTATTGTTCCTTTCTCTAGGGAATTATGCTGTTACATTTAAAAGTGATAGATTAAATATCAAAGCTTCGGCTCTATTTTTCTCATCTGAGCCGGGAGACATTCATGTGTATAGTGCTCCATGTAAAAGCTCATCTATTCAATATATTTCATTTGAAGAATTTTCTGAGGAAGAGGAGAAAAAATCTATAAAAGAGAGCGGTTCATCTCTATCGCATAGCTCTGAAGGTTTTTTAACAACAGCTTTTTACATCAGCAAAATTGATTATTTAAACGAGTCTCATTACATATATATCACACCTGTAATTTCAAAAAACAGGTATCTCTTCTTCGAGGTTTTTAGAATTTGATTCCCTATAAATAGGTCAACAAAAACCTAATTTACTTCATACATATGGATGTCTAATTTCGATTAATTAGTTACGCCTTGTACATCCATAGCTACACCATGTAGTACATTACTATTTTATTAATTTTCAACATTATTATCATGAATAAATTATTTTCAGGGGTAGTCGCCTGTTTAATATTATTTGTAAGCAGTTGTGCTCACAAAAAAGAAGCCCATAAAGAAGAAAGTGAATTTCAAATTACGAGCCCCCTCATAAAAGACACTACTATAACTATTGAATATGTCAGTCAAATTCGCTCAATAAGGCATATAGAAATAATGGCCCAAGAAAGGGGTTATTTAGAAAAAATATTTGTTGACGAAGGTCAACAAGTTCAAAAAGGAGAGCTTTTGTTTCAAATCATGCCAAATTTATATGAGGCTGAACAACAAAAAGCACAAGCAGAAGTGAATTTTGCTCAAATTGAATATAACAACACAGAAGATTTAGCTACTGAGAATATAGTTTCTATGAATGAATTAGCTATGGCTAAAGCAAAATTAGATCAAGCACAAGCAGCTTTAAATTTAGCCAACACCCACCTCGAATTTACTAAAATACGTGCTCCTTTTAATGGGATTATTGATAGATTTCATGTTAGAGAAGGCAGTCTTCTAGAAGAAGGTGAAGTTTTAACAGAGTTGTCCGACAATAGTCAAATGTGGGTCTATTTTAATGTTCCTGAAGCTGAATATTTAGATTATAAGGTTAAACTAGACAAAAACAATCCTGTCGAGGTAAATTTAATGCTGGCCAATAATAAGATGTTTAATCATTCAGGATTATTAGAAACTATTGAGGCTGATTTTAATAACGAAACAGGGAATATTCCTTTTAGGGCTACTTTTTCAAATCCTGAAGGTCTCTTAAGACATGGAGAGACAGGAAATATTTTAATTTCTACTAAATTAAATAATGCACTTATAATCCCCCAAAAAGCAACTTTTGAAATACTGGATAAAAAATTTGTCTATGTGGTAGATAGTAATAACGTCTTACATGCTAAACAAGTTCAAATTGCTGAAGAGTTACAACATATATTTATCATTAAAGGAGGTCTGAATGAAAGTGATAAAATTCTGTTAGAGGGCCTAAGGAAGGTTAGAGAAAATGACCATATCAGTCCAAAATTTGTGGCACCAAAATTAGCAATATCACAATTATCTCTTTATTCAGAGTAAAAAAAAATTAAAAACATGTTTAGTAAAATTATACACAGGCCTGTCTTGGCAATAGTGCTTTCGATAGTGATAGTATTTATTGGAATGCTCGCAATTAAACAACTCCCAATAGCTCAATTTCCTCAAATTGCACCAACTACCGTAAGTATCTTTGTGGCTTATCCAGGATCCAACGCAGATGTATTAACAAAATCTACATTAATACCCTTGGAAAAATCAATAAATGGTGTTCAAGGAATGCGTTATATCTCTTCAGATGCTACATCTGCAGGAGAGGCTACCATCAATATTATATTTGATCCAGGAACAGACCCAGATCAGGCTACTGTAAGGGTAAAAACTAGGGTAGACCAAGTCATGCCGTTATTGCCTGAACTGGTTCAAAGAGAAGGGGTTATAATCACCCCAATTCAACCAAGTATGCTTATGTATGTAAACTTGTTCAGTACCTCTAAAGATGCAGATCAAAAGTTTCTATATAACTATGCTAATGTGAACATGATTCCTGAAATACAAAGAATTAGAGGAATTGTAAGTGCAAAAATTCTAGGAAGTAGACAATATGCTATGCGGGTTTGGTTAAAACCAGACAGAATGAGGGCATATTCCCTCTCTGCAGAAGATATTCTTTTAGCTATGGAAGAACAAAGCATCCTGGCAAGACCAGGAAGGCTCGGTATTAGTTCAGGTAAAGACGCACAATCGCTTGAATACGTGCTTTCATACCAAGATAGATTTAACAAACCCGAACAGTATGAAAACATCATTATTAAAGCGAACGAAGCAGGAGAATTAATAAAATTAAAAGATGTTGCCAGTGTAGAATTGGGATCGGAATTCATGGATATCTATTCTAATCTAGACGGGTATCCTTCAGCTGCCATTGTGTTAAAGCAATCTTTTGGAAGTAACGCTAGTGATGTTATTTTAGATGTGAAAAAGCAACTTGAAGAAATGAAGCTAAACTTTCCTCCAGGAATGGATTACAAGGTAAGTTATGACGTCTCTCAGTTTCTAAATGCTTCTATTGAACAAGTAACCCACACTTTAAGAGACGCATTTATATTAGTGGCTATTGTGGTGTTTTTATTCTTAGGTGATTGGCGTTCCACTCTTATACCGTTATTGGCTATTCCTGTATCTCTGATTGGAACATTCTTTGCTATTCAAGCATTTGGACTATCAATTAACCTAATCACCTTATTTGCTCTTGTACTTGCTATAGGAATTGTAGTAGATAATGCGATAGTAGTAGTAGAAGCTGTACACGCAAAAATAGAAGAAGACAACAGTAGTCCTTATAAAGCTGTTCAAAGTGTTATGGGTGAAATTAGTGGGGCAATTATTGCCATAACATTAGTAATGACAGCTGTTTTTGTACCCATAGCATTTATGTCTGGCCCTGTGGGAGTTTTTTACAGACAGTTTTCCATTACAATGTCTGCAGCTATCATTATTTCAGGTATAGTTGCACTTACTTTAACACCTGTTCTATGCGCAATAATATTAAAAAACAATCACGGAAAAGAAAAGAATCACAACATTCTTGATCGATTTTTAATAAAATTTAATCATTATTTTGAGTCTCTTACTGGATCCTATGTGAATTTACTTAAAAAAATAGTCAATAGAAGGTTGGTGACTTTTGGTGTTTTATTGGCTTTCTGTTTGGGTATTTTTGGAATAAATACAATACTGCCCTCTGGATTTATCCCCGGTGAAGATCAGGGAACCATATATGCAATTATTCAAACCCCTCCCGGTGCTACTTTGGAGCGAACCAATCAAGTGACCCAAGAACTTCAAAAAATAGCAGAAGAGATTCCTGGTATTGCATCTGTGTCTTCTTTGGCTGGATATGAAATTATGACAGAAGGAAGGGGCTCTAATGCAGGTACTTGCTTAATTAATTTAAAGCCATGGGGAGATAGATCACATTCTGTTCATGAAATCATGGAAGAATTAGAAGAAAAGACTAAGGACTTGGGTGCAATAATTGAATACTTTGAGCCACCTGCTGTACCTGGATTTGGATCTTCGGGAGGCTTCTCATTAAGGTTAATTGATAAAAACAATGAAACAGACTACAAAGAGTTTGAAAAGGTTAACGATCATTTTATGGAAGCGTTAAAAGATAGAAAAGAACTGACCGGAGTATTTACATTTTTCGCTGCAAACTATCCACAATACGAATTAGAAATAGACAATGAATTAGCAATGCAAAAAGGTGTTTCCATTGGTAAAGCTATGGAAAATCTGAACATTCTAATTGGAAGTACCTATGAACAAGGTTTCATAAGATTTGGTCGTTTCTTTAAAGTGTATACTCAAGCAGCACCAGAGTACAGAAGGTACCCTTCTGATCTCATGAAACTTTATGTTAAAAATGAGGCAGGTGAAATGGTGCCTTACTCTTCATTTATGAAGATGACTAAAAAGCAAGGACCTAATGAGATTACCAGATACAATTTATATAACTCGGCTGCTATTAGGGGCTTACCCGCGCCTGGTTTTACAAGTGGAGACGCAATAGATGCCATTAAAGATGTAGCTTCAAAAACCCTACCAAGAGGTTATGATATTGCTTGGGAAGGATTGTCTTATGATGAAGCTTCCAGAGGGAATGACGCTCTTCTAGTTTTTCTAGTAGTTCTTGTGTTTGTGTATTTAGTACTTGCAGCTCAATATGAAAGTTTCTTACTTCCTTTAGCAGTAATACTATCACTTCCTGTGGGTATTTTTGGATCATTTGCGCTGTTGAAAATGATGGGTTTAGCTAATGACATATATGGACAGGTTGGACTTATTATGTTGGTTGGATTATTAGGTAAAAACGCTGTTTTAATTGTTGAGTTTGCCGTAATGAAGCGAAGGGAAGGATTATCCATAATGGATGCAGCCATTGAAGGCGCTAGGGTTCGTTTTAGACCTATTCTAATGACATCCTTTGCTTTTATCGCAGGGCTTATTCCTCTTGTTTTAGCCACCGGTGCAGGTGCCATTGGAAATAGGACCATTGGAGGCTCTTCATTAGGAGGTATGCTTATTGGAACAATCTTTGGCGTAATCATCATTCCTGGCCTTTACTATGTATTTGCGCATTTATCAAAAGGAAAACAACTCATTAAAAATGAAGAAAGTGAACCACTTTCTGAAAACTTAGTTAGAACTAATGAAGATAAAAGTCAACTATTAAGCAGCCTTAAAAAAGCAAATGAGGCTCTAAAAAAACTTCTTACTAGATCTAAAAAATAAATTTAAAAAGACAAAATGAAAAATCATAAAATATTGATTTTGGTATTACTAGGCATAATACTAAGCTTTAATGCCTGCAAAGCACCACTCTTAAATCAAAATATAAGTGACATTAGATTACCTGATCGCTATGGTGAAAGTGAAGACAGTATTAGTATGGCGCTGAAACCATGGAAAACATTTTTTAATGACCCTTACTTAATTGACCTCATTGAAAATGGTTTAAAGAATAACCAAGAATTGAATATAATTCTTCAAGAGATTGAAATTTCAAAAAATGAAGTAAGGGACCGTAAAGGGGAATACCTTCCCTTTGTTGGTTTTAAAGCAGGTTCAGGAGTAGAAAAAGTTGGACGTTACACTAGTCAAGGTGCTAATGACGCTAATACTGAAATTCTAGAAGGAAAAGAATTTCCAGAACCACTGAATGACTATATAGTTGGATTAGAGGCCAGTTGGGAAATAGATATTTGGAAAAAACTTAGAAATTCTAAAAAAGCTGCCGTCTCAAGATATTTGTCTAGTATAGAAGGTAAGCATTTCATGCAAACCCATCTCATTTCTGAAATAGCAAAATCTTATTATGAGTTGTTGGGACTAGATAATGAGCTGCTGATTATCAATCAAAATATTGAGATTCAAAAAAATGCTTTAAAAGTAATAGAATACCAAAAACTAGCTGCTAAAACTACTGAATTAGCCGTTCAAAGATTTAAAGCAGAAGTGTACAAAACACAGAGCCTGCTTTATGAAATCACCCAAAAAATTACAGAAACAGAAAACAAGCTCAATTTTTTACTGGGAAGAATTCCGCAAATGATCGTTAGAGATTCTCGAATATTTAATGAGTTAACACCTATTAAAATGAGCAAGGGTATACCCGCAAATTTATTAGAAAACCGACCAGACATTAGAGCTGCACAACTTAATTTAGAAGCCCAGAAACTAGATGTTAAAGTAGCTAAAGCACGCTTTTATCCTAGTTTAGGAATATCTGCAGGAGTTGGATTGCAGGCATTTGATACAAAATACTTAAGCCATAGGCCAGAGTCCCTGATATACCATTTAGTTGGAGATTTAGCAGGACCAATTTTAAATAGAAATGCTATAAAAGCACAGTATTTCAGTGCAAATGCAAAGCAACTTCAATCTGTAATTACCTATAATAGTACTGTTTTAAATGCATTTATTGAGGTAAGTAATTTATGGTCAAAAATAGAAAATATTGAGCAGCAATATGAGCTCAAATCTAAAGAAGTAGAAGCAATGATTGCTTCTGTTAACATTTCAAATAAATTATTCCGTTCCGCAAGGGCAGATTATATGGAAGTATTGTTGACTCAAAGAGAGGCACTAGAAGCAAAATTTGAACTGGTAGAGACCAAAGTCATTCAAATGAACACCTTTATTGAGCTTTACAAATCACTCGGAGGAGGCTGGAAATAAATCACTTTAAACAAAAAAAAAGAGCCACTACTTTATTAGTATTGGCTTTTTTTCATTAAGATTTATTACAATCATTTTCTATCATTATAAAAAGGTTTGAAATTTTTAAATTATTTCGAAAACAACTCCATATCGAGTACTTAAACCCTTGTTAATCATTTGATTTTCAAGGGTTTTTTTTGCCATTCAAAATCATTAATTCTCTTATCTTTACAGCCATGCATCCAGATAATCCGTACCAAATTCCCTACAATTTTACCAAGTATATAGAAGCCTATGAACCGCTTAAAAATCATGTAGTTTTAAATCCCTCTGGTCAAGAAACAATCCATTTCAGTGATTCAAACGCAGTTTATGCACTAAATAAAGCCATGTTACTGGCAGATTATAAGCTCCAAGATTATGTTTTACCCAAAGGGTACCTGATTCCTCCGGTCCCTGGGCGTTTAGACTACCTACTTTACTTAAAAGATTTTCTTTCAGAAAGGTTTGATTTAAACACAGACAAGCCTTTAAAAGGACTAGATATAGGCGCAGGAGCAAATAGCATCTATTGCATACTTGGCTCACAACATTTAGGTTGGCCTATGGTTGGTGCAGAGAGCGATGTGAAAGCTGTTGAAATAGCCAAAGAAAATATTAGGAAAACCCCTGCATTTAATGGCTCCATTGAAATTCGTTTACAAGAGAACAAGCAGTTTATTTTTAAGAACATTGTGCTACCAAATGATCGCTTTGATTTTTCGGTTTGTAACCCTCCTTTTCACAGTTCTAAGGAAGATGCACTCAAAGGCTCTATTAAAAAGCAGCGAAATCTAGCAGATAGAAAGAAGAAGAATAACACCATATTATTAAACTTTGAAGGGCAAGCCAACGAGCTTTGGTGTAATGGTGGAGAGGCCCTTTTTATAAAGCGATTAATCAAAGAAAGTGTAGGGTATAAATCTCAAGTAAGGTTGTTTTCTTCCCTTGTATCAAAAGAAGAAAGTCTTCCATCCATTCAAAAACAACTTAAAAAAGCTAAGGCAATATTTACTGTCCTTCCTATGGAAATAGGAAATAAAATAAGTAGAATAGTCGTTTGGTGGTTTGAATAACCTAATTCTTAAGAGGTCTTCTACTAGCGCTTTTTTCTCTTTTTTACAGACGCTTTTTCAGTAAGAACAGCTTTTGAATTCATCACGTAGTCTGCCAATAATTTATCTATGAGCTCTTCTTTGGTCAGGTGATGAAAAACAGTTCCAATTTGTGCTCTAAAAGAAGGAGATATTTCGTGATTCGGTTTGGTTTTAAATATTTTTTTAGCCCAAAGCAATCCTTTATTTTCCTCCATACTCTTAGCATCTCCTTTTTTGAGTGCTGTAAAAGTGAGGTCTAATTCCTGTTCAAAATGTGGAATATCTACAAGCTCTTCTTCTTGAATTATAGCCCATGAAAATCCTTTTGCTCCGGCCCTAGCTGTACGACCACTTCTATGAACATAAGTATCATAAGTGTCAGGCAAATGATAATGCACTACATAAGAAATTTCTTTAACATCTATTCCCCTTGCAGCCAAATCAGTAGCTACCAAAATATCTATGTGCCCCTCTCTAAACTGCCCCATAATTCTATCTCGAATTCCTTGGGTTAAACTCCCATGAATTAATCCGGAAGAAAATTTATTGATCGCTAAATTTTTACCTAGCTTATTAACAGCCGCTTTAGTTTTACAAAAGATTAAACCGCGTTGCCCTACCCTGCTGCTCAAAAAATGCATTAAAACATCTAGCTTTTCTATAGGGGTCACCACTGTATAATGGTGCTCAATACCAAGATTTACCGATCCTTCCGTATGATCTTCTATTTGGACTAAATGCTTAGACATATAATTTTGAACCAACTGTTTTACGGCACCAGAAAGTGTGGCTGTAAACAATAAAGTCCTTCTTTTCTTTGGAATCTCTTTGACAATGGTTTCCAACTCCTGTTGAAAATTACTCACCATCTCATCTGCCTCATCTAAAACCAAATAAGAGACTTTGTTTAGCTGTATGGCCTGACGACCAACTAGATCTAACAATCTACCTGGGGTAGCTACCACAATTTGAGTAGGTGTTTTTAAACGCTCCATCTGAGGTTTAATAGGTATCCCACCACAGAGAGAAGCAATTGAAACCGTTGAAAGATGCGCAGCATAGTCCACCAGATTACTGTGAATTTGTTGCCCCAACTCACGGGTAGGCGCTAATATAACTACTTGAACATGATTTTTTTTAATATCTATTAGGTCCAACAAAGGCAAACCAAAGGCAGCTGTTTTTCCTGTTCCAGTTTTAGCCAAAGCCACTAAGTCTTCTTTTTGATGAAGCACCACTGGAATGGCTTTCTTTTGAATAAAAGTGGGTTCAGAAATTTCTAAATCCTGAAGGCCTTTTTGTAATGGTGAAGAAATTCCTAAATCAGAAAACTTAATGGACATAAAATTGTTTTGAGTAAAGATAGTACTCCTGTTTCTATAGGCTTCATAAATACGGAGATTGTTACCATTAAACCATATAAAAAACTAATTGACGCTAATTAAGATTCATTTAAAGTGCGTTTAGATTTTCTGTAAAGGCGATTGGGATAAATATTTCGTTTGGCGAATCTATTTAGCTTGTCTGATTGAATCATTTTATGATACAAGGCTTTACTCACCCCAAAATATTCATAAGTGGTACCGTCTAAAAAAGTAATTTCTAAGAGCATTCCTTTGTGATAATAATCAGCAATACCTGAATTTGTGATGGTTTCTGTATAAGCGTCTAAGTTTACCGCTATGGTTTCTGGTGCAATACTCACTAAAAAATGATAGCCGTCTATGATGAGTCTACTCTGTAATTCTGCTTCCTCCCTTTTAGGGTCTCCTTCTTGAAACTTATCAGGATGCCATTCTTTAACCAGATTTCTATAGGCAGTTTTAAGTGCTTTAAGCTCTAAATCTCCCGTGACTCCAAATAATTTCTTGTATTGATTAATGCGTTTCATATAGCCTTTTTAAGAAGCCGCGAAGCTAGTCGTTTATTCCGAACTATTGTAGTAAATGGATCCTTTTCGTTCCGGCTATACTTATTATATTTGCTAATAAAGCTTGATTAAATACATCATAAGTGAAAAAAGAGCCCAATAATAAAGATTACTGGTGTATTTGTGAAAAATGCAAAGGAATGGGGCGGCTAAATAAAAGACTTCGTAAAAAAATCCGTAACGCTTACAAAAACGCCTTAGAAGAATACCAGAAAAATAATGAAACAGGGCGTATCCCTGAAAAACCAACCCCTATTTTAGAAAAATGTCAAGCATGTAACGGATCTGGTTTAATAATAGCACAAACCGCTACTGTAACAGATACAGAAAAGTACCCCCATATAGCTATTATTGGAGCGGGTATTGGAGGAGTAGCATTGGGCGTGGCATGCCTTCACAGAGGTATTCCATTTACACTATTTGAGAAAGATACTCATTTCAGTTCTCGTTCTCAGGGCTATGGACTCACCCTCCAACAAGCTAGCAAAGCACTAAAGGCTTTTGGTATTCTTTCTTTAGAGGAAAGTGTCGTTTCTACCAGACATTTGGTACATAATATTAGCGGAGAAGTCATTGGAGAGTGGGGCATGAGAAAGTGGCGGGAAGAGCGCTCAAAAAAACCATTGAGACACACCAATATTCACATATCCAGGCAATCCCTGCGCCAATCTCTATTAGAACAACTTCATGCAGAAAACATGCCACTTTGGGACCATGAACTTA
>Ga0213861_10005228_pt1 | contig 10439 bp, 9 predicted proteins | sample PICome_4_FD_160110 | JGI IMG/M metagenome (GOLD analysis project Ga0213861, IMG submission 160110) | Coastal seawater microbial communities near Pivers Island, North Carolina, United States - PICO131 | ecosystem: Environmental > Aquatic > Marine > Coastal | place: USA: North Carolina | collected...
AAATCGCGCGTCTGGACTCCCTTCCTTGAAAGGCTAATCTCACTACACAAAAAATCAAGTGGAATTATTTGAGATTTGCTGAAAATATAGTAGTGCTGCCTTCCATCCTGAATACCGTTGCGTGAAATACTTTAGTCCACGAGACATCGTAATAACACCTGGCGGTCTTTTGGTCATGTCAGTTGGTGTCCATCCGCCTAGAACAGCAACTATCCAAGCGGCCCATGCTAATGATCTTGGTCGATAGGGGTTTTGTTGCTTTTTAGTTTCGCCTTCCATCTCCTTGTTAAGTACATGGAGGAAGTCTTGTTCCTGTTGGTCAAAGACAAGATCGGCATCATAGTTATTGGTTCCTAATCGTTCTTGCCTGAGGGCGAGAATTTTCACGGCTTCAGCCAGACAAATCGTCACCAGTTTTTTGAGGGCCATCCCTGTTCCAAACTGGCTACTTTCAACCTCTAGGCCTTTTGTTTTCAACACCCTAAATAAATCTTCAATAAACCAGCGCCACTTGTACCATTTCACAATAAGCAGAGCATCTTCTAGTGTGTTTACTTCATGAGTTGTGAATAAACGCCAGTGGATGGGCTCTTCTCCCTGAGGTACACTATCGGGGTGTTCACAAACCTCCACTACACTAAGCTTCACCTGGTCTGGATATTTGGCCAGTAAATACTTGCGCTTAGATGGTTTGACAAGTTCAATGTTTGTCCATTTCAATTGAAGACGAGCAGTTCGCTGGCTTCGCTTGTCGTTGCCTTTAACCTCTAGATCAAGGGCAGCTTGCCAAGGCAATTGTTCCAACTCTTGGTCAAGCAATAAGCCGGTAGAAAGTTTTTTATTCCAACAACTACGGACTAAAATATCGGTGCGCTCATCAGGCACGCTAGCCAGGTATTCAAAAATATCATTCTCCTGATCTCCAATTAGTGTCATGCGACTACCGGGAGCTAGCCAGGCCTTACTTTGCTCAGCGCTGCTTATCCACTTATAGGATTCTTTATCTTCGATAGGTTGCTTAGTGTAGTCTCGTTCTTTTCTAGACGGGCTTCCAATCTTACGATTCCAGATATCTAGACTACTAATCCCCAAGGGAGCACCTGTGGAAGCTCTAATAGCTAAACCGGGATGGATTAGAAACTCCGTACTTTTATTATCCGACAAAAGACCAATGTCGAGATCGTTTACCTTCAGTAAGCCATTGAGGTGATTATAGTTAAGCTCTGAGGTATCCTGTATAACCAATACATGCTCTCCTGGCTGTTGTGGCGTCATTTGTCGAGATTTAACAAAGTCAATCAGGTATTCCAACTTTACTTTCGGGTGATGCATAAAACGAATTGCACCCGTATGAACCGTTCTGCCGCCCGCCCATCGGTTTACTATTGATGTACCTGAGTCACTTAACGAATCAAGGATTAGCTCTAGCCTTTTTTTAGTTTCTTGTTTATAACTTAAAATGCCCAAGTTAAAAAATTATTTAGCATATTTTTTGTGTAGTGAGATTAGCTTGAAAGGGAAGAGCTTGCCACGCTTTTTAGCGTGGGCGGGGGATGGGTTTTCTTGAATGCGCAATTTCGGATAAACATCGCGATAACGTATTAAATAATTCCAGATTCGACAGCCCTGGGGTGGGCCCCTCCCAAGGGGCCGCTATGTCCCGGCAAGAAATCCCCCCATCAGTCCACCCCTCCCCCACCCCGAACAGGCTGCAAGACGGGTTCATCCTATTCCCCTTCAGCATGCCATTGGGGCTGGCATCCTAATCGAAAAGAATCAATCATTTGCCGGAAATAAATTTCCGACGACGTTAGCGCAGAATCGATCATTTGCCGGAAATAAATTTCCGGCGACGTTAGCGCGGCGAATAGTTGGGTGCTTCCTTGGTGATGGTAATATTGTGGGGGTGACTTTCGTTCATGCCCGCGTTGGAGATACGTACGAATCGCGCTTGCTGGAGTTCCTCAATATTGGCGGCACCGCAGTAGCCCATCCCGGCCCGCAGGCCACCGAGGTACTGGTTGACGACCTCGGCCAGGGTACCTTTATAGGGTACGCGACCTTCGATGCCTTCGGGAACCAGTTTTTTGATGTCGTCTTCTACGTCCTGGAAGTAGCGATCCTTGGACCCTTTTTCCATTGCGCCGATAGAACCCATGCCGCGGTAGACTTTGAATTTACGCCCGTCGAAGATGATGGTTTCTCCGGGTGCTTCTTCCACCCCTGCAAATAAGCTACCCGCCATGATGGTGCTGGCACCCGCGGCGAGGGCCTTGACAATATCACCGGAGTAGCGGATTCCACCGTCACCGATGATGGGAATACCTTTGTCTTTAAGGGCCAGGTGCGCCTGGCGGATGGCCGTCAGCTGCGGCACGCCCACCCCTGCAACAATGCGGGTGGTACAGATGGAACCGGGTCCGATACCCACTTTTACCCCGTCGACACCGGCAGCAGCCAGGGCGAGGGCGGCATCGCCGGTAGCGATGTTGCCACCGATTACCTGCAGATCGGGGAAAGCCGCTTTGACGGCGCGCACCGCATCCAGGACCCCTTTGGAGTGGCCGTGGGCCGTGTCGATACAGATGACGTCGACGTTGACGCGGACGAGGGCTTCCACCCGCTCCATCATGTCGTGGGTAACCCCTACGGCACCCCCTACCACGAGGCGGCCCAGGCTGTCCTTGCAGGCGTTGGGAAAGTCCTGGACCTTCATGATGTCTTTGTAGGTGATGAGCCCCACCAGGCGGTCGTTTTCAACGACGGGCAGTTTTTCGATTTTGTAATTTTGGAGGATGTTGCGCGCCTGGTCCAGGGTGGTCCCCACGGGAGCCAGTACCAGGTCTTTAGCCGTCATCAGTTCGTGTACGGAGCGCTTGGGGTTTTCTTCGAAACGCAGGTCGCGGTTGGTGAGGATACCCAGGAGCCGTTGGTTCTGGTCGACAATGGGAATCCCGCCGATCTTGAAACGGTTCATGAGTTTTTTCGCATCGGCGACGGTCGCATTGGGGCCGAGGGTAACGGGATCGACGATCATACCGCTTTCGCTGCGCTTCACGCTGCGCACCTGTTCGGCCTGGTCGGAGATGCTCATGTTCTTATGAATCATGCCGATGCCTCCCATGCGTGCAATGGCGATAGCCAGCTTGTTGTCGGTGACGGTGTCCATGGCAGCGGACACCATGGGAGCGTTGAGCCGCAAATTGCGGGTTAGCTGGGTAGAAATATCAACTTCGCGGGGAAGGATTTCGCTGTAGGCGGGTACGAGTAGTACGTCATCGAAGGTGAGGCCTTCGCCGATGAATTTATCGGAGGTTGTTTTTATTATTTCCATGCGCAAAGATAGGTCACCGCTAATGAATGGACAAGTACAAATTTAGAATTTATGTTTATTTGTAAAAAGAACTCCCCTGGTCGGGCAACACAGTTGCTGCGATCAGGGAAGCAGACCGAACAGGCAGGTAGCAGCGCCCGGTAGGGCGCAAGGACGAGGGGGCGCAGCACCCGGTGCCTGGTGCCAGTGGCGGCCCGGATGGGCCACCACTGGCACCAGGCACGGCCCCAAAGCAGCGGCCTACGGCGCTACAGTTCCTGCTGAAAAGTACCGTCTTTGAGGCTGGTGAAGAAGTCGGTGAGGTACTTGGTCACCTGACGGCGGCTTTTGTTCGACAGGTTGGGTATTTGTTCGACCAGCGCCAGGGCCTGGCTTTCTTTGCTGAGGAATTGTTCGATGGTCGCATCTAAGTACTGCGGCTGGCTGTATTCCCAGATCCAGACGCGGTCTTTTACGTCGGTCTGGCCGTAGTTGGGGTTGGGCACGGCGTATTCCACGTTGACCAGGCCGGCGAAGTCGAAGTCGTAAGGTACAACCCGGTACTGGCCGCCGGCCTGCTGCTGCACCAGCTTGACGTTACGGGGAATGGCCACGCTGTAGTCCGCATTGCCGATCATGTACTGAAACAAGGCTACCTGCTCCAACGAACCGGCGACAAACCGGTCCTGGGCCACGTTGTAGCAGTCGTCGCACTCCTGGCCGCCCAAAGCCTGGGCCATCTCGTCGGTATCTTCGATGAGGATACCGAAGCGCTCGGTAGCTTCGCCGGTCGTGGCATTTTTGTAGGTCACCTGTACCAGCTGGGTGCGGTAGCCTTCGCCCGTCATGAGGTGATACAACTCGTAAGCCAGTTGCTCGCGCAGGACGTTGTCGCTGGTATCGAATTCATCGGAGCAGTGTGTGACCAACTTGAATTTGTTGTGAGGCTTTAAGCCCGCAGCCACGAGCATGTCTTTTGACAGCTTTAGTGACAGGGGTGGGAAGTCACAAATCCGGCGGCGGTAGCGGCCGCGAACCTTAACCTTGGCATCCCAGTTTTCGCCCTGGTAAGAAAAGGTGGCGGGGAAGTAGTCTTCGGTTTTCTTCATGGCCGGAATTTGGTCGAGATCAAACGTCAGGGTGAAGTGGATGCTGTTGGGGTTAGCCAGCCAGTCGAAGAAACTTTGCTGCGCTTTGGTGTCAAAATAAGACTGTGGTGCAGCCGACATAAAAAGACCGCCGAGCAGGACAAATAAGAAGGTAGTGAACAACAATCGGGTTTTCATGATATACTGGGTTGTGGTTGTAATGGGTTTTAGTTGTAATGGGCTTTTGCTTCTAACGACGAAACGCTCTCCCTTTAGGTTGCAACAAAGATGAGGGAAAGTGCCCCCTGGCACCAACTTTATAACCCCAACCCTAGGAATTTTGCGACGAATGCCAGGAAAACCAGACGAACGGAAAAAAACGCCCCCTTTGGGAGAGGTTTTGAAGAAGTCGACTGCGGTTGCCTTTGGCGAGTGGCCGTAGGAGCTGGCGCGAAAAAAAAATACCGGCAATCTGCGAATGAGGAACCCCGTGCAGCCAATTGTCCCCTCCGGGCAGTAACAAACTAACAGCCTTGGGATAAATGCTTTAATTTTGGGTATTATTTAAGCTTGTACATGTCGAAACCATTACCTCAACAAAGTGACACCTGGTCGGGCAAGCAACTGATCATCAGCATTGGCATTCTCTATGCCTTTATTCAGTTGACGACGCTGACGCGGGTTTACGCACTCAACTACCTGGACAACCTCAACAGCCCCAGTAGTGAGATGATCCGGGACCGGTTGATCGGGACCCTGATTGGGTTCACCTTTATAATAGGTATTATTACCCTCACCCGCTACCTGCTCCAGCGAGACTGGTCGGCGTACCGGGTCATTCTGGTACACGTGTTGCTCATCCTGCCGGTCACTTTTGTGTGGTACTTCATTTTCAGCCAGGTGGCGTTGTGGTTTTGCCAGATTTTCCAAGACTGTGCTCAGGTGGATGACGACCCCGTGTACGGTTACCTGCTCAACGCCAATATCCTCACGTTGGTCTATTTACTGGCGGTAGCGGTGACCCACACCTATTATTATGTACGCCGCGACAACGAGCACCAATTGCGACAGTCGCAGATGGAGACCAAGATACTACAGGCCCGGATGAAGATGTTGCGGTCCCAGTTGCATCCCCATTTTTTATTCAACACGCTGAACAGTGTGAACAGCCTCATGGATATCGACGTGGACAAGGCCAAGATCATGGTAGTGGATCTGGCCGACTTACTGCGCAAGGTGCTCGACTGGAAGGACACCCAGAAGGTGTCGCTGAAAGATGAGTTGGCGTTGCTGCGGCGCTACGTCGATATTGAGAAAATGCGTTTTAGTGAAGACCTGACGGTAAACTGGTCGCTGGCCGAAGAGGTACTGGAGGCCAAGGTGCCCGGGATGCTGCTACAGCCGCTGGTGGAAAACGCGATTCACCACGGGTTTTCGCCGACCCATTTGAATTTGGATATCCTGATCAGCGCCAGACAAACTGCTGCTGACCGATTGGAACTGCGGGTAAGTGATAACGGGCAGGGATTTTCCCGGGCAGAACAAGATCGTATCTTCGAACTGGGCACCGGTCTGCAAAATACCCGCGAGCGCCTGCAAACCCTCTACGGAGAAGCTTTTAGTTTTGAGGTACGGAATACCTATCCGGGCGTGGTGAGCGAAATCACCCTCCCGCTAAACCAGGAATAGATGATAACGGTACTTATTATTGACGACGAATCGCTGGCCCGGCAACGGGTACGAAAACTGCTGGAAAGCCGTACGGATGTGAACATCCTAGGTGAATGCCGCAGTGGTACCGAAGCACTGGAAACCATTGCTATCCAACGCCCCGACCTGATCTTCCTGGACATTCAGATGAAAGACATGACCGGTTTTGATGTGCTGCAGACTTTGCCCAAAGCGCTGTGGCCCCTCACCATTTTCGTGACGGCCTACGACAAGTACGCCATTCAGGCTTTCGATATCTTTGCTTTCGACTACCTGCTCAAGCCCTTCAAAAACGACCGCTTTTTCACCTCCCTCGACAAAGCCGTGGTGGCTATTCAGCACAAGGAGCAGGAAAACCACCTGGTTCAGTTGCGGCAGTTGGTCAGCTACCTGCAACAGGGCCAGCACAAGCCCGAGCCGTTGGCCCTCAAGCAGGGCAGCAAGATCAGCCTGATACAAACGGCCGATATCCGTTACATCGAAGCGTCGGGGTACTATATCGAGGTTTTCACCAGCGAAAGCAAACGACTACTGCTGCGCGAATCGATGACCAATATGCTGGAACAACTCGGCAGCCCCAATTTCCTGCGGGTACACCGCTCGACGATCATCAACATCGATTTCCTGTCGGAAATACAGCATACAGGAGCTGGCGATGTGGTGGCCAAAATGAAGGATGGCAAGGTCTTTCGGGTGAGTAAGTCTTACAAAGAGGAGCTGTTTCGGTTTCTGAAACTGTGAGGCGGTGCCGGGCCTACAAGATGAAATACAACCGAATGCCCAGGTTGCGGCCAATGAACTTCACCGTTTCCACGTTGGGATTCGTTGATTTTTCCCGCAGGCTGGTCAGGTAACGGGACCAGTTGATGTTGAGTCCCCATTTTTCGGAAAAGAAATATGTTCCTCCCAGAACGAGCGAGGCGATATCGGTGCGGAAATTTTCCAGGTCCGTGACATCCGAGCCGACGTCGTTAATGACTTCGTAATTGATGAGGCGTCCGTAGCTGACCCCAGCGCTGGCCAGAACCTTCCAATCGCTGAAATTGATCATGACGGGGACTTCCACAAAATTGAGGCGAATCTTGTCGTAGGTCGACGAAATGTCGTCGGTGGGTACCCTGCTGGCTCCCTGCTGGCTGTAGAGCAGTTCGGTGCTCAGGTGCCAGCGGTCGGTTAGGCGGGCGCTTACCCGGGCACCGACGTTGAGGCCCAGCTTGTTGAAACCGCCCAGCCGGTCGCCGTCGATTTGGGAAAGATTCATGCCGCCAACCAGCATCCCCGTAAAAGTTTGGCCTACCAGAGGCGTAGCCAGCCACAACCCCAGTACCAGGGCCACCAGTACCGGGTGAACAATGCGTGGAGTTGTGCCGCTTTTATTCGTATACTTCTTCATTACGTGCTATCTTTGAGGGTACAAAACTAGTATTAGAAACGCTACCGTTGTTTAATATTGTGGATTAATTAAAAAATCTGCCCTGATAACGGTTGTCCGACGCATCCCGGCAAACCGATCAGCCGTTCATCCCTAATTGTATGTTCAAGTATACCCGCCATAGTCTGAAGAAAATGGAGCAGCTTTTCCAGGAGCTGGATTACACCCTGCGCTACGAGAAGGGTAATTTCAATTCGGGCTACTGTATCGTGGAAGACCGCAACATGGCGGTAATCAACAAATTTTTCGATACCGAGGGCCGGCTCAATGTCCTCCTGGAGATTCTCAGCAACACAACGGTAGCGGAAGACCGGCTGTCGGAAGCATCGCGCAAGTTCTACCGGCAAATCAATAACGTGCTGACCGCCGAGGAAGAAATTGCCGTGGCGGAAGAAGATGCGGCCACGGCGTTGGCGGAGAAGCAAGAGCCAACCGGTGATGCTTAATAAGTAATTCCTGTTTTTTCAATACCTTCGCCTCCCATTTACGACTATGCCGAAGCTACAATTCCAACTGGAACATACCGACCCGGGATCCAAAGCCCGGGCAGGACGAATCACCACGGATCACGGGGTGATCGAAACCCCTATTTTTATGCCCGTGGGCACGGTGGGTTCCGTGAAAGGGGTGCACGCACACGAGCTGCGCGACGATGTGAAAGCGCAGATTATCCTGGGCAATACCTACCATTTGTTTTTGCGACCCGGCACCGAGGTACTGGAGCATGCCGGTGGCCTGCACCGCTTCAATGGCTGGACCGGCCCCATCCTGACCGATAGTGGTGGCTACCAGGTGTATTCGCTGGCTCACCGCCGCAAGATCAAGGAGGAAGGGGTTACTTTTCAATCGCATATCGACGGTTCCCGCCACTTCTTTTCGCCGGAAGTAGCTATGGACATCCAGCGCAGCATTGGTGGTGACATTATTATGGCGTTCGACGAATGCCCGCCCTACCCTTCGGATTACCGCTACGCCAAAAACTCGCTTGAGCTGACCAACCGCTGGCTGGCCCGTTGTGTGAGCCACTGCGACCAGACCCCCGACAAATACGGCTACACCCAGAACCTCTTCCCTATTGTACAGGGTAGTACCTTCGAGGACCTGCGCCGGGCTTCGGCCGAAACCGTGGCCGGCTACGACCTGCCGGGCAACGCAATCGGAGGACTTTCGGTAGGGGAAAAAAACGAGGAGATGTACCGAATCACGGAACTGTGTTGCGACATCCTGCCCGCCGATAAGCCGCGTTACCTCATGGGCGTCGGGACGCCGGTGAATCTGTTGGAATGCATCGCTCTGGGGGTCGACATGTTTGACTGTGTACTGCCCACCCGCAATGCCCGCCACGGGATGATCTACACCAGGGAAGGTATTATGAACATCAAAAATTTGCGCTGGAAAAACGACCACTCCCCCATTGATCCCGACGGGCCGTGCCCCACCAGCCGCTACCATACCAAAGCTTACTTGCGGCACCTGATCCACAGCAACGAACTGCTGGGCGCACAACTGGCCTCGATCCACAACCTCGCTTTTTTCCTTTGGTTGGTAAAAGAAGCGCGTCAGCAGATACAAATTGGCGACTTTTCGCGTTGGAAAGCGGAGATGCTCCCTAAGTTAGCGCGGCGGTTATGAAAACAATTGACTGGTACATATTAAAAAAATTCCTCTCTACCTTTTTTTTTACGGTGCTCATCTTTACGATGATTACCGTGATTGTCGATTTCAGTGAGAAAGTAGAAAAATTTATTGAATCGGAGATTACCAAGTCGGAGATCATCCTGGGTTACTTTCCCAATTTCATCATCTTCATCTACGGGCTGCTTTTCCCCTTGTTCACGCTCATTGCGGTCATCTTCTTTACGTCGCGGATGGCCAACAATTCTGAGATCCTGAGTATCTTCAACGCAGGGGTTAGTTTCAATCGGCTCTTGCGACCCTACCTGATCGGGGCCATCTTTATTGCTATTCTCCACGCCGTAGGCAGCCATTACTTTATTCCGGAAGGCAGCAAAACCCGACTGGCGCTGGAGTATAAATACTTCGACCCCAACCGGGACGAAGGCAAACAACGGAACATTCATATGTTTCTGGACACCAATACGGTGGCTTACGTCAATTTCTGGCGCAAGCGCGACAGCACCATTCGGGGCTTCCGGCTGGAACGCTACCAGGGCAACGAGCTGGTTTACCTGCTCAAGGCGACCAGTGCCGAATGGCAGGGTGCCCCCGACAAATGGCGGCTCAGCAATTACGAGATCAGAACTTTCGACGGGCTGCACGAAACCATTGTAGCAGGCGTGGGTAAACAGTTGGACACGGTGCTGAATATGCAGCCTGCTGATTTCATCGATTACAAAGACCAGCAATCCATGATGAACACTTCGGAGCTGATCTACTACATTCAAAAACAACGATCGCGGGGCGTTGGCAATACCGCCAGATACGAAGCTGAGTTGTGGCGTCGCACCGCTGAACCCTTCACGGTTATTATCCTGGCGCTCATTGGGGTGGCCGTCGCTGCGCGCAAAGTACGCGGAGGACTGGGTATCCACCTGGCCGTTGGCATTTTGCTCGGTGCGTTGTTCCTGATCCTCTCCCGTTTTGCCTCGGTCTTCGCGGTGGGGCAAACCATTCCGGTCGTGTTAAGTGTCTGGCTGCCCAATCTGTTTTTCGGGGCAATTGCCGCCTGGCTCATCGCCGTTGCCCAAAAATAGGTACTTTCAGCCGTGTTTTGTTTAACAAAACAGCACCAAAAGCGGGTAGACATTCAACAAAAGATCCTATTTTTCAAAATTTATTGAAAAATAAATAAAAATATTTTTTTCTCATTATTCTTTTCAAGTGACTCACTATCAGTTGATTATTGTTTTATTACCAAAAAACACGTCCGCAAAAA
>Ga0213861_10005229_pt1 | contig 10439 bp, 12 predicted proteins | sample PICome_4_FD_160110 | JGI IMG/M metagenome (GOLD analysis project Ga0213861, IMG submission 160110) | Coastal seawater microbial communities near Pivers Island, North Carolina, United States - PICO131 | ecosystem: Environmental > Aquatic > Marine > Coastal | place: USA: North Carolina...
GCACCGTATTTATTCAAAAGTCTTTTATATTTTTATTTCCAATGGTTCTTGGGATAGCTGGATTGAAGGAGCTGCATAAGCTATGGAAATAATTCCAATTATTTTAATTGTCATAGTTTGCATGGCTTTACTGCTTGGCTACCCTGTGGCTTTTACCCTTGCAGGAACCTCAATTTTATTTGCGCTCTTGGGAGCATCACTTGATTTCTTTGATCCCAATTTATTTAAAACGATTCCCATGAGAATTTTTGGGATCATGAACAATCAGACCTTACTAGCGGTTCCCTTGTTTGTCTTTATGGGCGTTGTCCTAGAGAGATCGGGAATTGCAGCCAAGATGCTTAAAGACATGGCGCTGGTTTTTAAGAACACCAATTCTGGATTAAGCATCTCAATCATTATTGTTGGAGCACTTCTGGCTGCAAGCACTGGGATCGTTGGTGCAACAGTTGTCACCATGGGCCTAATGTCCTTGCCAGCAATGCTCAAGCAAGGCTACAGCAAAGAATTCTCTTCTGGATTGGTAGCTGCGACTGGTACTTTGGGTCAAATCATTCCTCCCTCTATTGCATTAGTGCTTCTTGGAGATGTAATGTCGAACGCCTACCAAAGGGCTCAAAATAACATTGGCATCTTTTCTCAAGAAACAGTCTCAGTGGGCGATTTGTTTGTAGGTGCTATCGTTCCAGGAATCTTAATTGTTGTTGGTTACTTAATTTATGCCATCTTTATTAATCGAAACAAACAATTCGCGCCGCTAGAGGGAATCGAGGGTGAAGCCAATATTCTCAAAACTCTCTTGCCGCCCGCAACTCTTATATTTGTTGTCTTAGGCTCAATCATTGCTGGCATCGCAACCCCAACAGAGGCTGCCGGCGTGGGTGCTTTTGGCGCATTAATTATTACCTGTCTCAACGGGAGCTTTAATTTGGATCTGCTAAGAGAGACTAGCTACAAAGCTGCAACAGTTACCACCATGATCTTTTGTATTTTGATTGGCGCATCTATTTTTTCTTTAATCTTTAGGGGAGTGGGTGGCGATCTATTGGTAGATCAAATCTTTGAGATGATGCCTGGTGGAAAATATACTGCTCTTCTGTTTGTCTTGCTGGCAATTTTTCTTTTTGGATTTATTTTAGATTTTATTGAGATCTGTTACGTAATCATTCCTTTAGTGGCCCCGCCACTTTTGATGATGGGGTTTGATCCAGTTTGGCTGGGAATTCTTATGGCTATTAACTTACAGACTTCCTTCTTAACACCACCCTTTGGTTTTTCTCTCTTCTATTTAAGAGGAGTTACAGATGAAAGCATTAAGACTACAGATATTTATAAAGGTGTGGTTCCCTTTATTATTATTCAGTTAATAGTTCTTATAACGGTAATAGTCTTTCCGTTCTTTGTGCTATAGCCTAGCCAAGCCTGGAAAATATTTATTTACCGCTGCATTGATCTCTACGTAATATTCTTCAGAATCAATTTCTACATAACATAATGCACACAGGTACTCGTGGGTATGAAAGGCCACCCTTGTTGCTTCATCATGCTCAGGATGTTGAAACCATTTATTTTTCCAGCTCCAAGCTAAAGCTTCTTTAGTCGGGTTAAGCTCTTTAGATAATTGAGTCATGCTACTTTTGCTGCAGTCCATTTAAGAGCCTCTGTACAATCATATCTATCACCATGATCTATTCCTCTAGCATCAATTTTAAATCTTGATAAATGAGGAACTTTGATAAGGGTTATATCCAGATTTAACCCAGCTACTTCAAGCGATCCCTTTGAGCATGAAAAGTATTTTGTTTCATTGGAGGAGATAACTGGGAAATCTTCACTTTCGCCTGCAGATATTTTATTTTTAATAAAGTTGAAAGCATCTTCGCCAAAGATAATAATATTCTTAGGTTGAACCACGGACAGTAGAAGCAAATGTATTTTCCAACATTGTTCGGCTGCCTCAGCCCAATCTAAATGAAATTTTTCTAATGTTGAAGATCTTACAAAAGTAAGGTTTGTAGAAAGCGTATTTCTTAAATCAATTTCCAGTGAATTAAATAGGTATTTAATTCTTCTCTGAAGTGGTGCCATGCCCTTTGAATAAATATTTTTTCCTGGCTTCCAGCTAGCATCAAAATATTCATTAAAAGATGGTGAGCTATTCTTGCGGCAAAGTTGATTTGAAATAGTGTCTGCAAACTTTCCAAGCTTTTCATCTGAGTGGCCTCCAGGATTTGCTCCCAGGAAGTAATTTTCACCTTTTTTTATGGTCTCATCCCCTGAATATAAGATGGATCCAGGCTCCTCTGCATAGCCAATCTCCTCAAGAATTGAGGCAATCTCTTTTTTAATCTCATTGAGTTTTTTTTCCATTATTTCTCCTATAAATATTAATGAACTTCTTTTAAGCTATTGTGCTGAATAATCTCTCTATCCCAAGTGTCGTAATAATCAATCTGTCGACTAAATATTTTTTGAACATCTAGCAATTCATTTTTGTCATAGGCAGTATTAGCGCTTTTTTCAATCAATGAGACTCTGCGACATGGCTGAAGTAATGATTTGCCATCAGCCATCATAAAATTAAATTTCTGGATGGCATGCTCCATAGACCTAGCATAGACTTTATAGATATCTGCATCAGTCCTCTGATATGGCACATAAAATTCTTCTAAATCACTATTTATAAGTTTTAAATTTTTTTCTTTTGTCATATTAATTCCACCGTATTTTTTTTGATTGATTGACATGCATAACGGTTACAACTTTTCCGCTGGAAGGATTCATAATCAGAACTAACTTATTAATTTGCTGATCATTTTGTCTGTATAAATTATTAATTTCTTTATCGTATTTAATTTTACGAAGGCAGCCTTTATCGAAGTATGCTTTGATGCAACCATTATTTGTTCTTGTACGCTTTCCATGATTTGCTATAAACGAAATAGCTGCAGCTTGAACGCCTCGTTGTTGTTGTCGCGTCTCTGCATGTTTTGATAATTCTATTTTCATAATATCTTTTTCCTAATCTACTGTGTTATAATTAACATGTCATCTTAAAATTAAACGTGTCACGTTAAGAGAAACAGATTATGAGGAATATAAATGAAGAAGTCAAATAAAATTAAAAAGATGCTATCGCGTCATGAACTCGAAAGTGAGCTATTGGGAAGAGTACAAGAAATTATAGGCAGCGGCGATGCTGGGACTTTAGACTTTTATGGCTGGGCAGAAGATTACACTCAATGGGTTCTAGCTCATGAAATGAGGCTTTCAATTACTATGTGTATTAGATCTGGCTTTAGTAAGGAAGAATTGAGAGAGCATCTTGTTAGGTTATGTGATGGGGTGGGATGTGATGTTAGTATTTTTCAGAACGATGATTTTTTTGAGCCATTAGATGAGCTGGAAAATAAAATAATGAAGAGAGTACACAAAAAATCTAAAAAACAAATGGCCGAGGATATTTTGTCCGGAAAATTAGAACCAATTGGAAAATTTGGCTTCCTTCCCGCTGAAATAAAAAACTCCACATGGATAAATGAAATATTTGAAGTTATGAGTCTAGCAAACATACAACTTTTTTTTGATGAGTACAGGCATGTTCATTGGTTTGAGACTGTCCATGAATTAAATTATGTGGGCACAGGTCCAGATCTTTTAGATTTGGTCTGCTTTGGCTTTACCGGTTTTTTAAGCGGGGGAGTAATAAAATTTCCTCCATGGACTCTCAGAGAAATAACTGAATGGGATACATCTAAGGGACCGCAAAAAAGTATTGATCCGATAATTTATATAAAAAAATTAATAGAGAACTGTCAGGATTTTATGAATGCAAATCCAGCCGGTGGATTGAATGGTATTGGTAATGGTGATGTGTTATTTCGAAAGGCCCTAAGGTTAGCTAAAACTCGACTAAAACTGGACACTGAAAAATTTGTATATGCAGACGAGCTAGCGTATTTCTGTGGTTTAGATAAAAGGACTCTAGCAAACAACGGTCTTCTGCAACCAAAAGAAAAGCATGAGCACAGCTCAAGAGTCTTAAGCAAAGATGCGTTGAACTTTCTGGTGCACAGAATTCGTCCAGATAAATCGCCTCTTCAAAGAGAAAGAAAAAGAGTCGCCATTGATCGAGATTTAAAAAAGGACTTTTATCGCTCTATATGGAAAGAGCAAGTTAAATATCAAGTATATGTTGATGGTCACTGGGATGATGATATGCAAATTGTGGAATCAAGTATTTTTGAGTAAGCCTAAGCAGTAATAGTATTCTTTTGTTATTTGGTCTAAGGCTTTAAAATAACTAAATGCTTAACTCTAACTCTCTACTTTTTGCTTTTGGTGCCATTACATTTTTGATAACTTTTTCATGGTTTAAATACGCAGCCATAGAAGTCTTCAAAAAAGAACTTAAATCAAATCAAAGTGACCAAGGTGTTTGGACTAAGCTGTTTAAAGTTTTCTTGGTAGATTGGGTGATCTGTGTTCTTGGTGTTCTGGGAACAGGAATTATATTTGTAACAGCCTTTAATATGGCTCATTAAAAACCAGGTATGATGGCGAAAGCATTACAATCAGAAAAATATACAAAGGATTACGCCCCCTGCCATTGTTCAATAATTAGTTTTTCTAGCGGCAATCAACTTGGCGTGTGAGCTAAACGTAGGATGCTAGGCCCAGGGCTGCCATACCAGCTATGTATTTTGAATGTCTTTTTGGGGTTAGATCAAAAGATTTAATGATCGAGTGTGCTTGTGTCTTATGCTGTGGAGAAAATTTAATTTCTAAAATTGATAGAGGGTAATTAATTTGAGAATTAGTTGAAATATTTTTGTACAAATGTGGGTTAGAAAATGAAATATTCTTATCGAGGGTAATTCTTATGCCTTCAACACTCGAAAAATACTCTCTTTTATAGCTTACCTGTAAAGCTGGATATAAATGCTGATAAAAAATCTTACCTTTGCTGGCAAGATTTTCAAACATTATTTTTGAAATCTCATGCAATGGTAATTTCATTACGGCACCATCTAAAGGTTCAATCTCAACTGAATCTTTGCATCCGAGTCGCCCATTGCGTTTTTTGATTTCAAAAATAGCTCTTTTGTCCGAGACATTATCTCCATACCACCTTAATCGCATTTTTTGTCTATGAGAAATGCCCATTAAATTATCCTGGATAGATGAAAAGCTAGAATCATCATAATATATGCTATTTACTAATCTATCTGGAAATGCCTTGCTCATTGATGTCAGGCTACTAAGTAAAAAATGGAATTTAGAAGACTGCTCAGTGTCAAGGATGAACTTGATTTCATATCGATACTCTTCCATTACAGGCCCTCAGAAGGCTGAGAATCATATAGCCTCTTAACGTTAAATTCTTGCTGGGGAATCGGCAATGAATCAACTTCAATCAAAGTTCCTTGTTGTCTCATAAATGCATTCTGCCCATCTATTGCCAAGTTTTTCACAATGACTGAACTAGAATTGGCATAAAAATCCTTTTTAATAAATGACATTACTCCATATGATTGGAAATTAGTAATTTTAGAATTTTCTAAAATTACATTGGAGTTATCTTTTGAAACGACGCCTGAGACAACATTTTCTATTGAAATATTTGAAATTAATATTGTACTCTGCTCGCCTGCAGAGATACCTTTGTCGCCAATACTAGAAATATTTACATTTTTAATTGTCGCCTTGCTTCCAGAAAAATCTATTCCATCTCCAGCAATATTTTTAAAAGAGGAATCCGTTATTTTTCCATCAGAAAAATCTGAATCAAATGCATCAGAAGCAGCATCCAAAATAGAAATTTTATTCATGCTATATTTAGAATGAACAATGTTTATTGCATCCTCTGCAATAATATCTGAAATAACAACGTTATTTAAATCTACTTCTGAATTGTAAAAAGTAATTGCGCCTGTTAGTTGCAAAATTCCATCCTCAAGCGCCGATAAGTTGCTAATTTTTGTATGATCCAAAATTGATTTTTTAGAAGCATTAAAAACATAGAGACCTTTCCAGTAACCATTTGATGCATCCATGACAACGGGAGAATTTTCTGTGCCTTTTGAGAGCAAAGAACCATTTATAATGAGGTAAGCATTTGGACTAAATGATAGATGCGTTCCAGGTTGCAAAACTACATCACCATTAATCACCATAGGTTGCTCAATCAAAGATAAGCCTTTTTTAAAAATATAATTTTTTTCGTCTACGGCACAGAAATCTGAGCACTTGAAGTTCTGCTCTGAGAGTGGATTATGGATCCTTTCTGACGAAAGTGTATATCTATTTTTAGCCTCTCTTTTAAACCCCTTATAGGAAGAAAGAACAACAACTCTTTCATTATAAACTCCCTTAAAAGGTGTGGAGATAAGAGTTGGCTCTAGTGGTTGACGATATCCAGGTATCTTGTAATTGATTTTCTCATGACCAACTTTCATACCTTCAACATATATGTCTGTAATAGTGACCTGATCTGGCAACAAATTAAAAATCTCTATCGTGCCATCCTCATAATGATTAAAGTAAATATGCTGAGGTAGATCGGAGGCTTGCTGGGCTGAAGGCAAGCTAAAATTTGATGAAGAATTTAGGGATAAAGAATCTCTATGATCAACAGAAATAGGAGACAAATAATACTGTTGATTTAACAAAAATTGATTTGCATTCTTAGAGAGGATATCTAAATTTAAGGGCTGATCTAAAGGAAAAAATTTAGAGGAATGTGCAAAGTGGTTAGGATTTTTTACTTCTCCAATGATTATAGATATGTCGTCATTTAGATCGTCATTGCCCTTGAGAGACTTTAGCACTGTTGAAAATTGAGTAGGTAGGTTAGAAAAACCTATGCTATTAAAATCAGCCAAAGGTTTGAAGCGAGACTGATCAGCGCCAATAGACTCAAGTTTTAATGTATAGGGGTTAAAGTAATATCGATGATTTGTGTCTAATAAACTATGCCATTGCGCCCATATTGTTGATGTAACATATGAAGTCAGCATTGATTTGGGATCATAAAGCTCTAAATTATAATGAAGTTGTTTGTTGGTGATATATGTAAGCAATTTACGGTACCTAGAATCATCAAGATACTCTCCACCTTTGAAGACATTTACTGTAAAAGCACCATTTGCCAATATGTAATGCTCATATGGATTTGAAGCTTGAACATTGTATGCCCATTTAGTTTCATCCCCGAACTTAATAATAATTGACTCTTTTCTTTTTTGCTTTTCAAGAAACTCTTTTGTCATATGCTCTTCGAGATTCATAATTCCCCAGCTGCGCCCATTTACATATAAATGCACAAATTGATGGGCCGAGGTGATGTTCCCTAGTGCGCCAAGAGTTGATTGGTAAGAATGGTCATAGGGGAATTGCCTAGAATATGGCTTTTGTAGTGAGAATTCTTTAAAGCCTAGGAGAGTCTTATCTCCCTTCAAAGAGATGCGAAGACTCATTCTATATTGGCTAGTCCAATGATCTACAGCATCTCCCTTAAGCCTGATATCACTTTTATAAGTCATGCCTTTAAATCTCAATTTAGCCTTAACCTTAGTGGGGCTAATATTGAGTGTTTTTTTTAGAGCTGAATCTCTATCCGCAAGAATGGATTGATATGATAGAAAAGGTATATCAAGATCTAATCTTTCATGGCTAATTCCATTTAATTTATAGTCTATATTATCAAAGAGCACTCTAGGAGCTAACGTAATATATTGAATAAGTTTGTTGCTACCAGCTATCTCTGAATCGCCTTTTAAAGTATTTGGATCCGAGCCCAGTAACAAAGATTGATGAGAAAAGCCTGGATCAGTAGACATAATCAACTGAACCATATCTTCCTTAAGAACGCCATAAGAAGGAAGATCCTTGCTAGTGAATGCAAGTGTTAAAAAAATAATAGCTACAATTCCCAGTGGAAATAAAAAAGAGTTTTTTTTATGCTTGAAAATCACTAAGAATTTACAAAATAGATATTTCTACCAATTAGTTCTAGATTCAAAAAATGAAATAGTGCTTTTATCATCTAAGATTTGTACTTTGTCAGTTATAGCATCAATGAATTTATTGTCATTGGGAGAGACCATTATAGTTGCCGTGGAATCATCGCTCGAAGAATCAAGCCTAATCAATTTAATGCTATGAACAAAAGGCTTTAGTTCATCCATCAAATTCTGAATGGAAACAGAGTCCTTTCTCCAGTTAATAATTAAATTATATTCACTTACATTACTAATACTTTTATTGGAAAGAAAAAAGAAAATGATAGTCAAAATACTTAATACTAAGATACTTGTAATAAAGGCTTGTCCTGCCGCATATCCAAGGCCAATTGCAATAGCTAAGAATAGGTAGACTAATTCCTCGGGCTCTTTAATTGGTGTTCTAAATCTTACAATAGAGAGAGCTCCAACCAGACCCAATGAAAGTGCTAAAGAAGACTTAACAACAAGTATTACCAAAAAAACAACCATTGATAAGATGGGAAGAATTGAGCCTATGTGATTTTTGCCAGTTAGGGAAAAAGATCTTCTTATATAAAAAGCTTTTAAAATAAAAGACATGATCATACAAAGCAAAAAACTTAATAGAGTAGGAATTAATTCCATTTGTCCAGTTTGCTCAAAAGCTAATAATTCCTGCATTTTAAAGATATTTTGAAAGTGAAAGTATATGCATTATAGAGGACCGAGTATTCCAAAGGCAAATTTTAAAAAGCCCTCTAAGCAAATTATAGGGAATCTTTTAAATAGATTTAAGAAAGGGCTTAAGTCAATATAAATTTAAAAAATAGCTTGTAAGTTACAAGCCCGCGTTATTCTTTTCTAATGCTCTTTCAGCTCTATAGCTTGATCTGACCATAGGCCCTGATACCACTTCTAAAAATCCTTTTGCTAATCCAATATCTCGATAGCGATTAAATTCTTCTGGTGTGATCCATCGCTCGACAGGTAAGTGATTCAAGGTAGGTCTGAGGTATTGACCTAGAGTTAAGATGTCGACTTTGTTAGCAATTAAATCATCCATGGTTTCTTCTATTTCTGCGTCGGTTTCACCTAAACCTAAGATTAAACTTGTTTTGGTTAAAACTTTTGGGTTAATTTTTTTTGACTCGGCTAGGACTTCAAGGGTCTGTTCATAACCTGCTCGAATATCTCGAACAGGATGTGTGAGCCTTTTGACCGTTTCCACGTTTTGAGCAAAAACTTCCAGCCCACAATTAACCAAAATATCAATGGAAGAAGAAAACCCTTTAAAGTCTGGAGTTAAAGCTTCAACTGCAGTTTCTGGATTGAGCTCTTTGATGGCTTTTACGGTTTTAGCATAATGCTCTGCTCCGCCGTCTTTTAAATCATCTCTGTTAACAGAAGTAAGAACCACGTACTTAAGACCCATGGTTTGAACAGCCTTGGCTGTGTGCATTGGCTCATCTAAATCTAACCAGCCTTTTGGATTACCTGTGTCCACCGAGCAAAACTTACAAGCTCTAGTGCACACCGAGCCCATCAACATAAAGGTGGCTGTGCCAGCTGACCAACACTCTGAGATGTTTGGGCACATGGCTTCTTCACAAACCGTATTGAGATGCTTATCTTTTACTTGTTGCTTAATGGTCTTGAAGTTTGCATCAAAGGTAGCTTTTACCCTAATCCAATCTGGTTTTTTTTGATTAGGAATAGAAGAATATTGATTGGCTTTTTGACCATTTTTTACAGCCTTGATACCATCGCGATTGACAATTTTTTGAGTGGGGATAATTTCCATTACTTAAATAATTTTTTTAACTCTTCTATTGCGAATGATTCTACTCCTTCCATGGTGACATTTGAATCAAAATGACTAATTTGCGTAACTTCTAAACCTTCATATCCGCAAGGGTTAATCCGACTAAAAGGCTCCAGATCCATGTCCACGTTTAAACTAATGCCATGGTAAGTTCGGCCTTTAGAGATTCTTAAGCCAATGGAAGCAATTTTTCTCTCCGCCACATAAACACCAGGCGCACCTTCAACAAAGGAACTCTCTATGGAGTAATGTTGCAAAATATTTTGAATAAGGTTTTGTAAATTTACGACCAATGCCTTGGGGCCTATCTTCTTTGTCTTAATGTCCAAAAGAAAATAAATAACCAATTGTCCTGGACCATGAAAAGTTACCTCGCCACCCCTGTCGGTTTGAACAATTGGAATATTTCCAGAATTTAAAATATGCGAAAGATCGGCTGCAGTGCCCAGTGTAAAAACTGCGTCGTGCTCAAGCAGCCAAATCTCATCATCGAAAGAATCTGCTTGAACCAGTGAGCGCATTTTCTCATAGGTTTCTGCGTAGGCTTGATTGCCTAACTGAATGAACTTAGGAGTCGCCGTCACTGTTTGTTCGGGCCTCTACAAATGCATCCTCGGCAATGGCATGAAAGC
>Ga0213861_10005230_pt1 | contig 10438 bp, 13 predicted proteins | sample PICome_4_FD_160110 | JGI IMG/M metagenome (GOLD analysis project Ga0213861, IMG submission 160110) | Coastal seawater microbial communities near Pivers Island, North Carolina, United States - PICO131 | ecosystem: Environmental > Aquatic > Marine > Coastal | place: USA: North Carolina...
GCTTTAATGGCAATTGGTGATAAAAATAATAGCTATATTATTTCAGGCACAGGTGATGTTTTGGAACCCGAAGGAGATGTAATTGGAATTGGTTCTGGAGGAAATTATGCTTTAGCTGCTGGAAAAGTTTTAATGGAAACTGATAAAAGTGCTGAAGAAATTGCAAAAAAAGCAATCAAAGTAGCTTCAGAAATTTGTGTTTTTACAAATGACAATATTAAGGTTTTAAAAATTTAATGAAAAATTCAAACGTAACCCCGCTGGTTCCTAAAGATAACAAAGAAAAAGAAAACGAAAATCTCGTAAGTTCACTTTCTCCAAGGGAAATAGTTTCCGAATTAGATAGATTTGTTGTTGGTCAAAATAAAGCAAAAAAAGCTGTAGCAGTTGCTTTAAGAAATCGATGGAGGAGACAGGCTCTTAAAGGTGAAATGAAAAATGAAGTTTTACCAAAAAATATTTTGATGATTGGCCCAACTGGTGTTGGTAAAACTGAAATTTCTAGAAGATTATCTAAGCTTGCGGAAGCTCCATTTGTAAAAGTTGAGGCTACAAGATTTACTGAAGTTGGCTATGTTGGAAGAGATGTGGAACAAATAGTAAGAGACTTGGTTGAAATTGCTATTGGAATGGAAAAAGTAAAAATGAGAAAGGAAGTTCATGCTCAAGCTCAAAAATTAGCTGAGGAAAAAGTCTTAGACGCTTTAGTTGGCAAAAAAGCAAGTCTTGCTACAAGAGAAAGTTTTAGAAAAAGACTTAGAAATGGTGATTTAGATGATAATGAGATAGAGATCGCTGTTAGTGACAGTGGACCAAACAACACATCTTTTGAAATACCTGGAATGCCTGGAGCAAATGTTGGTATGATTAATATTGGCGAAATGCTTGGAAAATCTATGGGCAATAAAGAAAAAAAGAAAAAAATGACCGTCAAAGAGTCTCATGAAATTTTAATAAATGATGAGTCAGATAAACTAATTGAGCAAGATAAGATTATTAAAGCAGCAAAAATATCTACAGAAAACAATGGAATAGTTTTTTTAGATGAAATAGATAAAATTTCAGCAAGAACAGATAGGGTCGGTGGAGATGTTTCAAGAGAAGGTGTTCAAAGAGATTTGCTACCTCTAATAGAGGGAACAACTGTTAACACAAAACATGGACCAATTAAAACTGATCATATTTTATTCATAGCATCAGGAGCCTTTCAGCTTGCAAAACCATCAGATTTGCTTCCTGAGTTACAAGGAAGACTGCCTATTAGAGTTGAGCTAGAAGCATTAACAAGTGATGATTTCAAAAGAATTTTAAGAGAACCAGATTTTAGTTTAATTAAACAATACGTAGCTCTTCTTAAGACTGAAAACGTAGAACTTGAATTTTCAGATGATGGAATAGATACAATTGCTAACATTGCCTCAGAAGTTAATGCGACCGTAGAAAACATTGGAGCACGAAGACTTCATACGATAATTGAAAAAATTTTAGATGAAATTAGCTTTACAGCAACTGACCGATCTGGTGAAAAAATTATTATTAACAAAGAATATATTAATAAAAATTTAGATAATTTAGTAAAAGATACAGACTTATCAAAATTTATTCTTTAGAAAACTATAAATATCCAAGCTCTTTCATTTCTTTTTGACATTTGCTTTCAATTAAGTCTTTGACCTTTATATCTAATTTTTTTTCCCAGTTATTACTTTTGCCTTCTCTGAAAAAATTAATTTTATTCCCTTTATCATCAGTTTTTGCTTCATCAAAACCTTTTGTTTTCTCTAATTTTTTTAGTTTTTCAAAATCAATTTCCTGTAGGATTTTTTTTATTTTTTTATCATCTATTTCAAAATTAGATTTGGTAATTTCTTTAATAAAAATTAATATTTTTTTAAAAAATTTTTCTTTTGCGTTAACCAGATCCTCAAACTTTATAAGCAAATATTTATTTTTTTGATCAAATATCTTCCATGAATTATAATTAAAAGACCAAGATCCTAAATAAACTGGCACTTTATCATCCTCATCTGAGGCTAAAACACGATCTTCACAAATTAATTCTACTGTTTTTTCAATAGTTTGATTGTTATGATGTGCATAAGAAATAACAACATCTCTAGGATCTCTTACAAGATGTATAACACCTAATGTATTGTCTAGATTACTGAAACTAAATCCATCCATTTTTACAAAACTCGAATGTGTTTTTAAAAATTTAAATTCATTTTTTTCCTTATTTAAAAATTCTTGAACTCGAATATGACTTTTAGCAATTTCATGCTTATCTCTAAGATTTACACCCAATTGTTTAAATAATTCATTATGTGGATATTGTTTTATGTTTTTTAACAACTCAAAACTAAAAGTACCATCTTTTGAAAAAAAATATGAGGATAAAAAAATTCTGGTTAATGTATTTCCACTTTTAGGGTAAGAAGCTAACCATATAATCATTTAAATATACCCTAATTCCATCATCTCATTTTTAAAACAACGCTCAATTTCTTCAGACAAATTTTTATCTAAAGTTTTTGACCAATCTCTTGATTTTCCCTTATCAAAAAAAGGGATTTGTTTACCATCGTCACCTTTTATACTCTCTCTAAATCCTTTTTCTTTTTCTAAATTTTTTAAATTCTCAAAATTAGTATTTTTTAAGACAGCCTCCATTTTATTTGAGTCTAGTGAAAAATTGATATTTCTTAACCTAAAACTGAATTGCAATATTTTCAAAAATGTTTCTTCTCTTTTAGAAACTAAATCTTCATATTTGATTAATAAGTAATTATTATAATTTGAAAACTGCTTCCAACTTATAAAGTTTTCTGCCCAGCTTCCCATTAAAAACATGTCGTTAGCTTTACCTTTCGTCATAAATTTAACTGTTTCTTCTGGTGAAATTTTTAGATGACGTGCATAAGAAAGTACAACATTTCTTGGGTCTCTAATTATATAAATAACACCCAAAGTGTTTTCTAAATTAGTAAAAGGAAACTTACCATTAAAATTAAACAACATATTATGTGTTTTTACAAAACCAACTGAATCTTTTTTGTTGAATGACTCTTGGACTCTTATGGAATTTTTTATCACCTCGTTATGATCTTTATGGTCAACACCTAATTTATCAAAAATTGCCCAATTAGGAAACTGTTTAATATTTTTCATTATATCAAAATTAAAAGATCCATCATTAGTAAAAAGGTAAGCGGACAACATTGTTCTCAACATGGTGTTTCCACTTTTCGGATATGATGCAAGCCAGATAATCATTTGTTCTTTTTCAAATATATATAAAAAGCTCCACTACCACCATCCTCAATTTTTGCATCTTTTATTTCTATAATTATTTTCATCAATACAACATTGTTTTCAATAAACTCAGGAATTGAATATTTTAATATACTCAAATCTTTTGATACATATGGATTGTTTTCATTTTGAGAATGGAGGCCTTTACCTGTTACAACTATAATTTTATCAATATTATCCTCATAACAATTTATTATAAAATCATAAATTAATTTGTTGGCATGATCTAGTGTATTTCCATGTAGATCGATAGATCTAGTTTTTTTAGATTGTTTTTTTTCAATTTTTTTATCTTTATTGGGCAATTTTTCATCACCTGAAAGAAAAGTTTCCCAGTCTCTTTTATCTTTTTCTGAAATATAATCGCTCAATTACGTTAAAATATTTACCAACTGCCAATTAGGATTTGCTGACGTTGTATCTCTAGAAAAAACCCACGTATCATATATTTTTTTAATTTTTTCAGGATCACCAGATACGATTTTTTTATCTTTATCTCTAATGCAAGTTATAACTTCTGCTATAAAGTTTACTGTAACATTTAAAATTTTATCTATTTTTTTATGTTCTTTAATTTCAGCTGAATTAATACCTATAAAAGTAATTTCTGCATAATGCCCTCTTGCACTTCTATTTTTTAACGCTTCATTAAATTGATTATATATTTCATTATTTAGTAAAGTTTTGCTACTTGTTATTTTGTTATCATTATCACTAAAATCAGTGATAATTGTCTCATAAGCAATTTTTGCTCCATTTAAAAATTCTTGTTGATCTTTTTTATCAAAAGTCTCTTTAGTTTTTACATTTTGTTTACTAGCTACCTCTTTCAATATTTTATCAAACTGAGCGGGCGCCTTGCCTTCAAAACCAGTCCTTTTACCTAGAATGCCTCTTAATCTTAAAAAAATAAACCCAGCAATCATTGCTAAAAGAATTATATCTATGTACTCAAAACTGTAATTCATAGATATATATAGTAATTACTAAGTTGATTAATTTCAACTGGCAATTTAGATTACGGACAAATGAACTCAATTTTAATATTAATAATTTTAGTGCCAGCTATAGAAATTTATCTTTTTATTAAAATTGGTTCTCAAATTGGAGCAATTACCACAATATTTCTTATTTTAACTACTGCTATTGTTGGGGTTTACTATGCAAAATATGAGGGTTTAAATACTCTTAAATCTGGATTTGCTCAATTAAGCAGAAATGAAACCCCAACTTATGAGATGATTTCAGGAGCGCTAATTGCTTTTGCAGCATTACTTTTAATAGTTCCTGGGTTTGCAACAGATATTCTGGGTTTCTTATTAATCTTTCCTATAACTAGAAAATTTTTTTTAAATAAATTTGCTAAAAGATTAAAATCAGAAGAATCTAAAAAAAATGATTTTATTGATGGAGAGTTTGAGGATATAGAAAGCGATGATGACAGAAAAATTTAAAATCCTAGGAAAATATATCAAAGACTTATCAAGTGAAACTAAAGATGTAGAAACATATTTGTTTGTTAAAGACAATATTTCTAAATACCAGCTAGGAATTGATATTTCCTCCAATCCACTAAAAAATAAAATGATAGAGATAAATACAACTCTGAAATTTGAGGATAAAGAAGAAAATAAAAAAAAAGCATATTTTGAAATAGTTTTTTCAACTATTGTTAAAATTGATGATGACGTGACCGATAAAAAAAAACTTGAAAAAATAATTCTGAGTGATGTTCAAATCAAAATTTATCCAGATCTTGAAAAATCTCTTTTAGATCTTTTACATAATTCAGGCTATCCAGGAATTAAATTTCAAAAAAAAGTAGATTTTGAAAAACTTTATAATCAGCGATTTAATTAAAAAAATTTTTTTTTAAATGTGATTTTAAATACTTTTTATGATTATTTAATTCTTCTGTTTTTGGTATAATAACTTTTTTGTAATAATTAACGTTTAAATTATTTCTTTCCTTTATATCTGGGTCATTACTTTGAAAATTAAGAGTGGGTTCTTTCTGATCAATAAGATTAATATAAACCTTTGCTAGCAAATCACAGTCAACTAGTGCTGTATGTTGAATTCTTTTTGAATTATCAACCCTATATCTTTTACAAAGTGCGTCCAGACTAATTGGAGAACCTGGAAATTTATCTCTAGCTAAAGTTAATGTATCTATTACTTCATTATTAATTTTGTTTTTTCCAAGCAAATATAATTCATTATTTAAATGCCCTAAATCAAATTCTGCATTATGAATTATTAGTCTTTTATTTTTAATAAATTCTAAAAATTGATCACCAATATCTCTAAATTTTTTTTGTGAGGCCAAAAAATCATCTGTGTATCCATGAACTTCAAAAGCTTTTTCTGATACTTTTCTTTCTGGGTTCAAGTAACAGTGAAATTTATTTTTTGTTGGGATTAAGTTGTCCAATTCAATACAACCTATTTCAACAATTCTGTGTCCTTCTTTGATTGAAATCCCAGTTGTTTCTGTATCTAATACAACTTCTTTCATTTGCCTAAGTTCTTCAATATCCTTTTTATATCATTATTAACTGATTTTCTTGTGAAATTATTCTTAATAATAAAGTTAGATTTTTTCTTTTTATAACTGGTTGGTAACTGTATTGCTTTAAATTTTTTCATTAATTTCTTGTTAAAATTTTTTCTTTTTTTTAATCTTTTTAAGATATTAAATTTAGAAGACTGTACATACACCAATATATCTTCTTCCTTGTTAATTTTATTTTCTAATAACAAAGGAATATCTAATATAACAATTTTTGAATTTTTATTTTTTTTTAAAAATAAATTCATCTTTTTTCTTATTTCAATATGAACAATTTTGATAATCTTGCTTAAATTATTTTTATTAGCTAAGATTGCATTAGCAATTTCTTTTTTTTCTATTGGAAATGAATGAATATATTTTGGTAGGTTTTTTTTTAAATTTTTATAAACATTTTTATTTTGTTGATATAATTTTGAAACTTCATAATCAGCATTGAAGACTGGGTAACCAAAATTTTGTGCCACGTAACTCTTACCAGCACCTATATCTCCTAAAATTCCAATTTTAATCATTAATCTAAAAGTTTAATTAGATTTTCATTAATATTAGGTTCTAATTTATGCCAAATATTGAAAGCTGAAAGGGCCTGATAAATAAACATCAATTTACCATTTAAAGTTTTATGGCCTAAGCTTTTTCCTATTTTTAAAAAATTTGTCTCTTTAGGATTATAAATAACATCATAAAAAAATCCATTTTTAGAAATTAATGAAAAATCAAGATTTATTGTATCCTCTTTTTTTAAACCTAAACTTGTTGCATTAATAATCATATCAAAATTTGGAACTTCTCCCCATTCTATTATTTCTATATTCTTAAAAAGTGTTTTTAAATTCTCTGCCTTATCTTTTGTTCTATTACTTATTTTAATTTTAGAAATTTTCATTTTATTTAAGGCAAAAATAATAGATGGAACCACTCCACCAGCCCCTAATATTAAAACTTCTTTATCAGTAAGATTATATTTTGATTTTTTAATACTAGTTTCAAAACCAAATATATCTGTATTGTGCCCTATTACTTCATTGTCTTTTAAATAAATGGTGTTTACTGATTGTGTACTTTCAGCTTCAATACTTAATTTATCTAGAAAAGGAATAATTGTTTTTTTAAATGGTACAGTAACATTAATGCCGCTTATTTTCTTTTCTTTAACTTGTAAAATTTGTCGCTCTAATTCATCTTCATTTAATTTCTGCTTTTCATAAATTGCATCAATACCATTATTTTTAATCCAATAATTATGTAATATTGGAGATAATGAATGTTCTATAGGGTTTCCTATGACTACAAATTTTTTCATTGTTGAGTTTTTAAATATTCTTTAATTTTTAAGACGGGTAATCCCATTATAGTATCTTCATCTCCAGATATATTTGAAAACAAATTTCTTCCCTCCCCTTCAATCTGATAAACGTTATAAGCATATAGGGTTTCATCTGGTATTTTTGATAAATAAATTTTTAAATCTTCATTTGAAAAATTTTTCATTGTTAACTCTGCTTTATCAGTATAATTCCAAAGCATTGAGCCATTTTTTGAAATACAGACAGAGCTTATTAGGTGATGTTTTTTTCCATTAAGTTTTTTTAAGATTATTAAAGCTTCTTCTCTGCTTTCAGGTTTCGATATCAATTCATTATCCAAATCTATTACACTATCAGCACCCAGAACTAATTGATCCTTTTGGCTTAAACTCACTTTATTAGCTTTTAATTCAGCTAAATTTTTTGAGATAATTTCTGGTGAAACTAACTCTTTGATGAGGCTTTCTTTGACAACGTCTTCGTCAACGTATGATGGTTTAACTTCACAAGGTAGATTGTGTTTGTCTAATATTTCTTTTCTAACTTTACTTTTAGAAGCAAGAATAATTTTATCTAGCATTGTTTAAGTATATTTCGTGTATTTTTATTATTGAAGCAGCGGTTTCTTCTACTGATTTTCTAGTAACATCAATTGATGGCCATTTATATTTTTGAAAAGTCTTTTTTGCATCTGTAATTTCTTTTTTGATGTTTTCTATATTTGTATATTTTATATTTTCGGTTTCTTTTAAAGAGGTCATCCTATTTTTTCTTAAATCAACTAGACGTTCTGGTTCTGTGTTTAAACCCACAACACAAGTTATTTGTGGATTATCTCTGAGTTTTTGTGGTAAAGAGTTTTCATTTACAAGTGGTATATTTGAAGTTTTAAAACCTTTATTAGCCAAATAAATTGAAGTTGGTGTTTTGCTTGTTCTGCTAACGCCAACTAAAATAATATCTGATTTTTCTATATCATTTACTAAATTTCCATCATCATGGTTCATTGTAAATTGTATGGCCTCAATTCTTTCATAATATTCATCATTAAGGGCGTGTTGGCCGCTTGGTTCATGAGAAGCTTTTTGATTCAAAATTTTAGAAAAATTTAAAATTAAATTTCCCAATACACCAAAACAAGGGATTTTTTTTTCATCGCTTACATTAGCCAAATATTTTGCTAAATTATTATCTACAATAGTATATAAAATTACTGAATTTTCATTTTTCTTCGCATCTTCTAAAATTTTAAGAATTTGATTTTCAGTCCTTGTGAAGGAATAAGAGTGCACTTTATATTCAATATTTTTGAATTGAGCTTTTAAGGCTAAAAATATTCTATCTAGTGTTTCACCGGTTGAGTCTGATATAAGATAAATTTGATATGTATTACTCATGAATAAATTGTTAATAAATTTGTATTATTTTAATAAAATTACTCAATTTAAATATTGGTTAATTATCATTGTAAAATAAGGGTTTTATTAACATTAACAAACATATGAATAAAATTATACAATATATTGAATAAAAATTTAGAAAGCTTCAATTTTAACAATTTAATTCATTAATAATTGTTATTAAGCTGTTAATAAAATGTTAAAAAAAACTTATCATCAGTATTCACAAGACATAAAACTAATACAATAATTATATATATTATTTTAATATGACCCCTCTTCACGAAGTAATAATTAAACAAAACACAAGAATTAATCCTATTTGGATAATGAGACAAGCCGGAAGATATCTTCCTGAATTTAGAGAAGTAAGAAAACAAAATCCAAACTTTATAAATTTATGTTTAAATGAAAATTTATCATCAGAAATAACCTTACAGCCTTTAAAGAGATTTAATTTAGATGCTGCAATAATTTTTTCAGACATTCTAATGTTACCATATGGCTTAAATCAAAAAGTTGAATTTGAAAAAGGTTTTGGACCCAAACTGGGTGAAATAAACTTAGAGGAGATGTCCAAATTAGATGAGGTAGATTTTGTTGAAAAAGTATACCCAGTTTATAAAGCAATTAAAAAAGTAAGCACAAACAGCATTATTAAAGATAAAAACATGATAGGGTTTGTAGGAGCGCCATGGACTTTATTAGTTTATATAATCAATCAACAGTCCCCTAAAAATAAATTAAGAAGTGATTTTTTTAAAGATGAATTTTTAATTAATAGAATTTTATTAATTTTAGAAAAATTTTTAAAAATTCATATTAAAAATCAGATTGAAAATGGTGCAAATGTAATACAAATTTTTGATAGTTGGGCAGGCTTGTTAGAAGAAAAAGATCTACCTAATTATATTTATTCACCTACTCTTAATTTAGTTAATTACGTTAAATCTTTAAACACGCCTGTTATATGTTTTCCTAGAGAAATTAAAAATTATAAGGAGTTTTGCGATATAGTAAAACCAGATGCGGTGAGTATTGATTACAATATTGATCCAAAAAAAATTTTAAATGATATAAAAATTCCAATTCAAGGTGGTCTTGACCCAAAAATATTACTTACAGATAATGAAACAATTAAAAAAGAGGCGATAAAATATTTAGATATTTTTAAAGATCATCCTTATATTTTTAATTTAGGACACGGAGTTTTGCCCGAAACAAAACCCAATATGTTTGAATATTTAGTAAACACTGTAAAAAATTATTAATGAAAAAAGCTGTAATTCTTTTCAATTTAGGAGGACCTGATAAATTAGAAAATGTTGAACCATTTTTATTTAATTTATTTAACGATCCAGCAATACTAAGTCTGCCCACTTTTTTTAGATACCCCCTGGCTAAATTAATTTCTAATAGAAGGGCGCCAACTGCTAAAAAGATATACCAAGAACTTGGTGGTTCATCCCCTATTTTGAAACTAACAGAAGAGCAATCAAAAGCACTTGAACTAAAACTTAACAATGATGATCATGCTTCAGAATACAAATGTTTTATTGCAATGAGGTGTTGGCACCCAAGGGCAGAAGAGGTTGTAAATTATGTAAAAAATTTTAATCCAGATGAAATTATATTAATGCCTTTATACCCACAATATTCTGCAGCAACGTCGGGGTCATCAATAAAAGAATGGAAAGATATTTGTAAGAAAAATAATTTTAAGGTGAAAACAAGCACAATTTGCTGTTACCCCACAGATGAAAACTTTGTTCAGTCCCACAAAGAAGAAATAGTAAAAAAAGTTAAAAATCTAAATAATTTCAAATTAATCTTTTCTGCACATG
>Ga0213861_10005232_pt1 | contig 10436 bp, 8 predicted proteins | sample PICome_4_FD_160110 | JGI IMG/M metagenome (GOLD analysis project Ga0213861, IMG submission 160110) | Coastal seawater microbial communities near Pivers Island, North Carolina, United States - PICO131 | ecosystem: Environmental > Aquatic > Marine > Coastal | place: USA: North Carolina | collected...
GGATTTCCCTGCACCGCGCAACAACAGGGGGACATCAGCTGCGGGTCGAAAGTGCACCGGTTTTGCCACGGACGCAACAGCTTCCACCACCATGACTCGGCCATTCGTGGTGAACAAAATGTCGCAATTGATGGGCAGATAGAGGTAATCCACCGCGCCATGGAACACGGACCGGCGCCCCTGGAGGGTGACGCTCGAGGTTTCACCCTCGAGCGTGTAGGTGACCTCAGTGCTCTGGCCATCGAGCATGTACAGCACACGCTCTTTGCTATCGGGCGCGATCTCAAACGTGGTCGCATCGGCGCTCTCCGCGATGCGCATCCCCGTGTACTGCCACCCGGGCAAACTTTCATCGACGACCGCGGCCCAGGGTCCCCTGCGCAGGGACCCTCGGGGGTAGTACCACTGACTCATCAGGATGCCTCCGCTGCTACTGCTCTCAAAAACTCAACACTGGCCTGTGCATCCACCATAGGTCCCTCACCGCCGTGAGGTTCTTCACGCATGACGTTGTCCTGTTCGAGAACAAACCATCCTGTGTAGCCCTGGGAGATGAGCGTCGACGTGATCCCTTTTACGTCGACGTCTCCCTTACCCAGCGGTGTGTAAAGACCCTGGGTGACGGCGTCGTAGTAGCTCAGTTCACCATCGCGCACCCGCTGGGCGATATCCAGGCGCACATCTTTGAAGTGGACGTGTCCGACCCGATCACCGTGATCCTGGGCGAACGCGACCGGGTCGGTTCCCCCAATCCACATGTGTCCGGTGTCGAGACAAAACGGCATGGTCGTCCTGCGCAGAACTTCCTCGACATCGGCTTTCGTCTCCACCATGGTTCCCGCATGCGGGTGGATGACAGCAGCGATTCCTTTCGAAGCCGCGTAATCACTGATCCGGGTGAGGTTATTGGCCATCGTCTGCCAGTTTTCTTCCGTCATCACGGGCTTAGGTGCGTCATAGCCTTCCAGACCTGTTTCTGCGGCCAAAACCAACACCTCGGCATCCGCTGCCACATAGGCTTCGAGTTCCTTCTCAATGGAGGGCATCGGATCAAACCCGGGGTCATGCAACACCACAGGGAAAAACCCGCCCACAGCGCTCATGTTGTGTTTCGCAAGTGTCGCTTTGCGACCTTCGGCGTCTTCGGGGAGAAACCCGAGAGGCCCAAACTCCATTGCCTCGAGACCCAGTGCCGCCATTTCGCCGAGCACCCGGTCGGGGCCCATCTGGTGGCCCCATCCGGGGACTTCACACACACCCCACGAAATGGGGGCTCCAGCAATACGTATCGTGCTCATAGTTTCTCCTTGGATGGTGAGGGTGTGGCGAGGTGTTCGGGTGTTCTGCCCGCCAAGACATCGACAATTCCGAGCGCCGCTTGGCGGAATGTCTCGGCGGTGCTCTGGGTGGTGAGCCCCATCACATGGGGGCTCAGCACCACCTGGGGGTGGTCAAAGAGGGGATGGTGGGTGGGGGGCTCGTCGGGGAACACATCAAGTCCAACTCCTTGGAGCTGACCGGTTTCGAGACCCCACAGTGCGGCATCGAGATCCACGACCTCCCCGCGGGCTAAGTTCACGAGGATTGTTCCGGGCTGGAGTCCTTCGATGATGTCCCTCCCTATAAGCCCCTGAGTTTCAGAAGTGCCCGGCAAGTGCACTGTGATGTGGGTGGCGTGTGCCACTGCCTCGGCCACACTTTCTGCCAGCTTCACAGAAGCGCTCTCCACATCTGCGCTGTTCACATAGGGGTCATATGCGATGACCTGCATCCCGAAAGCTTGAGCTAATTCGGCTACCCGACGGCCGATACGTCCATAGCCGAGAACCGCGAGGGTTCCGCCCTCCAGATCACCGACCGGGATGGCGGTGCGCTCTGACCAGCCACCACCCTGGACCAGAGTGGTGAGGCGGGGCAGTGATTTGGTCAGGGTCAAAAGGTGCGCCAAGGCACCTTCGGCGACCGCGTGAGTGTTCGACCCGGGCGTGATGACCACCGCAATACCCCGCTTCGAGGTTTCCTGGAGGTCCACCTTTTCTGTTCCCACACCGGTCCGAGCGAGCACCCGGAGAGCGGGCATCGCGTCCAAGAGCGCCGCATCCACGGTGACGTGGGCACGAACAATGGCGCCAAGCGCGATGGCCAGATGCTCGGGGCTTGGATCCTGGACCAGCTGGGCGTGGGGGTGGAGAACAGGATTGACGATGTCGGGGTCGACATCACCCAAGGCCACAACGAGCGGAAGTGAGGACATAGCTTACGCCGAGCTGCGGGAGGAGCGGACCTGGTTCACCTGGTCGAGGAGACCTTTGCGTAGCGCGAGTGCATCAGAGCCCAGGGCAAGAAAATCCATCCCATGTTCGTGCATGGTCGCGATTCGCGCCGGGTCAGAAATGAGGGACCCCACAGGTTTCGCGGCTTTCTTCGCGGCAGCAACCACTCGGGTGAGAGCCTCGGTGAAGACCGGGTTATCGAAATCTTCGGGAACACCGAGGGCAAAGGACAAATCCAAGGGTCCGACAAAAAGTGAGTCAACACCCTCAAGGTTGCTAATCTCTGTGACCTCGTCGAGTGCTCCGGTGGTTTCGATTTGGATCATGCACACACCGCGAGCGGTCTGACTAACGGAGTGGGAGCCCCAGCCGGCGCTGCGCGTATAGGAGGCGACACCGCGTTGCCCTGTCGGGGGGTAATCAAAATACGAGACGCACGTGGCTGCCTCTTCCGCCGATTCCACACGCGGCACCATCACACCGGCTGCCCCCTGGTCGAGAACCCAGCCCATGACGGAGCGCTCCTGCGCGGGGACTCGCACGATCAGAGGAATACCCGCGGCACCTGCTGCTTGGATGCTCGGACCTACCTGTTCCAGCGTTGCCCCACCGTGTTCCAGATCGAGGAGCACCCACTCGCATCCTGCGAGGGCTGCCACTTCGATCGCGGCGGGGCTTGCCAAACCCAGGAACGTCCCAGGGCTCATAGCGGATGACCCCAAGGCCTCCCGCAGGCGTTCTACTGCCGTGGCGTTGTTCACCCGTGCCACTTCTGGCGCGTGAGACCCACTTCGTATTCTGTGCGCTTCTCGTCAATCCACGGCTGTTCGTGAACTTCTGCGGGGGCAACATCCCACCAGACATTGGCGCTGGGCAAGTTAGCGTGAGGGACCGTGGGAACCACAATGACGTAAGGGCCATCGTGGTCACGAGCTTCCTCGAGGGCAGCTCGCACCTCGTCAGCGGTGACCGGGCGGACCGCTTTCGCCCCCATACCCTCTGCCATCTTCACCAGGTCAATGTCGAGGTAGTTGCCTTCTAGGCGGCCGGGACCTTTTTCGGTGACCATCTGGTCTCCCTGGCGGTAGCGGAACTCGTTACCAAAGTGCGCACCGGTTCGCCACATTTGGAGCCTCCGAATGACCTGGTAACCGTGGTTCTCCGAAATAACCAACGTCAGTCGCAGGTTTTCCTGGCACGCCGTTACCAATTCGGTCGGTGCCATCACAAAAGTTCCATCACCGACGAAGCTGAGGACCCGCTTGGAGAGATCAGGAGTCGCCCAGCGCACACCGATAGCTGCCGGCACCTCATAGCCCATGCAGGAGAACCCAAACTCGAGGTGGCAGTGACGTCCGTGGGTTGCATCCCACGCCTTCTGCAGATCACCGGGAGGGCCACCCGCTGCGGTGATGATGGTGTCACCCTCGCGGGAGGTCTCTTGCATCAGACCAATCAGTTGGGCTTGGGTCAAGATCGCATCTGTCGGCTCCGAGTCAGGCAGTGTGCTCTGGTCGAAGACAACGCTCGAGTCGAGGTATTCCGCTCGAATACCCCACCACTCGTCCATGCGCTTGGCCACTGACTCGGCCCACTCCGCAGGAACGGTGTAGGAGCCGAGTGCCGGGAGTAAGGCAGCGAGGGCTTTCTTCGCATCGGCGACCACAGTGGTGGCGCCCTGTTTGATGCCATCGTGTTCGCACACATTGATGGAGGCAAACTTCACGTCGGGGTTATCAAACATGGACTGTGAACCGGTCGCGAAGTCGCCCATGCGGGTTCCGATATGAACAATGAGGTCAGCTTCGGAGACAACAATGCGGGTCTGGGGTGTTCCCTCCAACCCAATCCCTCGCAAATGCCACGGACCCGGGTTTTGGATTGCTCCCTTGCCGCCGAACGTTTCCGCCACCGGAATTCCTGTTGCCGTGGCGAGTGCTTCGAGCTCGGGGGTTGCCTCGGAGTAGTGGATTCCACCACCTGCCACGATGACGGGCTTCTTCGCGGCCTTGATCATGGCCGCGACGGCGGCAATTTCTTCTGCTTCGGGGGTAGGCCTGCGAATAATCCAGTCACGCTCGGCAAAGAATTCGACCGGGTAGTCAAAGGCGTGGGATTGAACATCCTGGGGAAGTGCGAGCACCACCGCACCGGTCTCGGCAGGGTTGGCGAGCACCCGGAATGCTTGGGGGAGCGCCACCAGGATTTGTTCCGGACGGGTGATGCGGTCAAAGAACCGGGAGATGGGGCGAAACGCATCGTTGACGGATACATCGGGCCCACCGGGGTACTCGAGTTGCTGGAGGACGGGGCCCTGTCGCCTGGTCGCATAGACGTCGCCGGGGAGAAGAAGCAAAGGGATGCGGTTAATGGTTGCGAGCGCTGCAGGCGTGACCATATTCATGGCACCGGGTCCGACGGAGGCGGTGACCGCGAGGGTTTGGCGACGTTTCTGGGCTTTCGCAAACGCGACGGCGGTGTGGGCGAGGCCCTGCTCGTTACGGCCTTGCACGAAGGGCAGCTCGTCGCCGAGCTGGTCGAGGGCTTGGCCCAGTCCTGCCACGTTGCCGTGACCAAAAATTCCCAATGCCGCGGGGACGAAGCGTTGGCGGTGTCCGTCAGCGACGGAGTACTGCGCTGCGATGTACTTCACGATGGCTTGTGCCACCGTGAGCCGAATCGTCTTTCCTGATGGTCCCTTAGTCATTCCTGTTTCCTTCGCTGTTCTGGATGTGGTGTTAGACCCTGGAGTGCATGATGACAGTTTTCCACTCTGTCATCTCTCCCACGGTCGTGCGAACTCCCTCTTTACCGATACCGCTCGACTTCATGCCTCCATAGGGCATCAAGTCTGCGCGCCAGAGGGGAGTCCAATTGAGGTGCACGACGCCGGAGTCGATCTCGCGCATCGCGCGAATCGACTCGTCCTGATCGTGGGTGAATACTCCTGACCCCAACCCATATTTGGTGGAGTTCGCCAGTTCGAGCGCGTGGTCGAAGTCTTTGGCCGACGTGATGGATACGGCGGGGCCGAAAAGTTCCTCTTGGGCAAACTCGTGGTCACCCTCCACACCATCCACAATCGCAGGCGTGATCATGGTGCCGGAGCGCTCACCACCAGTGAGCAGCCTGGCGCCATCAGCCACCGCCTTCTGGATGGCCTCTTCGACGCGAATCGCTTCGCTCTCGGTGACGAGTGTCCCCACCATGGTCTCTTCCTGGGTGGGATCCCCCAGGGTGATGGCTTCCACCTTCGGAATGAGGACAGAGATGAAATCTTCTCGAATGGATTCTTCGACGATGATGCGCTGGGCTGCAATACAGACCTGACCGGCGTTGACATAGCCACCCAAGGAGATGGAGTGAGCGGCTTGTTCCAAGTCAGCGTGTTGGGTGACGATGACGGGGGAGGAGGCTCCGAGTTCGAGGGAGAGCTTTTTGATTCCCGCGATCTTGGTAATCAGCTCGCCTACTCGGGTGGAGCCGGTGAAGGACACTTTGTTCACCCGGGAGTCAGACACGAGCTGTGTCCCGATCTCACTCCCGCTGCCATTGAGCACGTTGAGCACCCCGGGGGGAAGCCCCGCATCGAGGAAACACTGCGCGAGGGCCACAGCCGTGAGGGGTGCTGAGAGAGCGGGTTTCAAAATGACGGAGTTTCCGGCTGCGAGCGCGGGGCCGACTTTGTGGAGAACGAGGAGGGAGGGGTAGTTGAAGGGTGTGATCGCGACAACAACGCCAACAGGTTGGGGAAGAGTGAAACCGATCTTGTCGAATCCGGTTCCGAGGTTCGCATCGAGCGGCAACGATTCCCCATAGCGTTGGGAGCCTTCAAAAGCGGAGAGCCGAATAATCTCACCCGCTCTGGTGGCTTCGCCTCGGGCCTCGCGAATGCTCTTCCCCATTTCTTGGGAGATAGTCATCGCAAGTGATTCGATGCGCTCATCCGCAATGGCCGCTGCCGCCAGAAGAATCTGGGTCCGCTGGTGGGCGGGAGTGTTGCGCCACGTCGCGGCACCCGCGAGGGCACTCTCGAGTGCAGCTTCGGTGTCGGCGGCGCCTGCGAGGACAACCTCGCCGACTGGATCGCCGGAGTAGGGGGAGCGCACCGTGTGGATGGTGGAGTCTGGGCGCTTCGTCCACGAGCCATCAAGCAGCAGTCCGGTTGCGGTCATATCCCACCTCCTGGGGCGACAAGAAACAACTTTGTTCTGACAAACTCTAGGGCGTCTCGAGGGAGTTGTCACATCCTCGTACTGACAAAAATACACCTTTGGAAAAGCGCCCAGAGCTTCGCCTATGGGGCGATATTCCGCTTATTTATTGATTTTTGACCTCGAGCCACTTCGACTCCACAAGGTTGCGTTTCGATAACAACATCGCGGTTTGGTAATCTTTTTGTGTTTACAAAGTCGATAATCTTTGTAAGGTGCACTCCACGAGGAGGGCACCGTTCCTAAACCAAGTAACTCAAGGATGAGAGGTCCGAATTTGGATATCAAGAAATTAGCCGTTCTCACCGGTGTTGTTGCTCTCACGCTCGCTGGTTGTGCAGCGGGCGCTGACAGCGATGCTGGTGAAGCTGCATCTACTGAGACCGAGAGTGCTGCAACCGAAACCGCAGCACCCGCCAACAGCGACATCAAGATCTGTGTGTACACGCACGGTGACGGTGGAACCTTCTGGTCAGTCGCACAGGCTGGCGCCGAGAAGGCTGGGGAAGACCTCGGCATCACGGTGGACTACCAGGGCTCGACCAACGACTCCGCTCGTCAGGCAGCCATCATCGAAGGTGCTGTTTCGGCCGAGTGTGATGGTGTAGCTGCTTCTGCTCCGGACCCCGGTGCAATCGAGCAGGCCATGCTGGGTCTTGCTGACGCTGGCGTCCCCACTGTGACCATGAACTCCGGCTCCGCCGTGTTCAAGGACCTGGGTGCTTTCACTCACGTTGGTCAGGACGAGATTGTTGCTGGTCGTGAAGCGGGACTCCGTTTCAACGAACTCGGCGCAACCAACATCCTCTGCCCTATTCAGGAGGCTGCTAACATCGGTCTGACCGAGCGTTGCCAAGGTGCTCGTGAGACCTCTACGGGAACCGTCACCGACTTCAACCTTGATGGTGGTCTGCAGGACCTGACCGCCGCATCTGCCAAGATCAAGGCTGCTCTCGAGGCTGACCCCACCATTGACGCGATCTTCGCTCTGAACGCTGACATTGCTGCTAAGGCTGCTCTGCCCGCTGCTCAGGAGCTCGGACGCGATCTGTTCATCGGAACCGTTGACATGTCTGAGGACGCACTCAACGCTATTGCCGCAGGCGAGATGCAGTTTGCTATCGACCAGCAGCAGTACGCACAGGGTTACCTCTCGGTTGTGCTTCTGTACTTGAACGTCACCAACGCTCACGCACTTGGTGGTGGACTGCCGATGTACACCGGACCTGGATTCGTTGACGCAAGCAACGTTGAGCAGGTTATTGGATTGGTGGCAGCGGGTACCCGCTAAGTAACACCATTCATGCGCTGAGGGGGTTGACTAAGGTATTTCCTTAGACAACCCCCTCAAGTGCACTACTCCCCGAATCACCCCAAGAGAAACAGAGACAATGGCGACTCAAACACAAGACGAACGCGTAGCGCAGACATCGCTCGCGACCAAAATGCTCCAACGGCCCGAACTCGGGGCTCTCATTGGAGCGGCTGTCATCTTCTTCCTCTTCTGGAGCGTTGACACCACAGGAAACTTTGCGGGAGTTGGCGGAACTGCCGGCTGGACCGATATTGCAGCACCGATTGGCATCATCGCCGTTTTCGTGGCCCTCCTCATGATCGGAGGCGAGTTCGACCTCTCCACTGGTGTCATGGTGGGAACCTCGGGCCTCTTGGCGGGTCTTCTCGCCACCGAATATGGACTCAACATCTGGGCTGCCATTGGCATCGTGTTTGCTTTTGCCTTGTTGGTGGGATTCATCAATGGTGTCATTGTGGTGAAGACCGGGCTGCCCTCGTTCATCGTGACGCTCGCGACATTCTTTGTGCTGCGGGGCGCAAACCTCGCAGTCACCAAAGAGTTGACCGGCACGGTTCGTGTAGCAAATGTGGAGGACACCACAGGGTTTGACACCGCCCACGCCATCTTCGCGTCGAAGATGGCGATCGGAACCTCCAACTTTCAGATCTCGATTCTCTGGTGGGTTTTGGCCACCATCTTCGCCACCTGGTTGCTCACGAGGACCCAATTCGGTAATTGGATTTTTGCTTCCGGTGGTGACAAGAACGCAGCTCGCAACGCGGGTGTCCCCGTGAACCGCACCAAGATCACCCTCTTCATGATGTCGTCGCTCGCTTCTTCGTTCGTCGGCATCATGTTGGTGCTGCGTCTGCAGGGTATGCAAGCCGGTCAGGGTGTCGGTATGGAGTTCTTCTACATCATCGCTGCCGCGGTCGGCGGAACTCTCCTGATGGGTGGTGCAGGATCCGCCATTGGAGCCTCAATCGGTGCCGCCATCATGGGTATTGCCGACATTGGTATCCCCTACGCCCTGTGGGATCAGGACTGGCGCTGGACCTTCATCGGTGTCATCCTCCTCGCCGCAGTGCTCGTCAACACCTATATCGGCAATCGAGCGAAGGGAGCTAAACGATGACTGCTATAGCTATGGAGCTCAAGGACGTCGGTAAGTCCTTCGGAAGCGTTATTGCCCTCTCGAATGTGTCCGTCAAGGTTCGAGAAGGTGCCGTCACCTGCATCCTCGGCGATAACGGTGCGGGAAAGTCAACTCTCATTAAGACACTCTCCGGCGTGCACAAGCCAAGCTCTGGCGTGTATGAGGTGAAAGGTGAGCCCGTCTCCTTCGATTCGCCCCGTGATGCCCTTGCTAATGGAATCGCAACGGTCTACCAGGACCTCGCCACCATTCCTCTGATGTCGGTCTGGAGGAACTTCTTCCTGGGAAACGAAATCACCAAGGGTTGGGGCCCCTTCCGCAGGCTCGATGTCAAGACGATGAAAGAAATCGCCAAGCAGAATCTTCTCGATATGGGTATTGACCTTCGCGACACCGGTCAGCAGATTGGAACCCTCTCCGGCGGAGAGCGTCAAGCCGTCGCCATTGCCAGGGCGGTCTACTTCGGTGCAAATGTGCTCATCCTTGATGAGCCCACCTCGGCTCTGGGTGTTCGCCAGTCCGGAATTGTGCTCAAGTATGTCCTCTCCGCCAAGGATCGCGGAGTGTCGGTCGTGTTCATCACCCACAACCCCCACCACGCCTACCTGGTCGGTGACTATTTCTACCTTTTGAACCGTGGCCAACTGGCGAACGAGTACGAGCGCTCCAAGGTGGAGCTCGACGAGCTGACCAAGGCTATGGCTGGTGGTGCAGAGCTCGATGCTCTGACCCGCGAAATCCAGCAGGTTCGCGCAGACTCCTAAGCAGACACCCGGTTGTCCCCCCTCTAGCGCAGGGGGGTGACCGGGTGTAGCTTTCCGTCGGCTTCTGCTGCGAGGGCTTCCACGAGGTCGCGCACGCTGATGGGTCCTACGCCGAGTTCTGATTTCACGCGAGCGTTATCCAACGAGGTGTCGATGGGCACGGGCTCCGTCATCCGATCAGCCTCGGGAGGTTCTCCCGAGGTGACGAGCGAGGAGTCGAGGTCAAATACGTCACACGTCAGTGACGCCAACCCTTCACGGGTAATGGCATCGTCAGCCACCGCGTGGAAGACCCCCGATGCACCGCGGTCGATGATGCGGTGGATCGTGGCGCCAATCTCAGAAGCCAGGGACGGTGTCGCCACCTTGTTGACGCCCTCGCCGCCAAACACCATGAATTCCTGACCGGCGCGCAGGGTCTTGACGAGTGCTGAAACGAAATACCCAAAACCGACATCCTGGTTTCGAGGCAAATCTTCCAGGAGCCTATGGCTGCCCATCACCCCACCGATGCGGACAATCACTCCATTCTCCGGAGCAAGATCGCGGATGACTTGCTCGCCGAGGGCTTTGAGGAAGCCATAGGTGTTGATGGGGCGACCGTAGTGAGTCTCGGGAGCCTTCGGGGTAGCCCCATCCATCACCCAGTCTGACGAGATGTAGATAGGTTGTGCCCCTACGGTCAAGGCTGCGTGGGTAACAGCCCGGGTGAGCCCCGGATACGCGCTATAG
>Ga0213861_10005237_pt1 | contig 10434 bp, 6 predicted proteins | sample PICome_4_FD_160110 | JGI IMG/M metagenome (GOLD analysis project Ga0213861, IMG submission 160110) | Coastal seawater microbial communities near Pivers Island, North Carolina, United States - PICO131 | ecosystem: Environmental > Aquatic > Marine > Coastal | place: USA: North Carolina | collected...
GCTTTGTTCCATACAAGTCATCTCCAATAATTGGTAGGTTTAATCCATCTTTATGTGCGGCATGAACTCTCAATTGATGAGTTCTTCCTGTAACTGGATAAAAATGAATACGGGTATGCGTATTGTTTTCAGATATTATAGTCCAATTGGTTTTAGCTGTTTTTCCATTTTTAAAGTCGACTAGTTGTCTAGGTCTATCATCTAAGTCAAGTCTCAAAGGAAGTGTAATAGTACCTTTTTTTTCACTGACTTTACCAGATAGAAGCGCTACGTATTTCTTTTTCACAGTTCGTTTAATAAACTGCTGTTGAAGAATTTTGTTCGCTTCTTTAGTCTTGGTGAGCACTAAAATCCCAGAAGTAGACATATCCAATCTGTGAACAATTATGGGGCCAGTTACAGATGGATATTTTTGTTTTATTCTGGTGTATACAGAATCTTTTATTTCTTTTCCTGGAACAGATAAAAATTCTGGAGGTTTGTTCACAATAATTAGGTCATCATCTTCAAAAACGATTTTTAACGCTACACTTTCAGATAGATTTTTAAGTAATAAGTTTTCATCCATCTGCACTCCCTCTAACATATGCCTCAAAATAGGTTTACATCTACTTTGACATGATGGGTAAAAGTTCTTATGCTTCCTAATTGCAGAATTAGGTGAAATGCCCCACCAAAATTCTGCCATTACAACGGGAATTAAACGATGTTGAAAAGCATATTGTAATAATTTTGGAGCACAACAGTCACCTGACCCTGCAGGTGGTCTAGCAGAAGCGTTGTCAAATATATCCAGTAGCCCTTTTTGTTCTTTTTGTTGATTTAAAAATTGATATTTTTCAAATAAGGTATTTTGAATAGTTTTCGAAATTTTCTTTCTATTGCGAATATGTTCCTCAATAGTATTTTCAAATAGTAAAAGACTCTTCTTAATTTTTTTTATTTTATCTTCATAATATTCCTGGAGTTCTCGATAAAAAAACTGATCGTTGAAGCTTTCTTGTATTAATTTTTTTGTAAAAACTTCAAAGCTTTTATCATCTAACCTCAGGCGAGCTTCTTTTTTTTGATGTTTTCGTAGATGTTTTGAGGTTCTCATTTTTTTCCTCTGAATGGCCAAATCCTTCTTTACATACTCAGTATGTTTCTTAAGTAATTTCTTATTCAGCAAATAGTTTTTATCTTTTTTAAGTTGTTGAATTTTTCCTCCAATTTTTTCAATTTCTTTCTCTCCTTGTTCATAAAAACTACCCTGTGTTCTCATATTAAATATTGGAGGAACAAATTTATTTGGTAAACTTTCATCAGCTAATTTGCCAGAAAATGAAGCTAAATATCCAAGATCACCATCTGTATTTTTTACGACTAAGACCCCAAACATTTTTCCAAGAGCATTTTTAGCTGTTGAATCTTTAATCCCAAACTCATGTTTAAATTCTGTTTGTTTTTCGAGATATTCTTGAAGTTCTTTTGCGGCTATTTTAGCCAATAAATTTGGCTCATAGTAGAATGGGAATGTAAATTTATCTGGAATTTCAATTCCAGAAATATCTTTTTTAAAATGTTGAAAATGAAGCAAAATATTGAAATTTTTAGCCTTGTCTTAATTTAATGTGCTTCCAGCCAATTTTTACCAATCCCTATTTCTACATTTAAAGGTACAATCATTTTGAAAGCATTCTCCATTTCATATTTTATGATTGGTTTAATACTATCTAATTCATTCTTATGGACATCAAACACCAATTCATCATGAACTTGTAGCAACATTTTTGATATAAAGCCTTCATTCTCAAATCGTCTAAAGATATTAATCATAGCTATTTTTATAATGTCTGCGGCAGATCCTTGAATTGGAGCATTTACAGCATTTCTCTCAGCAGCACCTCTCACAATTGCATTTCTGGAATTAATATCCTTTAAATATCTACGACGTTTTAAGATGGTTTCTACATAGCCATTATCTCTTGCAAAATCTACCTGAGCAGCCATGTAATTTCTAAGCTTTGGGTAGGTTTCATAATACAAATCAATCAATTCTTTTGATTCTTTCCTTGTTAAATCCGTTTGGTTGCTCAATCCAAACGCGGAAACCCCATATATAATTCCAAAGTTAACCGTTTTTGCATTACTTCGTTGTTCTCTGGTTACTTCATTGATAGGAACATTAAAGACTTTTGCTGCTGTAGAGGCATGAATATCCTCACCGTTTTTAAAAGCCTCAATCATAGTTTCCTCCTCACTCAAAGCAGCAATAATTCTTAATTCTATTTGAGAATAATCTGCAGCAAGTAATACGTAGTTTTTATCTCTTGGAATGAATGCTTTTCTAACTTGTTTCCCTCTTTCCGTCCTAATAGGGATATTCTGAAGATTTGGATTTGTAGAGCTCAATCGCCCTGTTGCTGCAACAGCTTGTGCATAGGCGGTATGTACTCGACCCGTATTGGGGTTAATTTCGTTAGGTAACGCGTCTACATATGTGCTTTGTAATTTCTTAAATTGTCTATACTCTAAGACATTAGCAATTATAGTATGATCTTTAGATAGATTAGATAGTACGTCTTCGGCGGTGGAGTATTGACCCGTTTTTGTTTTTTTTGGCTTATCTACTAATTTCATATGTTCAAAAAGGACAATACCTAGTTGTTTAGGTGAGGCTATATTGAATTCTTCTCCGGCCTGTTTGAAAATATCTTTTTCTAAACGGTTGATGTCATTTGTCAAATCAACGGATAGTTCTCTTAAGAAATCAGTATTCAGATTAATTCCTTCAATTTCCATAGCTGTTAATACTGAAACTAGTGGTAATTCAATAGTCTTAAAAAGTTGACTAACATTTCCTTTTGTTAACTCTTCAACAAAATGTTCTTTTAATTGAAATGTAATGTCTGCATCTTCAACAGCATACTCTGTTTGATCCTTTAGAGGAATATCTCGCATGGATAATTGATTTTTTCCTTTCTTGCCAATCAATTTTGTGATAGGTATGGGCTGATAATTTAAGTAGGTTTCAGCTAAAATATCCATTCCATGACGCATATCAGGATTAATTAAGTAATGAGCTATCATTGTATCAAATAAAGGTCCTTTCACAGGCATATCATAATTTGATAAAACTTTAATGTCGTATTTTAAGTTGTGGCCTATTTTTTCAATTGATTTATTCTCAAAAAAAATTCGAAACTCTTCTAAGATTGTTTTTGTTTCAATTTGATCTTCTGGGAATGATACATAATATCCTTTTCCAATTCCCCATGAAAAGGAAATCCCTATGAGTTCAACCTCTAAAGCCTTTAATCCTGTAGTCTCAGTATCAAAGCAAACCGAAGTTTGTTTTTGTAATTTTTTTAAGAATAACCTTCTAGAAAATGGGGTGTTTATGTGTTGATAAAAATGATCTGAAGTTGTAATAGTTTTATACCCTCGAATACTCTCTTCTTCTGAAATATTTCCAGTACCTGGTGTAGTGAATAAATCAAACTGGCCATTATGATTTTCTAGAGGTTTTGAAATAATTTTTTTACTATTCGATGAAGGCGTAGAGTCAGAAGTTTCAGTAGAATTTACAGCTGTAGCTACAGAAAAAGTTTTAACAAAATTATCAGTAAGTCTTCTGAATTCTAATTCATTAAAAATTTCTTTAGTAGCCTCAATATCTGGCATGCACATTTTAAATTGTTCTTCTGTAAAATCAACGGGAACATCTAGCATAATGGTAGCGAGTTCTTTGGAAAGAATACCTAATTCTTTGGAAGCCTCAACTTTTTCTTTCATCTTGCCTTTAAGATCTGCAGTATTTTCGAGCAATTTTTCCATGGAGCCGTATTGAGCCAAGAATTTTTTTGCAGTTTTTTCTCCCACACCTGGTAACCCAGGAATATTATCTACAGAATCTCCCATCATTCCTAGAAAATCAATAACTTGTTCAGGTCTTTCTACACCAAATTTTTCTTGAACTTCTGGGATCCCCCAAGTTTCATAGCCACCTCCAAATCTAGGTCTATACATGAAAATATTTTCAGAAACTAATTGTGCAAAATCTTTATCGGGTGTAACCATGAAAGTTTGATACCCTTCTTTTTCTGCTTTTTTAGCCAAAGTCCCAATAATATCGTCAGCTTCATAACCTGCTAAAACAACAGCTGGAATTTTCATAGCTTTTAAAATATTTTCTATTATTGGTACCGCAATTTTTATTGCCTCAGGGGTCTCTTGACGATTGGCTTTATATTCAGAAAATGCTTCTGTTCTAGCAACACTTCCACCTCGATCAAAACAAACTGCTAAAAGGTCCGGTTTTTCTCTTTTTATAACATCAAGTAATGAATTAGTGAAGCCTAAAATTGCAGAAGTATCCATTCCTTTTGAATTAATTCTAGGATTTTTAATAAACGCATAATACCCTCTGAAAATTAGAGCAAAAGCATCAAGTAAAAAAAGGCGTTTTTTGTTTGGCATGAGGTTAAAGTTGTTTTGCTAAAACTACAAAATATTAATTTTTTTAGGTCAATAATTTTTTAAAATTGTTAATAGTTATGAGCTTAAAATTATTTAGTTGAATAATAGATGAGAAAAACAACATGACGGCTAGTTTTATTTAATTCTTATAAAGAAAACTTTAACATGATCTTAAAATTATGACTTTTATTTTGAAGTATATTTATGGTCTTTTAAAAATATGCTTATGCCACGATGGATAGTCCCTTTATTAATAGCTTCCACCATTATTTTTATTCTTGAATATTATGCTTTTCAAGCAGTTAAAACTGTTACTAAAAATAGAATTGTTAGGTGGGTTTGGCTGACCATTGGAATACTCGTTTATCTTAATTTATTGTATGTTATTTTCACCACACCAAGCAATTCAGGTCAAACAAGTCAGTTTCAAATGGCAACAGGAATGATGATTACCATTTTAATTCCCAAAATATTTATTCTAGTAGTACTCTTAGGGGAAGATATTATTCGAATCTTTTATAAAATTACTTCTTGGCTTGCTCATAACCCAACACAGCCAATACCAGGAAGACGTAGATTTATATCTCAGATAGCACTTGTATTAGCTGCTATTCCTTTTACTTCATTTTTGTATGGAATTATTCAAGGAAGGTATAATTATAAGGTGTTAAAGTATCAACTGTCTTTTAAAGATTTACCTGATGCTTTTGATGGATTTACGATTACTCAAATTTCAGATATTCATTCGGGAAGTTTTACCAATAAAAATAAAATTCAGTACGGTGTTGATATGATCAATAATCAAAATTCTGATTTATTGTTGTTTACTGGAGATATTGTAAATAACATGGCAAGTGAAATGGATAATTGGATTGAAATGTTTAGTGCTTTGGAAGCGTCTTATGGAAAATATTCTGTGCTAGGAAATCATGATTATGCTGAGTATATAAGAGGAATTAGTAAAGAAGAAAAAGCATTACAATTTGAGGAAATTAAAAAAATTCATCCCAAAATAGGCTTTGATTTATTGTGTAATGAAAATCGTTTCATAGAAAAAGATGGGCAAAAAATTTCCTTGATAGGAGTTGAAAATTGGGGTAAGAATTTCAAGCAAGCGGGAGATCTTACCAAAGCATCTGAAGGGATTGCCAAAGAGGACTTTAAAATACTGATGTCTCATGACCCATCTCATTGGGATGCTGAGGTTAAACAAGATGATTTTAATTATCATTTAACATTAAGCGGTCATACTCATGGATTACAAATGGGCATTGAGATTCCAGGTTGGTTTAAATGGAGCCCATCCAAATATGTTTATAAGCAATGGGCTGGGCTATATAATGAGTCCGGAAGATTCATTAATGTAAACAGAGGTTTTGGCTATCATGCGTTTCCTGGACGTGTTGGTATTTGGCCAGAAATTACTGTGATTGAACTGAAAAAAGGTTGATAATCAGTTGAATTCAATAGAAATGTTATATTTGTAGTAAAGAAAATGCATTTAATTGCAGTTCTACACTAAAAAAAATGTTTTAAAATGACAAAGTTTGGTGAATTAATTAGTGCTGAAGAACCGGTCTTAATAGATTTTTATTTTGATTGGGAAGATGCAGATAATAGTATAGATACTCTTCGAGATGTAGCTGCTGCTTTAGGGGATAAGGCAAAAGTGATTAAGATAGATATAAAAAAGAATGAACCACTAGCTGAGGCACTTCGTGTGAAAGGAAATCCAACTTTTATGATTTATAAAGATGGGGAAATGAAATGGAGGCAAACTGGAGAGCAAGATGCGAATACTTTAATTGGTTTAGTGCAGCAATATTTTTAATCTATAGATTTAAATACATATCCTTTTTCAGTAAAATAACTAAGAATTTTTGGAAGTGCATAATAGATTTTATCTTTTGCTTTATGGCTATCATGCATTACAACAATACTCCCACTTGAGGTTTTACTAAGAACATTTTTTAGGCATTTTTCTGGAGTTATCGTAGTGTCAAAATCTGCACTAAGTACATCCCACATAATTATTTTATATCCCATACTAATAATTGACCTTGCTTGCGATGATTTTAATCTTCCATAAGGAGGCCTAAATAAGTTAGATTTGATAAGCTTTGCAGCTTTTTGAATGTTTTCTATATAAGATGTCTTAGTAACTCTGGAAGCGTTTAAATGATTGTATGTGTGATTGCCAATAGCGTGTCCTTCTTTTTTAATTCTCTCATAAATAGTATGATATTTTTTTACATTTTTTCCAATACAGAAAAAAGTTGCCTTTGCTTTATGTTTTTTTAATTCATTTAAAACATAAGTGGTTATTTCTGGAGTTGGGCCATCATCAAAGGTTAAATAGATCTCCTTTACAGAGGTAGAAAAACGCCAACAATAATTAGGAAAAAATTTCTGAATTATTGTTGGCGTTTTAATGGTGTAAAATTTCATAAAACTTTTATTCATCAGGCATAAGATGACTGAATAATTTTACAGTTTCAATAAATTCGTCTTGCTTTGAAGATTTGTATTGCTCATCTGAATCAAATCTGTCTATCTGAGTAGCAATAATATTTCGATACATCAGCAAATTATTGTCTATTTCTTCGAAAATCAAATCTGAGTTTTCAGCAGGAAATTCTGCCAACCAGATAAGTTGCTCCTTGAAAATTTTAATTAAAGTTTCAGCAGCTGCCCTTGCTTTTTCGTTTTGTCCTAACAAATAATACATTTCTGGGTAGCCAACCGATAAACTAAAATGACCAAAGTCTCGAATTGGCATCTTTTCAATTGATAAATCAAGTATTTCCAGGGCTTTTAAAGTATCACCCTTTGCGGCAAAAGCATCAGAAAGACGCATTAAATTATTACGTAATGAAATTGAACTCTTTTTTGTCTGCTCATCTAAATATATTTTACCGTCATTAATGTTTCTCCAATTAAATTTTTGAATATTGGTATACATTTTTTCTGGATCAATACGTCCCATATCAAAAGGGCTTTTCTTTGTAACAGTTCCGTCTGAATTTACAATATTCATTGGCGTTTTTATAGGAACTAATTTATAAGACATTCCATCAAGTTGTAAAAAATCCTTCAACCAGATATATTCTTCGTCAGCAAAAGCGCCACCAGTAAAATAAATGGGTCTTTTCCAATCAAAATTTGCTAGAACATCAAGCATTAAAATTCTGTTTTTAGCAATGCCTCTTCCAATTTCAATGTCTATGTAGTCTACAATTTTATCTGCATCTTTAGAAGCAACTATTCCATATTCAAGAACATTTTGCTTGTTTACTGGAATTCTAATTTTTCTTGTTGGCAGGACTTTCTCTTCATTTCCATCTCCATCAATATCAAAAAAAGTAACTTTATTTTTACTTTCTATCCATTGCATATAATCCTTTATTGGAAGAATTGAATCTTTAAGTGTGGGAAATAACTCCTCAAAGTAGTAAGCAGCGTCTAAGCTACCAACTTTATAATCATCATGCTTTAATTGTGACGGAATTGGAGGTGCATCATAAGTAGCTCGCTTCATCTGATCGATATACCAATCGGTAGCGAATAGACTAGTATTCACAAGTTTAATATCTGTTCTAACACCTTCAACCTCTTGCATATACCACAATGGGAAAGTATCATTGTCTCCAATGGTAAACATTATAGCATTAGCGTCACAAGACTCTAAATAGGATTGTGCACTTAAATGGGTGGTGTATCTGTTCGATCTATCATGATCGTCCCAGTTTTCAAAGCCCATGAGTGAGGGTACAGCTAGTAAAGAAACAATTGAAACAGTAATTGCAACCACTTTTTTATTCGCAAAATTCTTTAGATATTCATATAGTGCTAATACACCAAAGCCAACCCATATTGCATATATATAAAATGAACCTACGATTGCATAATCTCTTTCCCTAGGCTCAAAAGGTTTTGGATTTGTGTAAAAAATAATAGCAAATCCTGTAAAGGCAAAAAACATGAATAGGACATAAAAGTTTTTTTTATCCCATTTTACTTGATAAAACAAACCTATTAACCCTAATAAAAAAGGGAGCATAAAATAAATGTTTCTTCCTTTATTTTCTTTCACATCTGATGGTAAATTAGTTTGTGGACCCAATCTTGCCTCATCAATAACCTTAATCCCACTTAACCAATTTCCGTTGTATCTGTCTAATTGTCCTTGAACATCATTTTGTCTGCCGGAAAAATTCCACATAAAATAACGACCATACATGTAGCCAAATTGGTAGCTAATCATAAATTTTATGTTCTCCGAAAATGTGGGTCTTCTTGTACTATTCTGAGGAATACCAGCAATATTTTATACATTTTTTCTGCTGCTGGATTTGTCATTCTAGGAATAATCCCTTTATGTTTGTCTGAGGCATTTGGCAATACATCTTTGTATTTATTCACAATTTCATACTTACCATTTCTTTTTTCATATTTAGGCTTGTCATCCTTCAATGGTTTGTTTTTGTCAACTTCTCTGTTGTAAGTATGTGAATAGTAAGTATCATAAAACACATTTGCATCACCATACTGCTCGCGATTGTAATAGGCTAATAATTCTCTAGCACTGGAAGGGTTGTTTTCGTTTATTGTTGTATTTGTGTTAGCTCTTATAGGAAGCATTAACCACGACGAAAAACCAATCATTATAAATAGAATAGAAAGTAAAAGGGTATTGGCAATAATTTTTTTCTTTTTTTTGGTATAATTAAGTCCAAAATAAAATAAAGCAATTAATAAAAATCCAGCAATTACTGATCCTGAATTATAGGGCAAGCCTATAGTGTTAATGAAAAATAATTCAGAGGCACTAAAGAATTTTAAAGTGAATGGAAATAAAAACTTAAAAACAAATGCCAATATAAATACTGAAATTAAAGAGGCATAAGCTGTAGTTTTCAGATTTATGGTATGGTAAGTTTTAAAAAAATACAATAAAAATATGGCAGGAATAACAAGAAGTGATAGAATATGAACACCAAAAGACAAGCCGATTACAAAACTGATAATCACAAGCCATTTATGCCCCCTTGGAGTATAAATTTCACTTTCCCATTTTAAACCAAGCCAGAATAATATCGCCATTAAAAATGAAGACATTGCGTAAACTTCTCCTTCTACAGCACTAAACCAAAAACTATCTGAGAAGGTATAGGTTAAAGATCCTACTAGGGCACTTCCAAGTATTGCAATAGTTGCCCCCTCTGTTATTGAACTTGATATGGTAATTAGTTTTTTCCCTAAGTTAGTAATGGTCCAAAACATAAAAAGAATCGTAAATGCACTAGCTAAAGCAGACATGAAATTTACCATTTTTGCAATTTCAGTGAGCTCACTAGTAAACATTGCGAAGAAAGCTCCTAACATTTGAAATAGTGGGGCTCCTGGAGGATGACCAACCTCTAACTTCACAGATGTTGATATATATTCCCCACAATCCCATGCGCTTACCGTAGGCTCTAAAGTAAGAGAATATGTGATAAGTGCTATAGCAAAAGTGGTCCATCCAAGGATGAGATTCCATTTTTTAAAGTTTTCTGATGTCATAAGTTGTAAAATGTATTGGCGAATTTAGTAATTTTATCAGAGATTAAACGTTTAACAGGGCGGTATAAAGTGTGCTAAGATTGTAAAACTTTGTTAAAATAAAAAAGTATTAAAAACATTTGCAGGATAAAAACTTTGATTTAAATTTGCAGCCGATATCAAATTTATTGGCCTATGGTGTAATTGGTAACACACCGGTTTTTGGTACCGACATTCAAGGTTCGAGTCCTTGTAGGCCAACATTAAAAATCCCGTTCTTAGAACGGGATTTTTATTTTTATAATTAGATCTTAAAGGTTATCACAGGTTTTAAAACATTTTTTGAGACGCTTTTTGCGATACTGCCATTAAATAGACTTGTCAATCCACTTCTTCCGTGTGTGGATAATGCAATAAGGTCAGCATCAA
>Ga0213861_10005239_pt1 | contig 10426 bp, 8 predicted proteins | sample PICome_4_FD_160110 | JGI IMG/M metagenome (GOLD analysis project Ga0213861, IMG submission 160110) | Coastal seawater microbial communities near Pivers Island, North Carolina, United States - PICO131 | ecosystem: Environmental > Aquatic > Marine > Coastal | place: USA: North Carolina | collected...
AACCCTGCCGCTCGCGCGCCGCGTCGTATTCAGCGTTTTCTGAAAGGTCGCCTTGTGCCCTCGCTTCAGCAATTGCCTCAATCACGGCCGGACGTTCGACGTGCTTGAGTTGGTGAAGTTCTTCTCGCAGGCGTTGAGCACCTTTAACGGTCAATGGAATACCAGACATAACAAATCCTAAAAAACAAAACCCCGGGTCGACAGTGATCCGGGGCACAACATAAGCCATATTTTGTGGGAAGTTGTGAGACTTTGCAAGTGGTTAACTTGTGCCACCAGAAAATCCATCACGCGGCTTGGGTTGCGCTGAAGCAAAAGGTCAGGCCGCCATAGAAATGCCCAAATAACGCTGACACAGCTCGGTTTGCGCACTGAGTTCGCTCATTGCCCCCTCAAATCGCACACTCCCCTGCTCCAGTAAATAGGTACGGTCACTGACGGCTTGGGCAAAACCCAAGTTTTGTTCTGACAACAACAAACTCACGCCCTGAGCCTTGAGCGTCATGACCATTGCTTGCATTTGATCCACGATCACCGGCGCCACCCCTTCTGAGGGTTCATCGAGCAACAAAACCAACGGGTTGCCCATCAAGGTGCGCGCAACGGATAGCATTTGTTGCTCACCACCGCTCATTTGCGAGGCCCGATGATCACGGCGTTGAGCCAAATTTGGAAACAAATCAAACAAACGCTCAGGAGCCCAGACGGGGCCAGGGGCACCGTCTGGCCAATGGTGCATTGGTCGCTGGGCCACCAGCAAGTTTTCCATGACGGTCAGGTCAGTGAAAATTCGCCTGTCCTGGGGCACGTACCCGACCCCCAATCGGGCCATCCGATAAGGGGGCAAGAGCCCAACCGGTTGGCCAAACAAATCAAGTTGCATTTGCCGGCGTTCAAGCAGCCCCATCACGGCTTTGAGTAAAGTGCTTTTGCCTGCACCATTGCGCCCCATCAAAGCCACGACTTCACCGCGATTGACTGTCAAATCAACCTCAAACAACACTTGAGCCATGCCATACCAAGCGTTTAGACCTTGGACTGTTAGCACCGGGTTCATGGCGCCCCCTTTAGCGCTGCCGTACCCACTACGGGGCGCTGGCGGCCAAAATACACCGCCTGAACCTGTTCGTTTGACTGGATTTCGGCTGGTGTGCCCTGTGCGATCAAGCGCCCCTGGGCCATGACCAATATGCGATCCGCGTAGCCAAACACCACATCCATGCTGTGTTCAGTGAACAAAACCCCAATGCGCTGTCGCTTGGCTAACGCATGGGTGAGTGTCATGAGCGCTTGGCGTTCAGCCGGTGCCATACCCGCGGTCGGTTCATCCATCAATAGCCAGCGCGGTGCGCTCGCCAAGGCCAAAGCCAATTCAACCCGTTTGACGTCCGCATAAGCCAAAGCCTGACAGCTCTGGTGAGCCATTTCAGCTAATCCCACTTGCTCAATCAGTGCCAGCGCCTCTACCCGTTTGTACCCTGTGACTTTTGACCACAAGTCAAAAAAACGACGGTCTCGGGACATCAGCACGGTTTGGACATTCTCCAACACACTCATTGAACCAAACACAGCGGCCGTTTGAAAGGTGCGACCAACACCCGAACGCCAAATCTGTTGTGGTGTGCACCCAACCAGAGACCGACCCTCCAAACGGATGTCACCTGAATCAGGTGGCAATTGCCCGTTGATGACATTGAAAGTCGTTGACTTACCCGCCCCGTTGGGTCCAATCAAAGCCACTAACTCACCGGGCGCGACCACAAATGTCACCTCATCGACAGCTTTCACCCCACCGAATGACTTATGGACCTGGTGAACAACCAAATGCGTCATGCCGGCTTACCCGTAAAACGCCATTTCAAGCGATCAACAAGCCAAACGGCATAGCCCGCGATGCCTTGCGGAAACAACAAGACCAGCAACAAAATAATGGCACCCAGCGTTGCACGCCAGTAATCGGTGTACTGCGACACTGCATCATGCAGCCCGACAAAAGCAGCCGCCCCAACCACTGGACCCGCCAAGGTTTGTACCCCGCCAAGCAACACCATCACCAGGCCATCAATCGAACGTGCCACACCCAAGACGTCGGGCGAAATACTGCCCTTAGAAAAGGCAAACAAAGCGCCCGCCAACCCTGCCACCGTGCCCGCCACCACAAACGCCATCCACTGAATGCGATGCACGTCAATACCCACGGCCTGAGCGCGCAGCGCCGAATCACGCCCTGCTCTTAGCGCATAACCGAACGCAGAAAATAGGCCACGCCTAAGCACCCACAGACCAATCAACAAGCAAGCCAAGGCGAGCCAATAATAGGCACGATCACTTTCCAGCCACGGGCTAGGCCAAAGCCCAGTAATCCCATTACTGCCACCCGTGACCGCATCCCACTGAAAAGCAATGGCCCAGACAATCTGCGCGAAGGCCAAGGTCAACATAGCCAGGTACACCCCCGACAACCGGACACTGAACCAACCAAACAGCAATGCGCCTGCCGTCGCAGCCAATGGCGCCAGCACCAATGCCAGCGGCATCGGTAAGGAAAGGCCAGTCACCAACAAAGCAGCCCCATAGGCGCCCAAACCAAAATAGGCGGCATGTCCAAAAGAATGCAACCCCCCTGGTCCCATGATGAAATGCAAACTCGCGGCAAATAGCACTGCAATCAAAATATCGATCGACAGCACCAGCGCGTAAGGGAAAGCTTGGTCGACCACTGGCAAAGCCACCAGAAACAAAATCAATACCAAGCTCATTAACCGTTGCCAGCGGCCCGGTGAAAGCAACGGCGCTTCGGGCGTGGTGTGCGCCGAAGCCGTCTGTGGGCGACCGAACAAGCCCCAAGGCCGCCATATCAGCACTGCCGCCATCACCAAAAACTCAGCCACGAGGGTGAGTTTTGGGAAAGCGAACTCAATCCCAAACAAGGTCACAATCCCAAACCAGATACAGGTGGCTTTGATCACGGACACCAAAATCGCCGCCACAAAAGCACCCCTCAACGAGCCCAAGCCGCCGACCACCACCACCACGAATGCCGAACCGAGAATGGACAAGTCAAGCTCTAAGCTCGCGGGCTCTCGCGGCAGCTGCAAAGCCCCACCGAAACCAGCCAAAGCCGTGCCCAATGCAAATACCGCGGTGAACAGCCAAGCCTGATTGACACCGAGGGCGCCAATCATGTCACGGTCTTGAGTCGCTGCTCGCACCGACAGCCCCCAGCGGGTACGCTTGAGTAACTGCGACAACCCCATCAAAACCAGCGGTCCCATGGCCAGCAGAAAAAGATCATAGGTCGGAAACGCACGACCCCAAATCATCACAGCGCCCTCCAAGCCCGGCGCGCGTGGCCCCAAAAGCTCCTCTGGGCCCCATGTCCAGAGGGCCAGATCTTTAATCACCAAAACCAAAGCAAAGGTTGCTAGCAGCTGAAACAACTCAGGTGAGCGATAAATTCGGCGCAACAGCAATATTTCTACAAGCGCGCCACTCAAACCAACCAAGACGGCCGCCACCACAACACCAACCCAGAAACCCGCCCCACCAAATACTGGTATCAACCAACCGACGGTGCTGTAAGCCACATAAATGCCGAGCATAAAAAAAGAGCCATGTGCAAAATTAACAATGCGCGTGACACCAAAGATAAGCGATAAACCAACCGACACCAAAAACAACGAAGATGCGCTAGCCAAGCCGTTTAAGATTTGCAGCGTAAAACTGGCTAGATCATCCACCGGTGAGTTTGCCTTTAATTGCTATTGAAGCGGTCGCAAGAATTGAACCTGATTGGCAGGCGGTAAAACGTCAACGCCATCAATGTAGCGAAACCCTTGCATCACCCCCTGACCATCGACGCGTGCGGTTCGCCCCACAAAGCTGCCCATGGTGGATTGCTGGTCTTCTGGGCGGTATGTGATCATGCCGAAAGGCGTGTTAACCGTCAGGCCTCGAAACGCTTCAACCAGCTTTTCGGTGTCCACACTGCCCGCTTTTTTAATACCTGCTGCCAATGAAGCAATCGTGGCATAACCGACCACAGAACCCAAACGCGGATAATCGTCAAATTTGGCTTGGTATGCCTTCAAAAACGCCTCATGCTCGGGCGTCTCGATACCGTACCAAGGGTAGCCTGTGACCAACCAACCCTCGGGCGTCTCCGCTTTCAAAGGATCCAAATACTCAGGTTCACCGGTCAGCAAACTAACCACCTCGACGTTATTAAACAAACCGCGTGTATTGCCCTCGCGCACAAACTTAGCCAAATCAGCAGCAAATAGCATATTGAAAATCGCATCAGGCTTGGCATCACCCAAAGCTTGCACCACGCTGCCGGCGTCAACTTTGCCCAAAGGAGCAGCCTGCTCAGCCACGAATTCAATGCCAGGCTGGGCCTCGAGCATGAGCTTTTTAAAGGTTTCGATACCCGACTGCCCATACTCGTAGTTGGGGTAGACCAGCGCCCAACGTTTTTTATTCATGGCCACCGCTTCAGGCACCAACATGGCCACTTGCATGTAGGTTGATGGCCGAAGCCGGAAAGTGTAGCGGTTGCCGTTATCCCAAACCAACTTGTCAGTCAGTGGCTCACTGGCCAAAAAGAAAACCTTTTTTTGCTTGGCAAAGTCACTGACGGCCAGGCCGATGTGAGACAAGAACGTTCCTGCCAACACATCGACCCGGTCGCGCGTTAAGAGCGCTTGTGCCACTCTTACGGCATCGCCTGGATTGGCACTGTCATCTCGGGTAATCAAGGTCAAAGGCCGTCCCAATACTCCGCCGGCGGCATTAATTTCATCGAGCGCCAACGCCATGCCTTTTTTGTACGGCTCTAGAAACGCCGGCAAGGCTTTATAGCTATTGATTTCACCGATTTTGATCGGCTCTTGTGCCCAACTCGTGCCAACAGTCAACGCTGATAGAAAAGCCGCTGCGTGTCGCACTGTTAATTTGACTTTCACTTGATCTTTCCCCTTGTGGCCATCCCTCTGACGCTGACAAGCTGTCAGTCAGCGGTTAAAGTGGCACCTCAGTAACCTGTTGTTTATTGATGCCATGCCACCAGTGCATTAAATGTAGTGAATACTACATTTAATGCAGACTATAGACGAAGTACGCGACCAACGCAAGGCTGCGGTTGAACACGCCTGCGTTGTTTTTAATTTTGGAACAATGCCATGAGTGCTTTTAACGAAGAGCGGGTTCTCACCGTTCACCACTGGACGGATAGTCTTTTTTCTTTCACCACCACCCGAGACCCTTCTTTGCGCTTTAGCAATGGTCATTTCACCATGATTGGCCTTCGTCTAGATGGCAAACCACTGCTGCGTGCCTACAGCATTGCCAGCGCCAATTATGAAGAACACCTCGAGTTTTTAAGCATCAAAGTGCCTGATGGTCCACTGACTTCACGCCTGCAGCACATCAAACCTGGCGACACGGTGGTCGTCGGCAGAAAACCCACTGGCACGCTTTTGATTGACTACCTTTTACCGGGTAAGCGCCTTTACTTGCTCGGTACGGGCACTGGCTTAGCACCGTACTTAAGCATTGTGCGCGACCCTGAAACCTATGAAAAGTTCGAAGAAGTCATCGTGGTGCACGGTGTGCGCGAAGTCAAAGAACTGGCTTATCGCAAATTCTTGACAGAAACACTACTCGAGCATGAATTCTTGGGTGACATGGCTAAGCAGCAATTGCGCTATTACCCTACCGTGACGCGCGAAGCGTTTGAGCACCAAGGCCGGATCACAGACCTGATCGAATCAGGCAAACTGTTTCAAGACTTGGGCACGCCTGCGCTTGATCCCGCCGTGGACCGCGTGATGATTTGCGGCAGCCCTGCGGTTTTGCGCGATTTGAAATCGATGTTCGAGCAGCGTCAGTTCAAAGAGGGCAACACCTCTATACCTGGCGATTTTGTGATAGAACGCGCATTCGCTGAGCAGTGACGCAAAGAACCCGGCGCCCGGCGCACCAGGCCCGCGCCCAAGCTACTCAGCAAAGCCTGCTAGAAGCGGCCATTGCGGTGTTTTCGACCCACGGCTTGCACGGTGGTAGCGTTTCTCGTATTGCTGAACTGGCACAGTCGCATGACCGGATGATTTACTACTACTTTGGCAACAAAGAGGGATTATTCATTGCTGCCCTTGAAGAAATCTACCGGCGCTACAACGAAGCTGAGGCAGCTGTCATTCTTGACACCACGAACCCAACCAAAGCGCTGACCCATGCGATTGAGTTTTTTGTGCGCTACTTTCGCGACCACCCCGAATTTGTCACGGTGCTCAACAGCGAAAACTTGTACCGTGGCAAACACATCAGCCAGTCTTTACTGGCCAGCCAATTCTCAAAACCTGCCATTGGCTTGGTTGACCAAGCACTGAGCCTAGGCAAGCAGCAAGGTGTGTTTCGAGCCGAGGTCCAATCACGCGATGTTTATTTGATGATTTCCGCCATGGGTTACTTCTACCAATCCAACCAGTACACGTTATCGGCTTTCTTGGGCGAAACGCTGAACGCGCCCAAGTCCTATGAGCACTGGGAATCATTTGTCGTCGATGCGGTCTTACGCACGGTAAGCCATACAAACCCCTATTCAACGAAAGAAGCACCCCAATCATCATGAGCACCACAGAAATCTTGATCGTTAGGCATGGCCAAACCCCATGGAACGTTGAACGGCGTATTCAAGGCTGGCGTGATATCGAACTCAATGACAATGGTCGCGCCCAAGCCGATGCTTTGGCCAAACACTTGAACCACCAATACAGCCACCAAAAACAGACCATCGATGCGGTGTATAGCAGTGACCTCTTGCGCGCAAAACAGACCGCTCAAGTCGTCGCAAACGCACTGGCCCTACCCCTAACTCTCATTGAAGGTGTACGCGAGCGAAACTATGGTGTGCTCGAAGGCATTGCCTTTGACCGCATGCATGAGCACGCCCCTGATCTCGCCAAAGTATGGGCTGAACGCCACCCCGACGGTGTGATTCCTGACGGTGAAACATTGCGACAGGTCCATCAGCGTGTCACTGACAGCCTGCACAAGGTCGCGGCTCAACATCCGGGGGAACGCGTGGTGGTGGTGACCCACGGCGGCGCCATGGACATCATTTGGCGCCAGGCGATGGGCATCGACTTGCAGACCCCCAGAAAAGCCATATTGCTCAACGCCAGTGTCAACCGCATTTCGCTGACACCTGTCCCACCGACTTTCAAGTGGTCAATGGTGGAATGGGGCAATGTCGATCATTTGAGCAACAGCGACAACGATCTCGGGCACTGAGCCACAACAAGATCCAGTGCTTTCTAACTTCATCAGGACTCGTTACGCGGTTTTCTTGGCGCATTGACCGCTAATCGATCATAGAGGGCGTTGGGCAATATGCGCATCAACCGTGAAACGATAGCCATTTGCCATGGAATAACCGCATAGCGTCGCTTGTCACCGATGACGCGAGCCGCTCGTGCCGCAAAGACGTCGGCTGACAACAAAAACGGCATTCGGTAGGGGTTTTTTGCGGTCATCTCGCTTCGGACATATCCTGGCGCAATGGTGACGACCGACACCCCGTGTGGCTTCAACTCGAGGCGCAAACTCTCGCAGTAGGTGGTCACCGCTGCTTTCGAAGCGCTGTAGGCACCAGCACCAGGCAGACCTCGTACACCGGCCACACTAGAAATGCCCACGAGCGTTCCTGAACGCCGCTCGGACATGCCCGCAATAAAGGGCTCAAAGGTGGCCATGGTGGCCATCACATTGACAGCGAAGATGCGCTCGAAGACCTCAAAGTCTGCAACCGTTTCTGTCAAGGTGCCCGCACTGACACCAGCGCTAGCAACCACCACATCTACAGCACCGACCGCCGCTTCAAATTCACGCGAAGCCTGATGCAGTGCGCCACGGTCGAGCACATCCAAAACGTACGAATAATGTTGTCCAGGCAATGCCTCAACGAGTTGCGCCAAGCGCTCGCCTCGCCTAGCCACCAATCCCAAGGTGTGACCGGCACGGGCATAATGCCAAGCCAACGCCTGCCCTATCCCGCTACTGGCACCGGTGATAAAGACAGCCATGGTCGTACCCCGCGCCTTAGCGCTTCAATGAAGCATGCAGGTCCTGCAAAGCGTAAACCTGTAGCCCTCGGCCCTGGCGCAAATAATGCATGCCTTCAACGGCTGCCCAAGCACCCGAGATGGTGGTGTAGTAGGTCACCCGATTGGCAAGGGCCTGTGTTCGGATAGCACGCGAGTCCGAGATGGCATTGCGCCGCTCTTGAACCGTGTTGATGACCAATGCCACCTCACCATTCTTGAGCAAATCAACCACGTTCGGACGACCCTCAGCCACTTTGTTCACAGCCACCGCCGGAAGACCAGCCTTGATGATGGCGGCTGCTGTACCACGCGTGGCAGAAAGCTTAAACCCAAGCTCATGCAAGCGGGCAGCCACTTCAATGGCGCGAGGCTTGTCTTCGTCTTTGACGCTGATAAAGACCGTGCCCGACTCAGGTAAATTAACGCTGGCTGCCAATTGCGACTTCACAAACGCCTCACCAAAACTCTCACCAACACCCATCACTTCACCGGTAGACTTCATTTCAGGGCCAAGAATGGTATCGACACCCGGAAATTTCGAGAATGGGAACACCGCCTCTTTGACTGAGAAAAAGTGCGGCACCACCTCAGCACCCAAACCTTGGTCGTCAAAAGAGAGACCAGCCATGGCGCGAGCAGCGATTTTGGCGAGTGGCAAACCCGTTGCTTTCGAGACAAACGGCACCGTGCGTGACGCACGCGGATTGACTTCCAACACATAAACATCACCGTCTTGGACCGCAAACTGAACGTTCATCAAACCCCGAACGTTCAGCGCCTTGGCCATCAAGGCGGTCTGACGCTTGATTTCTTCAATCACATCGGTCGGAATCGAGGACGGTGGCAAACAACACGCTGAATCACCCGAATGCACACCCGCTTGCTCAATGTGCTCCATCACGCCGCCAATAAACACGCGATGTCCGTCATACAAACAATCCACATCGACTTCGATGGCGTGATTCAAAAAATGGTCCAAAAGTACTGGCGAGTCATTGCTGACTTTGACGGCCTCCCGCATGTAGCGCTCAAGGTCTGTCTGTTCATGAACAATTTCCATCGCCCGACCGCCCAGCACGTAGCTCGGACGCACAACCAGCGGGTAACCGATTTCTTGCGCGTGGGCCAAGGCCTCACTTTCAGTGCGGGCTGTGCGATTGGCGGGTTGACGCAAACCCAGCTTGTGCAACAACTTTTGGAAGCGCTCACGGTCTTCGGCCATGTCTATGGACTCTGGGCTTGTGCCAATAATCGGCACGCCGTTGGCTTCCAAATCACGGGCCAGTTTTAACGGCGTTTGACCACCATATTGAACAATCATGCCCACGGGCTTTTCAATGTGAACAATCTCAAGCACGTCTTCAAGCGTCAGTGGTTCAAAGTACAGGCGATCTGATGTGTCGTAATCCGTCGATACTGTCTCTGGATTGCAGTTAACCATGATGGTTTCATAGCCATCATCGCGCAACGCCAAGGACGCGTGAACACAACAATAGTCAAACTCAATGCCTTGGCCGATACGGTTTGGGCCACCGCCAAGAACGATGATTTTTTTGCGGTTGGTGGGCTCGGCCTCACACTCTTCTTCGTAGGTGGAATAAAGGTAAGCCGTGTCCGTTGCGAACTCAGCCGCACAAGTATCCACACGCTTGAAGACTGGACGCACGTTAATTTGGTGCCGGCGCTTGCGAACTTCAGACTCGTTGGTATCAAGCAAAAAAGCCAGCCTCCGATCAGAAAACCCCCGTCGCTTAAGTTGCAGCATCGTTGATGCATCGAGATCAGAAAGCGTCTTTTGTTCTAGCGCTAGCTCAATATCAACGATCTCTTTGATCTGCGCCAGAAACCATGGATCGATTTTGGTGAGGTCGTGCACTTGATCAAGGGTGAAACCTTGCGCAAACGCATCACCAACATACCAAATACGTTCTGGACCCGGCTCGCCCAACTCAACCTGAATGGTCTCGTGGTCAACTGTTTTTTGGTTCAAGCCGTCGACACCCACTTCTAGGCCACGCATGGCTTTCTGCAAAGACTCTTGGAAAGTACGACCAATCGCCATGACCTCACCCACCGACTTCATCTGCGTGGTCAATCGGGCATCAGCTTGTGGAAACTTTTCAAACGCAAAACGGGGAATCTTGGTGACCACGTAATCAATGGTGGGCTCAAATGACGCTGGCGTGGCGCCACCGGTGATTTCGTTTTGCAGCTCATCAAGGGTGTAACCCACGGCCAAGCGCGCTGCCACTTTGGCAATCGGAAATCCTGTGGCCTTAGAAGCCAAGGCCGATGAGCGCGACACGCGAGGGTTCATCTCA
>Ga0213861_10005249_pt1 | contig 10419 bp, 9 predicted proteins | sample PICome_4_FD_160110 | JGI IMG/M metagenome (GOLD analysis project Ga0213861, IMG submission 160110) | Coastal seawater microbial communities near Pivers Island, North Carolina, United States - PICO131 | ecosystem: Environmental > Aquatic > Marine > Coastal | place: USA: North Carolina | collected...
AGTCCAAGAGAGCGACGCGACGCACTCAAATCCGTGAGAGCCAAATAAGGCGAAAAGGCAAAGCCGAAGCGATCTCCGAAATAGGTGTCGCCATCACTCAACGCTCAGAAGGGAGCAGCTTGGAGTCCCTGATCAGCCGCAATCAACAATGTAGTGATACCAGCCTCATCCAAACGCGCTTGCATCGACGCAATCAGCAGCTGATGCAATTGCCGGGAAGCCGACTGAGGGTTCTCCACATTCAACGACTCTTGTCGGGACAGCTGGCGATAGAGATCTTTCAGCAGTGCAGTGAAACGCTCCCGTGACACCTCGATTCGCTGCGCCTTAGCGGCACCTTCAGCCGTCACCAAGGTGAGGTCGAGAAACCCGGTTTGAGCTTCGGTGAAATTCACGCGGAACACCTCCGGGACAACGGCCTCCCCTATCTGGGTTTGCTGTTGAACCTCCAATAACGACTGCTGGATCTGCGAAACAGATGGAGAAGCCAGAACAGAACCATCAAGGGTTTCATACAATCCCAAGGCTTCCACGGCTCGAAGCGTGGCCTGAACGTCGGATCATTAAAATTTCAGACTGGCCTCATCTGCAGACAACACCATCTGAGCGGGCCCGGTTGACAGCATTGGGGCTGAGCATCTGAGGATGCAAACAACTCAACACGGATTGAATCAAAAGCAACGGATACGGGAAGAACGGCGTTCGTGGGTGCAACAGCTACAACCTGAGCATTGAAGGCGGGAGAGCCGATCACATTGACCTGCAACAACTGCAAACGCTGCCGGAAGGCAGCCTTGGATACTGCTATGCCAATCAGTTGATCCGCTTGGGCATCACGCCCTACTCCCTAATCGACCCCTCTCCGGTTAACCATGCAAACGAGTTCGTAATTCACCGACTCAAGGAGACCCACGACATTGTTCATGTACTCACAGGGTTTGGCATTGATGGCATCAGCAAAATCGGCCTGCAAGGCTTCAACCTGGCTCAAAACCGGTCGCCGCTAGCGGTAATGCTGATTTTTGGCTCCATGCTCAGCAGTCTGAAAAACGACGAGCCCCTTGAACCGCTGCTGCGCGCGCTGGCCCATGGCTATCAAATGGGACTGGACGCAGAACTCGTTGTCAGCAGAAAACTCGAAGAAGACTGGGATCGACCACTCAAAGATTAACGCAAAGAATTAAAGCTTCCAACGGAAACTGAAGATTAAAGTCAATCAAAATGCAAAGCCAATAAGCATTCTGACACTTTAACGATCCAAAAAAGGAAAAAGGCGCAATCCATGGATCTACAAAAGAGCATACGAGTGAGAATCACAGTTCTATACAAGATTCAACCTTAGCATTCGCGTTCCTATCGCACAACATTCTGCAAAAGATCAATAAAATAGTAATCCAGCAGTATTCCAACTTAGGCAGACTTGTAGGCCTTTAACGCCATTGGATAACCGACTATTTCTCAATTCATATTATTATAACAAGCCTAGTTACAAGCAGGCGCAAGCAAGAAGCGTAGGGTTGCTTACACATTGCGCCATTGATCAACTGAAGAAAAAGAACATAGTAAAGTTCGTCTACAATCAAATCCTCCCTAAAGACACAAGGATGATATGGAGCATTTTAATGCGATCCTCCTTGATACAAAAAGCTTCCCAAAATAAAATTAAAAACCAACCTCTATCAAAATCATAGACACGCTAATAATCCACTCACTCCATGGAGCCCTGCTGATTACTGAAGCACTTACCACTAAAAGTACAAATAATCATACAACCATCGCAAACACTATTCACAGTTTTAGACCAGGCTGGAAAATCAAAATGATGGCATTGGCAACCACATCGAAGATTCAGACCAATAAAAACGGACTAGATCGAGCAACTCAAGAGATTCTAAAAAAACAAATTTGCAGGAATCGCATGGCTTCTTGCATATCGTTTCAAAAAGGTGCTGACTGGATTCTCACTACACTTGCAATGGGTGCCTGTGATTTGATTATGTTGAACACGAACAAACAAGCTACCCATAAAGATGAATAGCTTGACAGGCCCTAGAAATAATAATGCGGGTCATGGCAAACTCAAAAAATTTGTATTATATTTAGGAAACTCAAAACACACAGCCAATTGGCAAGGTCGAAACAATGCACATGATAAGTGAAGCAATACAGAATTCGCTTCAAGAGATATCCCTTGAGATCGCATTTATAGAAAATGGTAGTGAAGAGACTAGCTTAACCCTCAACAATGGACTAGAGCAACTAATCAAATCGCTAGATGAGGCAAAGGCAAGCAAGAGCATAAAAGTAGCCCGTGATATGCAGAATGAGGTCCAACATACAAACCAAAAGAATAAACCCGTGAACTCGGATATGTTGTCAAATTTCTACCTACAACTAGAGAAGAAGATTTATGAAGAGCTGAATACTGAGCAATCGTCGAAAACATCAATCAAACCAGTACACGAAGAGATTGAGAGCATAGAGAAAGATGAGGAAGATGAAATATTTGTGCTCAAGATCGAAGATAGCGACGACATTGACTTATTAACAGAATTCTGCACTGAGGGACGAGATTTGCTTGCAGAAATCGAGCAAGGGATTCTCGTACTCGAAGAAAATCCAAATCACAAAGAAACCCTCAATGTAATCTTCAGAGCCTTCCACACGTTCAAAGGTGGGGCAGGCTTTCTAGGATTGGGCAACATCAAAGACTTGGCTCATATCATGGAATCCCTCTTAGACAAATGCAGGCAAGGTGAACTAACGATTAACCATGCATTGATCAACTCAATTTTATCCGGAAGCGACAAACTGCAACAGTTGATTGCCAATATTGAATCCAGCCTAAAAAGAAAAGATAATTCAATAACATTTAAAACCAAAACAATTCAGCTCATTGAAAAGGTTAGCAATCTATTGGAGGGAATAGATGTTGATGATCCAGAAAGGCATCCAGAACCAGCTCAAATCGAAGAGGAAGGTCCATTAAAAGAAGAGGAAACATCCGTTACAAAAATCCCAGATCTAGACGTAATAACAGTTACCACAGAGCAAGATCAAGAACCATTAGTAGCACCAAAACACCAAGAGAAGCAACAATTAGAAGAGCCAAAAGCAAGAGAGCTAAAAAGCTTTGTAAAAATCAAAACAGAAAAATTAGATGAATTGATTGACCTTGTAGGGGAATTAGTGATTGCAAAGTCAATGGTAGAAGAACACCCCTCAGTGGCAAATATGAACAGCGGTGACTTTAGCCTTCAATTACGTCAGCTCTCAAGAATCTCTACTGAGCTACAAAGAACAGCGATGTCCCTGAGGATGGTACCAATACGCAATACATTCCGCAAAATGAATAGGCTTGTCCGAGATTTATCATCAACTCAGAACAAACAAGTGCAATTAGTGCTTAAAGGCGAGGAAACAGAATTAGATCGAAATATTGTAGAGGCTTTAGTAGATCCCCTTATTCATATGCTTCGTAACTCCATTGATCACGGATTGGAATTAGCGGAAGAAAGAGAATCTGCAGGAAAGGAAAGTTGTGGAACCATTACACTTGAGGCATGTCATCAAGGTGGAGGAATACTGATTAAAGTTGAAGACGATGGACGCGGAATTGATTCGGAAAAAGTATTAAGCAAAGCAAGAGAAAATGGGATCGTTACAGATGATTTTAATGGGGGGCAGACAGATGCCCTCGAGCTCATTTTTGTACCAGGTTTTTCAACAGCTCAATCCGTTACAGATATCTCAGGTCGAGGTGTTGGGATGGACGTCGTACGGGAAAATATCGCAAAACTTCGCGGAAGGCTGAGTATTAAATCCACAGTGGGCAAAGGAACAACATTTTGTATCTATTTACCACTCACCCTAGCAATCATTGATGGGCTACTAATAGGCGTTGGGAAACAAAGATTTATCATGCCAACACTTAGCATCAAAGAATCCTTCAAGCCAATACCTGGAATACTCACTACAGTTAAAGGTAAAAAGCTGCTCGCAAACCTGAGAGGAAAACTTATTCCTATCATCAAACTCAGCGAAAAACTAGGAATCCAAGGAGGCATTGAAAAAACCGAGGACGGAATCGTTCTAATTATTAACTCTAGCGGTCAGGAAAAAGGCTTGCTTGTCGATAGATTGATTAATAAGCAAGAAGTCGTTATTAAAGCTGTTGGTGACACATTAAAGCAACAGCCTCTATATTCTGGTGCAGCAATTTTAGGTGATGGCAGAGCAGCCTTAATTCTGGATCCAGATCAATTGGGAAAACCGGAATTAAAGCTCAAAAGTGATCCATACCAAGCAAAGCCGTTCAATTAATTGATAAAAAAGAACACGCAACGAAGGCCTCGTGTAGCAAGCAAAAAAGATGCATTCGATACAATAATACTCAGGAAAATATGATAAGGAGCTTATGTTTAAATAATGCAAAAAATTAGTTAACACACCTTCCGAAGTTTATAGAATTGATATAAGCTTGTAAAGAGTACCTCATGTCAGCACCTGTCCCAAGCATCAACAAAGAAGCAGACTGTTTATATCTTGCGCAGCAAGATTAAATTTAACTTCTTTCAGAAACTAAGCACCCATCTCAATGAGCAACTGATGAGCAACAAGAGAAAAACAGAACGACGAGCAAGGGCAGGAAAATATCTCAACTTTCATCTCGGAAGTGAGTGTTATGGTATCTCAGTGACTGATATCAGTGAAATAATCAGACTCTGCCCAATCACTGAAATGCCCAAAATGCCCCAATATTTTCTGGGTGTTATCAATCTCCGCGGTAAAATCATTCCAGTGATCGACCTTGCTAAAAGATTAGACCTATCCAAAGAGGAAGATCTAGAACGAGCTTGCATCATTGTTGTGAATGCTCAAAATAATGAGCAAGAGAACCAACTGGTTGGATTACAAGTTGATAAGGTCGACGAGGTAGTAGCCATTAATGAAGATTCAATGGAAGCTCCTCCTGATTTCTATGACAGCATTAGTGGGCACTTTATTCAAGCAATGGCGAAGGTGAAAGATGCTGTAGTGACCATTTTAGATATTGAAGACATTTTATCTAACACAAAAGATCTAGAACATAAAGAGGAGGAACCTCATCAAGAAACTTATGCTATTTAATTGCTTTCCATTGTCAAACGATTCCATTTTCTAAGACTCTTTCATGAAACTTACTGTCAAATTGCTAATCCGCGCCACTGCAGCATTAGTAAGTATTGCACTTATTGGAGCGCTAACAGCGAGTACTTTATTAGGCAGAGCAACAGCCATTAATGGGCCATCCTATGAAAAGATCATTGCCAGTAAAGATCTCATAGCAGATATTCTTCCACCCCCAAACTATATTATTGAACTGCATTTCTACGTTACTCGCGCAATGCTTGATGTTGAGCAAAGCGGGAAGCGAAACAAGAATGCTACGAAATCTGAAAACGTGGACAAGCTTATTAGTATTTTTCCTATGTTGAAACAAAATTACGAGCAAAAGATTGACTATTGGGAAACAGATTCAAGCATTACTGAAAACGAGCGGGAGTTGTTAACAGAAGGTTCAAACGAGTATGCAAGCAAATATATTAAAATCGTTGAAACTGAACTACTTCCTGCTTTGAGTGAAAACAAAGCCTCTAAAGCCCTTTCTGTTTATAATGAACTAGATCAAAATTACTACACTCACAGAAGCAAAGTTGACCAGCTCGTCGAAATAGCTAAAGAAGAAATCATTAATAACGAGAACGATGCCAATATAACAGCTGAGCACCAGAGAAATATTTTGATCGTCATTACAGCTGCCTTACTAGGAACTGCCTATATTCTTTTATATATGATGCAAAGAGACTTCGCAAAGCCCCTCGAACAGATTGCCAATAATTTAGGAAACAGATCTAATAATGTTTTTCAATTTTCAAATCAAGTTGCAGATTCTAGCAATCAACTAGCAGAAGGAGCTAGTGAGCAAGCGGCTGCTATCGAAGAAACAAGTGCATCGCTTGAACAGATGTCTAGCATGATTCATACTACGGCCAACAACGCTGACCATGCAAAGACACTGGCAAGCGACTCTCAAGGATGTGCAAATGAAGGAATCCTAAGCATGGAGAAAATGACAAAAGCAATGGAAGAAATTGAACACTCAAGCAACGAAGTGGTTAAGATAGTAAAAAACATCGACGAAATTGCATTTCAAACAAATATTTTGGCTCTCAATGCTGCTGTTGAAGCTGCAAGAGCAGGTGAATCCGGAGCAGGATTTGCAGTTGTCGCAGAAGAAGTTCGATCCCTAGCTCAGCGCAGTGCTGCAGCTGCAAACGAATCAGCTAGTAAAATCGAAGCTTCCATATTGAGCAGTCGACAAGGGACAGAGTGTCTGCATACTGTTGAAAGCTCATTTACAAGTATTAGTCAAAAGGTACAGGAAACAAAAAAACTAATATCGGAAATCGCTCTGGCGTCACAAGAGCAAGCTCAGGGAATTGAACATGTCACTATCGCCATTCATGAGATGAGCAAAGTAGCTCAAACAAGTGCAATGAGTTCAGAAAAAATTGCTAGTGCTGCATCAGAATTAAGAAAGCAATCCTCCCGGCAACTGGGTATCACATCGGATCTTAGAAATATCATTGATGGATCTGAAATCGCCGACAAAAACTATAAAACTAAAAGGTTAAATCCTTCCAGTCAAGTGATATCCAAAGAAGCCGAAAATCTTGACGATCAGTTTGGAGATTATTGAAAATGACAAGCACATTTCAAGATAAAGTTTTACAAGAAGATGCTCTTTCCACTGAAGACTACCAATTCCTTTGTTCAATTGTCTACAAACAAAGTCGGATTAATCTTGGAGACAAAAAGAAATCATTTCTTTCCAGCAGGTTACTAGGAAGAAGAAATAGTCTTCATATAGATTCCTGGAAAAGTTATTGCCAATTTCTCAAGTCGACAGCAGTAGAAACTGAAATCGATATTCTTATTGATCTCATCGCGACGAATCACACAAGTTTTTTTCGAGAAAACCAGCAACTCAAACGGGTCGAAGAGGAAATCATTCCAACTTTAGTTGACATCGATAGAAACCGACTAAAAGAATTAAAACTATGGTCAGCAGCATGTTCCTCTGGTGAGGAGCCCTATTCATTAGCAATTACGGTCAGTGAATTTTTCAGGAAGAACCAGAATTTAAAAACCAATTGGTCCGTCTATGCGAGTGATATTTCGCAAAAAGCATTGAAAATAGCTGAGAAGGCAATTTACAACGAAACCAAATTAAACCTACCTGATCCGGAATTGCTGGAGCGTTACTTTAGTCGAGGACTGAAATCATATACTGGAAAGTGTCGAATCAAAAAAAGCATCAAAGATAAGGTTCGCCTCAAACGCATCAATCTGTTTCAACCCATTTACCCACTTCCACACAAATATCATATTATTCTATGCAGGAATACACTTATATACTTTGATCGAAAATCGCAAGAATTGCTTGTTTCTAAGCTATACAATCAACTTGATCCAGGAGGGTATTTAGTTGTAGGCTATTCTGACAGCCTTGCATTGATAAAGCATCAATTTAAATCAATTGGGGGTGGATTTTTCCAAAAAGCTGAGGCGGAAAGCTAATGCTAAATTACACACAAAGAAAAATCAAAGTTCTTGTAATTGATGATTCAGCCATCGTACGCAAAGTCATCAGCGAAACTCTCGACATGGATCCTGAAATCGAAGTTGTTGGTGTAGCGAATGATCCCCTTATTGCGATCACTAAGATACCAAAATTAAATCCAGATGTTTTGACATTAGATATGGAGATGCCCCGCATGGACGGGTTGACATACCTAAAAAAACTCAAAGCAGAAGGATCAACGATTCCAGTAGTCGTCATCAGTTCCCTCACTCAACAAGGATCAAAGATTGCCTTAGAAGCGATGGAAGCTGGTGCTTGTGACGTCCTAGCAAAGCCAGACGGCATGAGCTCGATCGGAGCACTCGCCGGAAAATTGGCTTATCACATTAAAGCTGCTGCAAAGGCGAAAAGGAATCTAAAGCCTATTACTCATCAAAAAGCCACCCTGCATTCTTACCAATCCATTCATTCCTCCAAAATAGACCACAGAATCATCGTGATCGGTGCTTCAACAGGAGGAGTTGAGGCCCTTCGCTATATCTTACCTTCTTTACCTGCAAATCTTCCTCCAATTGCAGTTGTTCAACACATTCCCCAATACTTCTCAAAAGCTGTTGCATCAAGAATCAATGATATAAGTGAAATCAACGTGCGAGAAGCCCAGGATAACGAAGTGTTGTCTTCTGGGAACTGTCTTATTGCCCCAGGTGATAGCCACATGATGCTGATTAGAAAGGGAGACATCTATCAAGTTCGGCTATTAAAAACCCCACCTGTCCACCATTGCAGACCAGCTGTTGATATTTTATTTCGCTCTGCATCGACTGCAGCAGGCGCTCATACACTTGGAGTGCTGCTCACCGGAATGGGTAGTGACGGGGCGAGAGGATTACAAGCTATTAAACAAGCAGGAGGTTATTCACTAGCCCAGAACGAAGCAAGCTGTATCGTGTACGGTATGCCACGGGTTGCTACAGAGCTGGGTGTTGTTGACCAAAGTATTGATCTACAGGCCATCCCGAAGGCAATTATTAATACATTACAAAAGATTCCATCTTAAATACTAACTCACTAAGCACGCATGATTGATCAAAACAAGCCTTCATTAATGCCCAGCGAAGCTGGATACAACCTACTAATGAATGCGCATATATTAGTTGTTGACGACAGCAAAATGCTTAGAATGGGTATAACCAGAGCACTCCGAAAGCTAGGCATTAAGAATATTCAAGAAGCCGTCGATGGAGTTGATGCCCTTGAGCGACTCAATACGGAAACATTCGACCTCATGTTGCTTGACATGGAGATGCCAAAACTTAATGGACTAGCAGTTCTCTCGGAAATGCAAAATAATACAGAGCTTAAATCCTTACCCGTCATTGTTATTTCGGGCGGGGAGTCAATGGATGAAATTGTTGCCTGTATCGAAATGGGTGCAGAAGATTATCTCCCAAAACCATTTAGCAACGTTCTATTAAGGGCAAGACTTGCTTCATCCTTAGAAAAAAAACGTTTGCGGGACATCGAGATAAGTCAGCGCAAGCAACTCGAATCACAACACATAAAGCTAATTCAAGAGCAAGAAAAGGCCGAGTTATTACTTCTCAATATCCTCCCTGCTCAAATCTCAGATCGCTTAAAGAGCGGAGAGGATCGATGTGCAGATCGGCATGCAAGCGTAAGTATTTTATTCGCGGATCTTGTTGGATTCACCAAGCTTTCACAAGGCATGACAGCAAGTCAGCTGGTTGATATGCTGCATGGTCTCTTTTCTGATTTCGACGAAAAAGTAAATCAGCTTGGGCTTGAAAAGATTAAAACAATTGGCGATTGTTACATGCTTGTTGGAGGTCTTCCCAATCCTCGGGAAGACCATGCAACTGCAGTCGTCACAATGGGGCTTCACATGTTGGACGTCATGCAAAAATTCAACGCATTAAACAATACAGATCTTTCAATGCGCATAGGAGTTCATAGTGGACCTGTTGTTGCCGGAGTCATCGGCAAACATAAATTCACTTATGATCTTTGGGGCAATAGCGTCAACATTGCAAGCCGAATGGAATCAAGCGGCAGCCCTGGAAGAGTCCATATCTCAAGTCAAACATCTGAACTTCTCGATGATAATTTCACTTTAGAATCAAGGGGTATTATCCCAATCAAAAGCCTTGGAGATGTTGCAACCTTCTTCGCAACCTACAATGACAAACCTAGCATCTAAACCGATTTATTATTTTTTATCTAGTGCCTATTGATTAGTGCATGAAGGGAACACTAGTGCATATAATCAAAAATAGTTCTCGGCAACAAGCCAAGCCTCTCTTCCAGCACTAATCCATGAACTATGACGGGATACACAAGCGCTCGTCAACAAAAATGATCCTAAACCTCACTTCAAATCTCCATAGACAGACGATACATCCACAGAGCTTTTGACTAAAAACCAGAAACGTATCAAGAACTCACGCCTCTTTCCAGAAAATCATACAGAAGAAGATTGGGCTTGATTTAGCAAAACAAAGCTTGCTTACTAGAGCAATTTAAACTTACATTTTCAATGACTAAAAATATTATGCGCACAATTTAAATTTAAAGAATTGGACGCCCATGCTTTCCCCTCAAATTGTAATCCTGACTCTAGGCACTTAATCGATCAAGACTCTTCAGCTAACGCCAAAGAAAGCTGCTCCCGAGCTACCTCCAACGCTGTTTGAAGCGCTGAGCCATCGCGTCCACCCGCCTGTGCCAAGTTCGGACGACCTCCACCACCGCCACCGCAGAGCTTGGCGATC
>Ga0213861_10005250_pt1 | contig 10419 bp, 9 predicted proteins | sample PICome_4_FD_160110 | JGI IMG/M metagenome (GOLD analysis project Ga0213861, IMG submission 160110) | Coastal seawater microbial communities near Pivers Island, North Carolina, United States - PICO131 | ecosystem: Environmental > Aquatic > Marine > Coastal | place: USA: North Carolina | collected...
GCAATACCTAAAGCAAAAGCCGACCCGACGGCTGGGCCTTTACTTCGAGCGACTCTGGTATTTTTTCCTGCACGAGGATCCGGAGACAGAGCTTCTCGCTCATAACCTGCCTGTTCAGCAGTCTGGCAGAACGCTGGGTGAGTTCGACTGCCTGTACTTCTGCCGCCGGAGACAACGGTTTGTGCACCTCGAACTAGCCGTTAAGTTCTATCTCTGCGCCCCTGGAGCGGCTCCTTCGTGCGACTGGCAGGCGTGGATTGGCCCAGACTGCAAAGATCGCATGGACCTAAAATTGTTACAAATGCTGGCTCGGCAGATTCGTCTGGGCGACACCCCGGCAGGCGAGCAGGCGCTGGACGCAATGGGTATCGTAAAACCAATGAAAGAGATCGCGCTGAAGGGGTATCTTTTTAGTCACCCGGCTGACGGCGATGCACTCCCCCCTGACTACAATACGAATAAGCCAATCAACAACTGGTTCCGTCCCAGGGACCTTATGGCGGGTATTCATGCAGGAACGGCAAGCCGCTATCGCTGTTTGCATCGTTCAGAGTGGCTGAGCCCGACAGGCACGGCTGAAGCCTCCCGGAGTCTGGAACAGCTTATAGAAAGTGTGGCCGAAACCTTTCAACGTGAACAATATCCGACTCTGGTCGCAAAGCTGGACGCGAATAATCAAGAACATGAGCGCTTCTTTGTGGTACCGCCTTCCTGGCCATGGGTAGGCTGAACACAACAACCCTATGGCCAGGCGGCGGCACTAGCCGCTTCGGCGTCACGGAAATACACCTCGGTCTCTGCCGCAAGGTAGAGAAAAGCAGCCCATGCTGCGACATTCTGGTGCAAATCATTAGGTCCGATCTTGTCGAGGGTGTCATCGGGTGTGTGGTGCAAATCAAAGTAGTCCGTTCCATCCTGTAGAAGCGTGATAACGGGCACGCCCGACTCTCGCAGGTATCTCAGGTCCGGGCCGCCGTAAGCGGTATTATTGCCCCGAACGATGTCCAGCGTTGACAGGATCCCGGCAATCTCGGTGGCATAGGGCAGCTGCTCGGCGGGAAAGCGGGTATCAAAACGCCAAATGTCGCCGGCCCCAAAATCGGATTCAGCCGCCACGATATGTTGTGGCAGTTCCGCCGAATAGCGCTCAGTGTAGTCGCGGGCCCCCACGTAGCCTACCTCCTCGGAGCCGAACAGGACGAGGCGTATGGTGCGACGGGGCGCCTCAGGCAAATGCTCCAGCAGCAGTCTCGACGCGGCAATGACGATGCCTACTCCGGCCCCATCATCAACCGCTCCCGTGCCAAGGTCCCATGAATCCAGATGCGCCGCAGCCAATACAATTTCTTCAGGCGAGTCGCGGCCACGAATCTCGGCAATCACATTCCCCGATTGCGCAGGCCCGCGCACCTCCGGTGTGACTAGCAGATGAACCACTACCGGTTTACCGTAACTCAACACGCGACTGAGCTGATCCGCGTCCGGTGCCGAAAGGGCTGCCATAGGCACACCGCGTTTGCCGGCGCTATCACTCAGCGGACGCATTTGCCCGGTATGTGGGAAACGGTGACTGCTGGTACCCACGGATCGAATCAGTGCCGCAGTGGCACCCAACTGCTGCGCAACGTAGGACGTCCGCAGGCGTTTCTGCACCGCCACTCCATAGCCAGAGCCATCTCGCTTACGAGCCATTACCTCGTCAACGAAAACGATTTTTCCTTCGACCCAGGCCGGATCGGCCTCGATCAGGCTGTCCAGCGAGGGAAAACCGACCACTTCCCCTTCCACTCCGTGCTCATCAGTGGATGTACTGCCGCCAAGTGCAGTTACCCGCAGAGGCTGCGGAAAAGGCGAGACTATGCGAGCCGTTTCGCGGCCCCGCAACCACACGGGCACCTCGAATGTTTCAACGTGGACATTTTCAAAACCGAGCCGCTCCAACTTATTGAGCGCCCAATTTCGCGCTCGCGCCTCCGCGGCAGTACCCGCCAACCGGGGACCAATCTCAGTTGTCAGGGATTGCACCAACTCATACGCTATATTGTCTTTCTGCGCTTGCTCGATTAAGTGCTCCGCGGTGCGCGCCATTTCCGGTGTCACTGCAGATTCCGCTTGCGCGCCAGACACGAGGCACAGCTGTATGAAAAAGATCGAACAGAATTTATTCATAGCTACAACCTTTCGCCTGAGAATGGGTCTCGCGTGATGCTCACAGTGCGCATAGAAAAAAGTATAACGGCATCAGCGTTCGCTAGACAGCACTGCTACCCGGGCATGCTACACTTGCCAGCCCCTTAAGCTTATACTGTAAGTTCTGAACATATCCGGAGTTTAGTATGCCGAGCAAGCCCAGTCCGAAATGGCCCTTTCGCTGGGATCTGCTATTGCGCTATCGTTTTATCGAGACGATAGCCCTCTGGGAGGGGCGGCTAACAACCCGGCACCTTTGCGATACTTTCGGCATTGGCCGCCAACAGGCCAGCAAAGACATCAATAATTACAATCGCAAGATCGGCCCGCAAAATCTTGAATACGATAAATATCTCAAAGGCTACAAACCAACACATCAGTTTACCCCGGTTGTGACTCTGGGTCTGGCAGACGAATACCTGCACCTGATGGCCCGCAACAACGAATTGCTGAATGTATTTGAGTCTCTGGCGCTGGACGTTGCCAACGCGGAGGTTCTAACCCATCCGGTTCGGCAAGTCAGACCAGAAGTCTTACGCCCCCTGATGCGAGCAGCACGACAACAGAAACGCCTCGATGTAGATTACGTTTCCGTCAATCACCCTGACCGGGAGGGACGGATTAGCGTGCCCCACACTGTGGTCTACACAGGCCTGCGCTGGCATGTGAGAGGCTGGTGCGAAAAAAATCAGGCCTACCGCGATTTCGTGCTGAGCCGATTCCGAGGGGAACCGGAAATTATGGACGAATCCGAGCACGGGATAGACGGCGATACCGAATGGAACCTGAGGGTCACTATTCGTATCGCCGCGGATCAGAGACTGACCGTTGCACAGCGAGAAGTGGTAGAGGTGGACTACGGCATGCAAGACGGCGTTCTAGAAATCCCTACACGCGCCCGCCTGGTCACTTATGTACTACAGTTACTTAATATAAAGCCTACCGCGATAGCGGACGACCCAACTGCACAACAGATCGTGGTGCAAAACAGGGAGGAACTAACGCCCTGGCTTTTCGGTTAGTCGAGAAACCGCAGGGCGAAAAGTCCGGACGCGCGCCATATCAAAACCCTCTGGAGTTCCACAGCACTTGGTATTCAACCTACCATCAACCTTTATCAGCAACCTCTAAATGCCGTCGCACGATAGCCAGGAACAGTGCGGTGGATATCCCCGCGCTGGCAAAAATCATGCACATCACCATGATCTGGTAGCGTGCCGCCACTAAAGGAGATACGCCTGACAGTATCTGCCCCGTCATCATACCTGGCAGCGACACCAAGCCAACGGCAAACAGAGAATTGATTACGGGTATCATGGCAGCGGAGTAAGCGGCCTGACGTGCCTCGCTCCACTCCTCTCCGTGCCTTATCTCCGCGTACAGTCGTTCCGCACATAGACTTACGGCAGTCATCGCATTAGCAAATACCATGCCCGCCAGCGGGATCATATACCGGGGCAAAAACCAGGGATCCAACTGCAGCACGGCTTGCGTGACCAGAGCGAGCGTCAATCCGCCACCAACGGCGATGGATACCAGAGATGCGACAAGTAAGTGACGACGGTGCGGCCCTACAGTCCCCAGGGCGATCCAACTCGAGGCCAAGAGCATCACCAATAACACGATGAGTACCAGCCAACCGTCTCCTGCACCAAAAATCCACGCCAGCACGTAGCCAATCAGCAGCAGCTGTAACAGCATGCGACCCAATGCGTAAAGAGAACGCCCGACACCAAAGGACCACTTAAACAGAATCACCAATGTAATGGCGACCGGCAGAAATGCGAGCGCTAGCTGAACCGGCGACAGCTGTATGACTGCGTGCTCCATTAAGGCATCCGGAAATGACCAGGCGTGACAGCAGTGTAGCATCAATCATACTGAGGCTACTGCCAATGCCTGCTGCAGGCGGTCGCGATTTAGACGCGGCTAACGCAGGGTGAGTAGTGTCGCGGCTCCCAAAACAACCCACAGCAGCTCCTCAAACACTGTTCCCACCACCAGCAGGCCCGCTGTCAGCGTTAGAACCGATATCAGGCGCTCAGCCCATTGGCTTCTAGCGTCAAGCCTTGCAACCTGTCTGTCGTAACCCACTATACGTCGAACAATCTGCCTTTCTATTGCTTGTGTACCCGTCATGTCTCTCGCCCCATTCCCCTGCATGAGCCTATATAATCAGCGAGCAGAGCGCAGACGGCCATCTGTCTATTTTTCGATGTGTTCGAAAAAGCGACAGTTCCAAACTCAGGCAGGGTCGCTGCCAATACCTCACTACCTGCGGGTGCTGCGGGGTGTTCTATTTCGAGCTACTGGCTTTATTGCAATCAGAGCAGACCGACTATTTCTCATAGTGCTCTTTGCGTCATTTTGGGGATATCGCTAACGGGCTCTCGACAGGGGCTGGATTGGCGCGGGAGCGTTATCGCAACGCTCATAGACTTAGTGACTGGCGCAGGCAACTCGAATGCGCTCAGCAGGCACAGCCAACTGATCGAGCAGGTAAGTTTTAAATGTTTCGGGATACTCGCAGGCGTCGAGCGCCTCCGCCATACAAGCCAGCCAAGCATCCCGCAGGCGAAGATCAATGTGCAGATGCGCATGCGCCGAGGGAATGCTAATCGGGCCGTATTTCTCCCGGTACAAACGTGGTCCTCCCGTCCATGCGCAAAGAAAGCGCGCGAGTCTGTCACGAGATTCCGGAGTTCTTTCGGGGTGCATGTCCCATATTTCCCGATACGGAGCGCGGTCGCGCATAAGATCATAAAACGTATCGACCAGCTTAAAAATGCCCTCTTCCCGCCCAGCTGCCTGAAAGGTGGAATCTCCCTCTCCAAGGCTCGGTTTATCCGACACGCCCCTCTCCCTGCAAAAAACGTCGTTGTAACAAACTCATCATGCGCACATTCGTGATGTGCTGTATCCGGAGATGACTTGGGATACCGTGGCAGGCAATCACTCCGTCACTTACATCAGGCGGAGCTACCGCCCAGCGCGCGCCGGCTAAAGGTGACTACACCCAGCACTAATGCCCCGGCTATCACGCCGACAATCATTCCAATCAGGGTCGGCGCCAGAGCAGCCAACAGCGAACCGGCAACAGGCACAGTGCCCAGATGTTGAACCAAGGCCTGCACCATCTCCGTCAGTTGGTGAAAACCATGCACGAGAATACCACCCCCGACCATAAACATCGCCAACGTGCCGACGAAGCCCAATGCTTTCATCAACCAGGGCGCAAAATCCAGAAGGCGCTCACCAAACCATCGCTGAAATATCAGGAATACGCCCTCACCCTGACGCCGCGTTAAAAAAAGGCCTGCATCGTCCAGCTTAACGATAGCCGCCACCAGTCCATAGACACCCACAGTCATCAGCAAACCGATACCCGACAGAACAAGCGCCTGTCCGAGAAACGTCATTTCCGACGCCACACCAAGCGTCAGCACTATAATTTCCGCAGACAGAATAAAGTCAGTGCGCACTGCGCCCTTAATTTTGTCTTTCTCGTATTTTACGAGATCCACAGACTCATCGAGCAGATACTCCATGCGCTCTGCCGACTGACCACCGTCTTGCTGCGCCGAGTGGCCAAAGGAATGAGCGACCTTCTCAAACCCTTCAAAACACAGGTAAAGGCCACCGAGGATCAATGCCGGCGTAATAAGCCAAGGAGCCACAGCAGAAATTAAAAGAGCTGCAGGTATCAGAATGCACTTATTGAGAAAAGACCCTTTTGCAACCGCCCACACGACCGGCAATTCGCGATCAGCTCGCACACCACTGACCTTTTCGGCATTCACCGCGAGATCATCGCCCAGCACACCCGCAGTCTTGCGAGCAGCGACTTTCGTCATCAACGCAACATCGTCCAATACTGCCGCGATATCATCAATCAGGAGCAACAAACTGGAGCCAGCCATCAGTTTTTACTCCTTCGCAACGCGAATTTTCGCACCAGCATTTTGTCTACAATCGCCCTGCGCGTAATAGGCCGTCGTTTAACCAAAATTGCAGAAACACACTTTGTTACCATCCGCATCACGGCAATAGGCGCCATAAAAACCTTCCATACGCTCTCCGGGCGCTCCTTCATCCGTGGCGCCGAGCGCAATAGCCTTGTTGTACAACTGATCCACCAGCTCCCTAGAACCCGGCGTAATCGCAATCATATTACCGTTACCGGGATTCGGCTCTCCTTCATCATAAGGGGTACACACCGCTAACATTCCTCCACCTGCTGGAGTACCAATAACCGCCAGACGGCCGGTGTCCATAACAATACTCGCTTTAAGCTCCGCGAGCACCTCCAAGTAAAAAGCCTTGGCACTTTCAATGTTAGTCGTACCGATAGTCGTATATGCAATCACAGTCGTTCTCCGAAAAATAATATCCGCAGGGTTTATTTCTTGTGCGGCCTGAGTTTACACCCCATTGCGCGAATGACGCTATGGGTTACGTGGCTTACGCCTTCGTCTCGCGGGATCGTTCATCCGGGATTTAGGGTAACGTGGCAGTTTTCCCGTAGAAAGGTAGCGATAAATTGTATTTTGCGAACGAATTCTCGCGGCTTTTTTTCTGCGCTTGATATATTTGTTGCGCTGACTCTGATCCAACACACGCGCTTTCTCATTGTCATGCCACTGCTGATCGAGCGTATCCTGAATCACACGCTGCGCATCCTCATCAAAAATTGGGCACAAGACTTCCACTCGGTAGTCTAGGTTACGCGTCATTAAATCCGCTGAACCTATCAGATATTTCGGTGAGCCCCTGTTATAAAAAATATAGGCACGCGGGTGTTCTAGAAAGCGATCCACTATGCTCACAGCGTGAATATTTTCAGAAATACCCTTCACGCCCGGCAAAAGAGAGCACATACCTCGCACAATCAATCGAACCTCGACTCCGGCCTGACTGGCTTCGTACAGCTTTGTCACAATTTGCTTATCGACAAGGCTGTTGCACTTAAGCGTCATGGATGCCCGGTACCCCGAACGGGCATTTGAAATTTCCTGCTCTATAAGTTCCAGTAACCCGCTGCGAACACTGTAAGGAGACACCATCAATAGGCGATATTGCGGTTGTTTATACGTGTATTGCAGAAAATCAAAGACGCCCTGCACGTCCTTACCCATATTCTGGTCGTGTGTCATTAAACCGAAATCGGTATACAAGCGCGCGGTCTTTTCATTAAAGTTTCCTGTTCCCACATAGCTGTAGTAGCGCGCCGAACTGCCCTCTTTACGCTCTATAAGCAGGAGTTTGCTGTGAACTTTCAGACCGGGAATACCAAACAGGACCTGAATTCCGTTTTCCGTGAGGCTCTGAGCCCAGTTAATGTTCGCTTCTTCATCGAAACGTGCCGCCAACTCAACCACTGCCAGCACTTTTTTTCCATTCTGAACAGCGTTTACAAGCGCATCGATAACGCGAGAATCTCGCGCTACTCGATAAAGACAAATACTTATCTTACTCACGTGGGGATCCAGGGCCGCGGTCTTGAGAAGGTCTACTACATAATCAAAGGGATGGTAGGGATAGTAGAGGAAAACATCCTTTTCACGAACCGCATCAAAAATACAATCCTTTGCGTCAAGTTGGGGCAGACGTATCGGCGGCATCGGCTTCGCAAAGAGATGCTTGGCGCCCACGTTGGGGAAATCGATAAAATCCTTGGAGTTGTGGTAGCGCCCGCCAGCAATCATGCTGTCATATTTGCCAAAACCAAAACGCCCGGTGAGCTGGTCCAGGATCCTCTGTGGCATTTTGACGTCGTATACCATACGCACCGTCTCAGCCATGCGCCGACGCTTCAGGCTTGACGCCATTTTATCAATCAGGCTCTGCGTAATGCCTGCATCGATCTCAAGCTCCGCATCGCGGGTAAACTTAAAACAGTAGGCTTTCGCTATCTCTATCGGTAAAACGCCTCGAAACACTTCCGGCAAACAGGCCCTAATAATGTCTTCCAATACAATAAAAACTCTTCCACGCTTGCCTTTTTTACGCGGTATCTCTACAAAACGGTCTAACCTGTCAGTGGGCACGTCGACCACCGCTAGATGACGTTCGCTTCGACTTTTTATATCTATCGCCAGATAAAGAGATTCTTCATTCAGCGGTGGGATCGCAGTGCCTTCCGTTAACAATATGGGCTCCAACTGCGGCAGCACCGTATGGGTAAAATACTCCTGTACAAAACGCGCCTGCCCCTCTTCTAACTGCTTTTCTGTGATGAGGTAAATACCGCGTTTCTGCAGACTACGCAGTAAATCTGCGTAAATACGGTCAAACTCTTTTTGCAGCTCCGCTACTCGCTTATGAATAGCCACAAGTAGCTCCTTTGCCTGCTGCCTGTTGTCTCCCGAGGAGACCGCAATCAATCTGCGTACCTCTGCCACTCTCACCCGAAAAAACTCATCGACATTCTTGGAGTAAATCCCCAGGAATCGCAGTCGCTCGATCAAAGGAACAGACGTATCGGCTGCCTCTTGCAAAACTCTCGCATTAAAAGACAGCCAACTAAGCTCCCGAGGCATGAATAAATCATGGTCTAGCAGGTCCGCAAGGCGTACCTTAATCGGATTAGGCATACTCACTCCTGGCGCGTCCTGCAGCCGCATGAGGCCACTGGCTAGCCTTTTGGTCGGCGCGGGATTAGCGCTGTTATGGCGTTATCGGGCAACAGCAAACAGAGACACTACATGCCGCCTCAGGGACACGGGTACTGAACCAACCAGTGCTCCCTGAGCCCTGTGCGCGTCAAACAGACCTAGATCACTCTGCGACAACGATAAATTACTTCAAGAAATTAAGTTATCACACTGAATAAAATAAAAAAGCCCGCTGATCACAAAATGATTGCGGGCGAAATAGCCGTATGCTTCGGGGCAGAAACATCGGCTAGGGGACGTGTTCAGCGCGTGCCGGGAAGCAACGCGCTGTATACAAAGTAGACGCTAATTACGAGATAGCAAGCCAACCATGAAAAATATTTGGACGGGTACAGCCTGCGACCCGGCGGTGCAAAAATGGGCTGCCTCAGACTCACGGGTTAGTCCATATACTGTCAATTCAGACAGCTTGCTCTGACCCAAATACTACTGCCGCGGAACAGCGAAAGCCTCAATATTCACGTACTTTTATAGGGGCCTATGTTGCACGGCCTCGCTGAGCCGTTTTGCACACATTAGCGTGATGAGCAGGATCACCAGAAAGACGCGCACGGAAACCGGACCCAGCAGCCGTTACACTGATTCAGCAGCACCGTCTGTAGACTGTAATCTGGAGAACTCCCGGTTCAGCCGATACTGACGGGAGGTCACATAAGACTCCATATCTTCAACCCGGCGCAGCGCGGCGTCCAATCTCTCTCTTGCTCGTCTCAGGCGGACACTGCTGCTATCACTGTAGCGAAAAACTTTGCGGGGCCTATAGCCCTGATGGCGCTCATCATATTCCATGTCTACCGGAGCATCCTCGTACTCAAGCTCATCCTTACCATATCCGCTGGATGAAGCGCGGGCGGGTCGACGCGCCATCAGGAACCAGGCAACGAGGTACACCCATAATGCCAGTGTCCCGGTAAATAAAAATGCGCCAACCCACAGAAGGCGCACTACCCACGGCGCCACATCCCAGTAATCTGCCAGTCCCGCGGCCACGCCGGAAAGTACACGCTCCTGTGAGTTCCGGTAAAGATTAAGTCCCCAGCCTTCACGCCTGCGGCTGTAAAAATTGCTGGCCTCCCGGTGTGCGCGGTCTTTAGGCCACCCTGCCCCTCGCTTTTTACTGGTCATCATTTACTCCTTACTTTCACCCTGCTGTTCTCGGCTTACCTGCTGCCGCCAACGGGCATGATCCTCATCAAGAATCGCCTCAAGCGACACGATTCGCTCTGTCAACTTGTCCACCGTTTCTAACATGTGCTCTATCGATCCCCTGTCTTCCGCACTGAGACTGCGAGAAGACTTGTTTACGCTGCGGTAGTGCATCGTTATCCAGATCGGCGCCACCACTGTCAAAAACAAAATGGTGGGAACAAACATGAATTTCCAGAATTCCATTGTTTATATCCTTGGAAGAGACTGCTTCAAAAAACGTTTGCACATTATAGTTGGCGAACACTCCGAAGGGTTATTTTGCGCCCTCGACACTGTCCCCCATTTCTTTTTTTAGTCGCGCGAGGTCATCACTGATTCGCTCATCGTCCGTGAGCACATTAATTTG
>Ga0213861_10005254_pt1 | contig 10414 bp, 5 predicted proteins | sample PICome_4_FD_160110 | JGI IMG/M metagenome (GOLD analysis project Ga0213861, IMG submission 160110) | Coastal seawater microbial communities near Pivers Island, North Carolina, United States - PICO131 | ecosystem: Environmental > Aquatic > Marine > Coastal | place: USA: North Carolina | collected...
TATTACAAAAGAAGGTTCATTAGCCGGACCAAAAGTTTTAGAGCATATGGTAGACGCCGTGCTTGTATTTGAAGGGGATAGAAACCATGTATACCGACTCGTACGCTCCGTCAAAAACAGGTTCGGGTCGACCAATGAACTGGGCATTTATGAAATGAATAGCACTGGCTTGCGACAAGTTGAAAATCCGTCTGAAATTTTAATTACGAGCACAGGAGAACGTTTGAGCGGAATTTCAATTGCATCTACGATTGAAGGGGTTCGTCCTATGCTAATAGAAATTCAAGCATTAGTGAGCACGGCCGCTTATGGCACTCCTCAACGATCATCAACGGGATTTGACCTGCGTAGATTAAATATGCTTTTGGCCGTTTTGGAAAAAAGATGTGGTTTTAAACTGGGCGCAAAAGATGTTTTTTTGAACATTGCCGGTGGAATTAAAGTAAATGACCCTGCAATTGACTTGGCAGTGGTTTGCGCCATCATGTCATCCAATGCAAACATTCCAATTCATCCTGGCATTTGCGTTTCAGCGGAATTGAGTCTGTCTGGTGAGGTTAGAGCGGTAAATCGGACTGATCAGCGAATTATGGAAGCTGAAAAAATGGGCTTCGAACAAATCATTATATCTAAGTATAATAAAGGCATTAAACAAAGTGATTATGACATAACAATTCATCAAGTCAGTAAAATTGAAGACGCAATTCGACTGATTTTTGGATAATCCAATTCGATATTCTGACACCTTCATTCATTCCGAACAATATTTTATTCAATTTGCTGTTATTTCTATGTAAATTTGAAAAACATGATCACTCGCTTACTTATCACCGTACTTGGACTAATCATCCTGTTGCCATCTCAAGGATTATCACAAATTGGAATGAACCAGTGGCGTATCCATTTCTCTGCATATAAACCACAGGGTATTACCAAAACAGATGACAACATCTATATGGCATGTTCAAACGGGATTATTCGTTATGATCTAGAAGATAATTCAGTCAATCTATTAACGGTAACAAATGGAATTTCTGATTTAGGGATTTCTTCAATTTCGAGCAATGAAAGTGTAGTGACAGTTGGATATGTGAATGGGAATTTAGATATTATTGAAGGCAATGAGATTACGAATGTTCCATGGATTCAAACGGCGGACATTGCTGGTGATAAAACAATCCACAATTTTTTCTTTAGCGAGAAATACATTTATATTGCTTCGAGCATTGGGCTCATTCTTTTTGATAATGAAAAGAAAGAAATCAAAGACACTTATTATCCTTACGAAGATCCTGAAGTTTTAGATGTAGCTATTTATCATGACACTTTATATGTTGCAACTACGCAGGGTATTTATTACGCCCCAAAAGATCGTCCATTTTTGAATGACAAAAACCAATGGGAGAAAAAAAATGACTTCCCAGTAGACGTTGTTAACAATGAGTTTTCAGACATTGAGGTGTATGGCAATAAATTGTTTTTAGCCTACAACGATACCGGATTTAACGCGGACACATTGTATTATTTAGAAGGAGACATCTTGTCGAAATATAATCAGCAACTGACGATTAATTCCCTTCATGCGGAAGATGACCGTTTACTGTTAACACTTTTCTCTTCAATCCAATCATTGGATGAGAATGTAAATATGGTACAATCCATTTTTTCATATCCTGATGGTGTTCCCTCGCCAATTGAGGCCATTTATTATAATAACGATTATTGGATAGCTGACCAAAATGGTGGTTTAGTTCGAGCGCCTAATTCTTGGCAAGCAACCTCAATTTTTTCGAACAGTCCAGCTGCAGACGGAACCTATCGTATGGATATTCAATATGGAAAAGTGCTTGTTGCGGGTGGCGGATTAACTCAAAATGTACAAAACGTATACTCTTCAAATGGTATTTATATGTTTGAAGATGAAGAATGGACAAACTTCAATTATAAGACAGAAGAATCGATAAATTTAGGCCCTGATTTCGACTTTATAAGTGTTGCTGTAAATCAAGGTAATACTTCAGAATTTGCCTACGGAAGTTTTTCAAAAGACGGTTTAAAAGTTATTAAAGAAGACGGCGCAGTTGTCGAAACATATGATGCCACTAATTCATTAATTGAAGAAACGGGTTCAAATATGGTAATTAGCGATATGAAATATGATGATGAAGGAAATTTATGGTTCATCAATCAAGGTGTATTTCCATTAAAAGTCCTCACTGCTGATGGTGAAATGAAGCAATATTCTCTCGGAGCTGCATCAAATAACAAGTTTCCATATCGTCTTTTAATAGATAATGATGGCAATAAATGGGTGGCAGTTACTAACGTAGGATTAGTTGCATTCACTGAAAATGGAACCTTAGACGACCCATCAGACGATCAATGGAGAACACTTTCGGCGGCCGAAGGATTTGGAAACCTCCCTTCGGTTTTTGTGAAAGGCTTGGCACAAGATGCAGATGGAGAAATTTGGATTGGTACGGAAGAAGGGTTGGTTATTCTATATTCAAGAAACAACCTCTACGAAGGCGGCTTTGGTGAATATGACGCAAGTCCAATTTTATTAGAAGTGGATGGTGAAGTAGAGCGACTATTGGGTGATACCTACGTAACGGCTATCGCTATTGATGGTGGAAATCGCAAATGGATTGGAACAAATTCATCCGGAGTATTTTGTTTTTCTGAAGATGGAACGGAAGAAGTTTACAGATTCACAACTGAAAATAGCCCACTTGTATCCAATAATGTATACGACATTAAAGTGGACCAACTTTCGGGCGAAGTTTATTTTGCAACGCAAGATGGTTTGGTTTCATTCCGATCAGACGCCACGTTAGCTGACAAAGAATTTAGTTCAGTAAAAGTATTTCCAAATCCTGTTCGTCCCGAATTTTCAGGACCGATAACCATTCAAGGTTTAGGTTACGAAGCTGATGTAAAAATCACGGATATTTCTGGGAATTTAATCTTCGAAACCGTATCAAACGGAGGCACTGTTATTTGGGACGGTAAAACGTTGCAAGGCGACAGAGTTCAATCTGGTGTTTATTTAGTTTGGTCTGGAATTACAACAGGTAAAGGAAAAGACGTAGCTAAAATTCTCTTCATCAATTAATGGCAACGGGGAAAACGAAAGGAATTGTCCTTCGAAAGGTCGATTATTCAGAAACGAGTATTATTCTATCGGTTTTAAGCCCAAATGACGGCGTAAAAAGCTTTATTTATAAAGGCGCTAAACGAAAAAAGAAGAAAGGAAACCTGATTACTTCTCTTGCTCAAATCTCTATTGAATATTATCAAAGAAATGACAGCGACTTGGCCAAAATATCCAACGTGGAGCCCACAATCATTTATAAATCCATTCCATTCGATCCTTATAAATCAAGTATCGTGTTTTTTATGAATGAGGTACTGAACAACACGCTGCGCGATAACGAGAAAAACAGTGAATTGTATGGGTTTTTAGAAAATATTCTTCAAGTCTTAGATTTGAGTGACCATGTTGCGAATTATCCCATCAAATTTTTATACCGCCTTACACAATACTTAGGCTTCTATCCCTATGAGGTAGAATCGCCTGTTTATCTCGATTTACGTGAATGTTCGTACACGAAATATGAACCAAATCATGGCGCATACCTTTCAAAAAGAAATTCATTGTTACTTTTACAGTTTTCAGGCATGAAATTTGATGGTGATAATGACCCCGATATAGACTTGAAAACGCGAAGGGAATTAGTTTATGACCTACTTAAATATTACCACGTTATCTTTGAAAACTTTAAGCCAATCCAAAGTCTTGCCGTCTTGGAAGCTACTTTTCACGATTAGCTTGTTTTTGAGTATCACAGGGTTTTCGCAAAGTATTACAATTGTTGATTCAACCTCAGGAGAACCTATTGAGGATGTACTGGTTTATACAAATTCAAGCGAAATAACTGCAGTTTCAGATAAAAGAGGGAAAGTCAACTTAAATTCATTCGCGGATGATGAATTTCTCATTTTTAATCATGCGGCCTACGTCACTGTTTATTTGAAAAAATCTGAAATCAACACAAAAGAGAATTTCCTACTCGCAAAAGCAGACAATGTATTGCCTCAAGCTTATATCGACCATCCCCTGCGATATTTCTTAGTTGAAGATGATGAAGCGGCGCAAATAGAAACTATACCTATTGAAATTGTCCGTTTAGAAAATCCTGAAAGCAGTGCCGACATGTTGCAAAACACAGGTAACGTATTGGTTCAAAAATCGCAAGGCGGTGGTGGTAGTCCAATGATCAGAGGATTTGAAGCCAATAAACTCTTGCTCGTCATTGATGGTGTTCGAATGAACAATGCCATTTACAGAAGTGGACATTTGCAAAACGCAATTACTGTTGACAATTCCGTGCTTGATCACACTGAAATTATTTTTGGCCCAAGTTCTTCTCTATACGGAAGTGATGCCTTAGGTGGTGTTATCCATTTTCATACTGCTGACCCTGAAATTACAAATTCTGACACCGCCTATTTTCATGGAAACAGTTATGTGCGCTATAATAACAACAATAATTTAAGCGGGAATTTCAACTTTTCAATTGGTAAAAACAAATGGGGGCTCTTGAGTTCATTCACAGCCTCAACGTTTGGAGACACTAAAATGGGTGAAAACAGGTTTCATGGGTATGATGATTGGGGTTTACATACGAACTACGTTGACCGCATTAATGGTGTTGATACCATGTTAGCCAATCCCGACCCCAACACGCAAATTGGAATCGGTTACCATCAATTCGATTTTTTAGAAAAATTCGTTTATGTCCCTTCTGACAAATTAAAAATGACACTTAATTTCCAATACTCAACCTCATCAGACATTAATCGTTACGATAAGCTCACCGAATATCGAAATGGTGTTTTGCGCTATGCGGAATGGTATTACGGTCCACAAAACAGAATGTTTGGTGCCTTAAAACTCGATTTTAGTTCAAAATCAAAATGGTTTAAGAATGGGGTAATGACGCTTTCTTATCAAAAAATTGACGAAGATAGAATTAGCCGTAATTTCGATTCAGAATGGAAAGAGTTTCAGGAAGAAGATGTATCTGTACTCGGTTTAAATCTTGATTTCAATAAATTATTTACAAAATCAAGAATCATTTATTACGGGCTTGAAGTGCAGGAAAATATCGTGAGTTCAACCGCGTATGCGCAAAACATATTGTCGTCAGAACGCAATGGCGCGCAAACGCGCTATCCGTTTTCAAGCAATTATTTAAATGCGGGTGCCTATCTTGAATACAAACAAAAATTCATTAATGATAATGTTTTCACAGCAGGAATTCGATATTCCTTTATTTATGCCAATTCACAATTTGACGACACCTCGTTTGTTGCGTTACCATTTAACGAAGTAAATATTTCTACTGGCGCACCTTCTGGTCATGTAGGTATGGTTTTTAAACCGCATAAGAATACCCGCTTTAAAACATTAGTGTCAAGCGGATTTAGAGCGCCAAATATTGATGACTACGGCAAAGTTTTTGAAAATAGTGGGAATACCGTTGTGCCAAATGACCAAGTACAGCCAGAATATGCACTTGGCGGAGAGGTATCATTTGAACAAAAATTTGGAAAAGAGTTGATCACCATTGGTGCTGCGATTTATGGCACTTACCTTTTTAACGCATTGGTTCAGCAAGATTTCACGTTAAACGGAGAGGATTCAATTGAATTTAATGGAGAAATCACAAAAATTCAAGCCCTTCAAAATACAGACAATGCCGTTGTTTATGGGATTAATGCCTATACCAAGGTAAACTTCACCGAAAATTTATCGCTTGACGCATCATACAACTTTACAAAAGGCACCGACTTGGCCAACAATATACCTTTAGAACATATTGCACCACAATTTGGAAGAATAGCCGTAACGTTTAAAAAAGACAATTGGAATACCGCCCTAACAAGCCTATACAACTTCCGTAAGAACTTCTCCGACTATCAATCGGGCGGTGATAATATTGATTTAACACCAAACGAAGGTGGCACGCCACCTTGGTGGGCATTAAACTACCGTTTAAGTTATACGTTTGCGGAAACAATTACCGCACAATTTGCAGTTCGCAATATCTTAGATGCGCACTATATGCAATTTGCATCAGGTATCAGCGCTCCCGGGCGTAGTTTCATGATTGGTTTAAGAGCCAAGTTTTAAATCGCTATGAAGTGGCTGAATGCGTTGAGGTGGTCTCTTGAAATCTACCTACTTTCAATCCAGTTTTTTCTTATTTACGCCAACTACATGCGTTTTTATGGCGACCTACAATACCCTTTTGATTTTAAATTGCGCTTAGTTATTAATCTCTTTTTTATTCTTTTTATTCTGATCAGGGTAGTGATATTAATCAGCAAGCTCAGGCTTAATTGGTCTCGTAAATACTTCTTGATTGATTTTGAATGGAAGTCAAGAATTTGGAGTTTAATTGCAGTTATTGGATACGCAATTTGCCTAATTCCAGACATGTATTATAATATTATAGTGTATCTATACGAAGGAGAATATCTAATCCGAATTTTGGTTTTACCGCCTCCAATTATATTGGGTTTGATAGATCTTTATTTGTTTAAGCCGAGAAAAAAAATGTTGTCTTGAAAACTCCTACTTGGGGTGCTTTGTTCAGGATTACAAATCCCTGACAAAGCAAATCCTCAACTACGGGGCATAAAAAAAGTCCCGTCTAATCCACTTACGGCAGACCAAACGGGACTTTCTTTGATTGGTTAGGGTATGTAAATCTATCTAATTACCATTTTCTTAGTTACCGTTTCATCTTCTGATTGGAGGATGATAAAATAAACTCCTGGCGCCACATCATTCATATCAAAATGAAGCGTATTGTCTTTTACAGATTGATGCGTTTGAGAAATCACTTGATTGCCCAAAATATTTACCACATGAACTGAAAGATCTTTCGCCTCAATCAAACTAAACTGAACGTTAAAGATACCATTTGATGGATTAGGGAAAACTTTTAAACTTTGACCTAAACTAATGCCAGGGATTCCTGAACCATCATCAATGAACACCGTAACTTCTAACACAGCCTCGCATCCTTCAGCATCTGTAATATTACAAACGTACGTTGTAGTTACATCTGGTGAAACACTTATTGTTCCTTCAGAGCCAATAAAGATGGCACCGGCATACCACGACCATGTAACACCGCCTGTTACTGTAAGGTCAGTTGATTCGCCTGGCTCAATTATGATATCCGGCGATATTGTTGGAGAAAAATCATTGTCGTTACCAACAATTACTGTTCCGGCCTCTTCACAATTATTATCATCCTTAACGATATAATCATATGTTCCTGACGCTAATCCGGTAAAGGTTCCAGATGCGCTGAAAGTAGCCCCGTCATTAATTGAATATTCATAAGGTCCGCCATCACCACCGGTGGCATCAAAATCCAACTCACCGTCAGATGTGGTACAATTTTCATTATCAATAGCTATGTCAACATCAATAGAAGGATTAATGGTTAAAGTGAAATCTTCCGACACATCACTTTCACATGAACCGTCTACAATTAAACTAATTACCCACGTTCCTTCATCAAACGTTGCCGTTAGGTTGGCTTCGTCATAAAAATAATCATCTGTGCCATCTGTAATGTCCCAATAGTATGAGGTAGTGTTTAAGGATCCAAATCCATTCATTGTTACTTCCATTCCTTCACAACTTTCGGTTGTAGGAAACGAAACTACCGCAACTGGAGACAGATCATTTGAGGTCAGCACATCCCAAATTAAAGAACAATCAGGTTCAGATACAAATAGATCAGAAGTTAAAGTCCAACCAATTCCGTCTGAAATAAAAGTACTTGTGGTTGAAGGACCAGATGGTCGATCCGCAAAATTTGTCGTTGCAAAAAGCACCGTATCAAATCCAGCCGAATAATCAAACACAGCTCCTACCCAATAACTGCCAGAAACGGCAACACCACCTGGAAAGTCAATAATATTCCAAAAGCCCGCATCCAAATCATCAATATCAACAATTTGAGAGCCTAAAACACCACCAGGTTCTCCCCCTGCGTCATCCCAAACAACAAATGCAATTTCACTTGATCCGCCAACATCATCCGCTTGGAAAATTGGAATACGAAAACGTTTTACAAAGGTTGGAAGAGCTGCAAACATTTCCTCGGCATAAGCTTCAACCAATAAATCCCCTTCTCCCAATGTCAATTGAGATGGATAATAACCGTCTTCATCACCTACCGTATAAAAGGCCAGATTGTCATATTCATCTTCGCTATAATTTCGGGAGGTATCACAATCAGAGGTACCGTCTCCGCCTACAAATACTTCAATATAGTCGGATTTAACTTCGCTATCACTTCCTTCGCCATTTGACGCGGTTAAAGTAACGGTATAAAATCCTGAGTCATCAAACTGTACAACTGGATTTTGACTCGAAGCTGAAGTTCCGTCAATATACGAAACACCTGTGCCAGGAGCAATAACCCACGTCCAAGAGGTAGGAACATTTTCACTTAAATCTGTAAAGTTGATCGACCCGCCCTCAATTACTGTTTCAATATCAGCCTCAAATTCTGCAATTGGAGGTAAAGGTACCCCTGCATCACAAACATCTGATTCTGTTAACTCGCTTCTTGAATTTTCAAGCACCAAATACATTAAATCAACCTGATCTTCTGTATACATGCAGGTACAGTTTGAATAATCCATGAAATTTTCATACTGCGTTTGTGTACCTCCACAAGTTTCTTGATCTCCAGAACAAGAACCTACATAATCGAATGAAGAGCCAGCATTATTTGGTGTATCATCTAAACCGTCATCAGTAACACAACTTCCAGCACCACCACCCCATGTGTGATCTAATCCTAAAAAGTGACCAATTTCGTGTGTTAAAATGTGAGCGCCAGGAGTTGTTCCTAAATTATAATCTATTACAATTCCATCAATATCTGAAGGAGGTAAAGCAACAATAGTTGGTTTGTATGCATAACCTGCAACACCAGATCCAGCTCCATTTGTAATATCACAAATCCAAATATTTAAATAACGATCTCGGTCCCAACCTTCTGTTCCTGTTCCACCACCGGTTGAACTTTTCATTTTGTTGGTTTCGGTGTCCGGATTGAACCATGTTTCTACCGTTTCAACACGGTGAATACCATACTCTAATAGTGGCGCACCTACTTCATCTACTTTTGCCATGCAGAATTCGATATCTGCATCAGCTCCAACAAAACCATAAGCATCACGCGCTTCATCAATATCTGGATTGGAAGCGGTAAAATCCTCGTTAATTTCATCTAACAAGTCTAGAATCTCTCCCTCTGAAAGATTTTCAGCTGGTGTATTGTGAACGACGTGGAAAATTACCGGAATTGTAAATAATTCGCGTTCGGTGACTTCAGTTCGGCGAACGAGCTCGTTTTGATACTCCTCTTGTGCGCGATATTCTTCAGTAATCCCTGCTTTTTCAATCCAATCATCTGTTAATGCACTTGCTAAACATTGTTCTCCATCATGTTCGTGATGAAAGTCAGGTGAATAATGAAGAAAACTGAAGATAGTTCCTCCATTTGCGGCGCTTGCTTTTTCGAGGTAATCTCCCTTTTGAATCTGTCCAAAGGCCTTGCTTCCCGCAAAAAAAAGTAATAATGCGGCAAACGGAAATAAGTAATTTCTTTTCATAGAATGGTTTTTGATTGATTTAAATTAGTGAAATTAAGCGAAACGGCAAAAAAGAAAAGCCATCCTGACAAGTCAGAATGGCTCCTAAATCGATTATAATGAGTGATTATAGTTCTAATTTCTTTTTTAGCTCCTTCGATACGCCATCTTGATGAAGATAGATATAGATAGTTTTGTTTTTAAAGTATGATTCAGACGCATAAAAGTATCCGTCGCAATCATTTGACGTTCCCCAAGAGTTTTTAATGAGCAAATATTTGGTTCCGTTTTGATCCTTATATAAACCTACCACATGCATGGCATGGTCATCTTTTGTTTCTTTATTATCATACCCAATTTGTCGAGATTCTTGAGTGATGACTTCTTCGGTTACAGGGTCCATAAAGCAGTTCGCTTCTTTTTCAGCTCCCGAATCAGAGAAGTTGTCGTTGTCTTCCCCGTTAAGAATAATGGTTGATTTATCTTTTGGCACAATTGCTAATCCTGATCTGAAATCAAAGTAATCTTCCGATACATCTGCTGACCAACCGAATGTATACCCAGTCTCAAGGGCATACACAGCTGCGCTCCATAAATCTTCTAACGGAATGTTATGTGAGGCATCCCACCCCCAATTATCAGAAATTGCTAATTGACATTCTGAATAAAATTTATGGTTTGAAAATGACGTTAGTGAAACATATTCATCCATTTTCAA
>Ga0213861_10005257_pt1 | contig 10412 bp, 6 predicted proteins | sample PICome_4_FD_160110 | JGI IMG/M metagenome (GOLD analysis project Ga0213861, IMG submission 160110) | Coastal seawater microbial communities near Pivers Island, North Carolina, United States - PICO131 | ecosystem: Environmental > Aquatic > Marine > Coastal | place: USA: North Carolina | collected...
CCAATCGGAACCATACCCGCTAATTTTGCTGCTGTAGTTCCTGTTAAACTATCCTCAAAAACCCAAAGATTCTTAAAATCTGTTTTTGAAAAACCCAAGGCTTTTGCAAGGGTTACATAGGCTTCTGGAGCAGGTTTTGGTTTTTCATAATCTTCCACCCCAAAAACGGTTGGAAAATTTAAGTTTAAATGATGAATGCTATTTTTTAAAAACTGTCGAGTTGCGTTACTGGCAATGCCGTACTTGATTTTATTTTTTGTTAAAAAAGTAGTGCATTCATGCACACCAGGTAAAATTTCGGGAGTGATAAAATGGACATCTAAATGGTTGTCTTTTAGAAAAAATAAGGCTTCAGTTTGGTCTTCTTTATCAAGGACACTACAAAAATAGTTCGCAATAATCATCGGAGATTTTCCAGTATGCTTTTTTGGAAATGCAACGATTTCTTCTCCAAATAATTCTTTAAACGCAGAACTCCACGCCGAATAATGGCTAATGTGACTATCAACAATAACGCCGTCAAAATCAAACAATACTCCTTTTGGTAACATTTTAATGGATTATTTTTCGTTAAATATTTTACTTAAATAAGGATTCAGAAATTTATTTGTAGGATCCATGCTTTGTCTTAATTGTTTAAAATCTTCCCATTTCGAGTAGATAGTACGAAGTGCTGCGTCTTTTGCTGTAAAGCGTTTTCCCCAATGTGGTTTTCCACCGTATTTTAAGAAAATTGTTTCTATGGTTTTAAAAGCTTCATAGGTGTCGGCAGTGGCTGCATTTCTTGAAACACATCCCATGGTAACGGTATCTTTCTCATACGCATAGCTTAACCAAGAGTTGTCTTTATAGAGAAAACGAATATCCATAGGAATGTGTATAAATGATTTATTATTCCAATTATTAATCTCTTTTTTCAACTCATCAAAAACGAGTGGAAACGTATCCAAACCAATAGTCCATTCTGCAAGCTCCAAAGTAGCACCTCTAGATTTTGTAACGGTTGCCTGGTATAAAGAGCCTTTGTATTCTTTGTTGGCACTAAAAAAACCTTTGTACAAGAGTCGATTTGCAATCGCGGTAATCCATGGGAAAACATGGGAGTATTTGTACAGTATTTTCGAAGCTTTTCTTCGGTGTTTTAAATAGCTTGGTCCTAAGTTTTCAATTATTTTAGTCTCTGGAGCTATTTTGTCGCCAGTAATTACATAGCCTTTATTGGTGTGAGGAAGCCACAAAATTCTCAGAAAATCATGTTTTTTCAAACGTTCATTAATTTTTGGCAACCATTCAGAATCGTTTTCTGGACCCTCTTTTACATGAAGTGTATAAATAGGCTCGCACGTAAAGGTAACCGTAGACATTACTCCCAAGGCACCAAGTGAAACGCGTACTGCCTGCATTAAAGCATCGCTTTTTTGAATGTTTTTCAAGGAGCCATCTGCCAAAACCAAAGTACAACTTGTCATGTATTCACAAAGTAAATACCCACTTGTTCCATGTGTTCCTGTTGCTAAGGCACCACCAATTGTGATTGTATTGATGTCTGGCAAGCAAGGAATACACCAACCTTTTGCTTCGATTACTTCTAATAAATCTCCTAAAATCATTCCCGATTGAACCGTAATGCTTCGTTTGGCTTCATCATAGGAAACAATTTTATTATAAGCTCTCATGTCAATTAGCGTATCCATTCCTGCTGCAATATCTGCAGAGGATTGCTTGGTTCCGAAAAATCGAATTTTAGTTGTTTTTGCAACTACTTCTTGCAATTCTTTTTCGGTCGTAATTTTATAAAGGGACTTGTATTTATAGGTGAGGTTTTCATTCCAACTGGTCCATACACCATTATTTTCTTGGGTCATTTATTTTTTAATTGGCTGCGAAAATAAGGGATAATCAAATCACAGCAACTGTTTTTTCAAAATGATTAGTAAAGATCAATTCAATTTAAAGTGAATATGTTGCCTTTCTAGCGTTGTCAATAATTCGTTGGAGATTTTAATTTTTGTATTTCTACTAGGAAGGCTTACCTCAATTTTTTCTTTAGCATCCCAAATGCTAAAATGCAACGATTGTGTTCCTGGATTGTTTTTTAGAATAGTTTCTAGATTTAAAATAGTATTTTCTTTAATTTCTGAAACTGGCATTTTAATTGTAATTTTTTTACAAAGCGCATCCATAATATCATGCAGCAACTTCATTTCTGTAAATTTCAATCTTGGTTCCCCTTTTACGCCCTCTTTATTGGTCCATCCTGGTTGAATGGTAGCGCGCACAAATAAGAAGGAGTTGGGCACTAAAAAATGTTTCATTTTTAAGTATTCTTCCCCAAAAATTCTGAATTCGTGACTATCTCCGTAATCTTCAATCGTAAACATTGCCCACCCTTTACCAGCCTTAGAAACACGATGTTGCACGTCGGTAATTATACCAGCAAAAGATAAGTTCATGTTGAGGTGCTTTGTCAGATCTTCCTTGAAATGCTTTAAAGTAGCATTGCAAAAAATCATTTCATTTTTGAAATCATCTAATGGATGGGCAGAAATATAAATTCCAATGACCTCTTTTTCTTGAGAAAGTAATTCCATGGTGCCCCAAGTTTCGCATTCAGGAATGTCGGGTTCTGGAAACTGTACCGAAGAAGTTTCTCCAAACATAGATACTTGTGCAGAATTTTTATTTTCTTGGTATTTACTACCAAATTTCATGGCACGTTCTAAAAAGGTAATTCCTTTTTCATCGGTGCTAAAATATTGTGCTCTATGGGTGTCTGTAAAAGAATCAAAAGCACCCGCTTTTACAAGGCTATCAAATGATTTTTTATTTGCTGCACGCAAATCGACACGTTTTGCGAGATCAAAAATTGAATTGAAATTTCCATTTTCTTTTCGTTCTTTAATAATGGCTCTAACGGCACCAGCACCAACACCTTTTACGGCTGCCATGCCAAAACGAACAGCTCCTTCGTCGTTAACAGAAAACTTTAAATAAGATTCATTTAAATCTGGTCCTAAAACAGCCAAGCCCATGCGTTTGCATTCTTCCATGAAAAAGGAAACTGATTTGATATCATTCATGTTGTTCGACAATACAGAAGCCATATATTCGGCAGGATAATGCGCTTTTAAATACGCTGTTTGATATGCTATCCAAGCATAACAGGTAGAGTGCGATTTGTTAAAGGCATAACTGGCGAATGCTTCCCAGTCTTTCCATATTTTTTCTAGTTTTTCTGCATCATGCCCATTCGCTGCAGCTTGTGCTACAAATTTTGGTTTCATTTTATCCAAAACGGCAATCTGTTTTTTTCCCATCGCTTTCCGTAAAACATCGGCCTCCCCTTTTGTAAAGTTGGCTAGTTTTTGGGAAAGTAGCATTACTTGCTCCTGGTAAACTGTAATTCCATAGGTTTCTGCCAAATACTCTTCCATAGCTGGCAAATCATACTCAATGTCTTCTGTTCCGTGTTTTCGATTAATAAATGAGGGAATGTATTCCATGGGCCCAGGTCTGTATAGGGCATTCATGGCAATTAAATCAGCAAAAACAGTGGGTTTTAAAGATCGCATGTGTTTTTGCATTCCTGGAGATTCATACTGAAAAATACCCACGGTTTCTCCCTTTTGAAACAATTCGTAAGTTTTTTCATCATCCAAAGGAAAATTTTCTGGATCCAAATCGACATTGTGTTTCGCTTTTACAATTTTGACGGTATCTTTGATTAATGTCAATGTTTTTAATCCTAAGAAATCCATTTTCAACAAACCAGCCGATTCTACAACAGAGTTATCAAATTGCGTCACATACATATCCGAATCTTTGGCTAATGCGACGGGAACATAATTGGTAATGTCTCCAGGTGTGATAATAACACCACAGGCATGAATTCCTGTATTTCTTACAGAACCCTCTAGAATAGTGGCTTTGTTAACGGTTTCTGCGGCTAAATCACTACCATAAGAAATGGACTTCAATTCTTCTACCAATTGTTTTTCTTCCGTTCTTAAGCCAGCAACTTTCCCTTTGCTTTTTGCATCCTCACCAAAAATGTTCTTTAACTTAATGAGCGGAATTAGTTTTGCAATACGATCTGCTTCAAAAAGTGGTAGATCTAACACTCTTGCGGTATCTCTAATGGAAGACTTTGCAGCCATGGTTCCGTATGTAATGATTTGTGCTACTTGATTGGCGCCGTATTTCTCAATCACATAATCCATTACTCTTCCACGTCCTTCATCATCAAAATCAATATCAATATCGGGCATCGAAATACGTTCTGGATTTAAAAAACGCTCAAAAAGAAGGTCGTATTTAATAGGGTCTATATTGGTAATCCACAAGCAGTATGCAACTACTGAACCTGCGGCAGAGCCACGGCCTGGACCTACGGCAACGTCCATGTTTCTGGCTTCGCGAATAAAATCTTCTACAATTAAGAAATATCCGGGGTAGCCTGTTTTTTCAATCACAGAAAGCTCAAAATCCAAACGCTCTTTAATAGCTGCTGTAATTTCCCCATACCGTTTTTTTGCACCGACGTAGGTAAGGTGTTTTAGAAAATTGTTTTCTCCTCTTTTTCCCTCATCTTCTTCATCTTTTGGGTCTTTGAAGGCATCTGGAATATCAAAGGCGGGTAATAAAACATCACGCGCCAGGGTAAAAATTTCGATTTTATCGACGATTTCTTGAATGTTAATGATGGCTTCGGGCAAATCTGCAAAGAGGGTTTTCATCTCTTGACTAGACTTAAAATAGTATTCGTCATTTGGCAAGCCATAGCGATAACCACGTCCTTTTCCAATAGGAGTTGCTTGCTTCTCTCCATCTTTTACACACAATAAAATATCATGTGCATTGGAATCTTCTTGTGTTAAGTAGAAGGTGTTGTTGGTAGCAACTACTTTTACATCATGATTTTTAGAGAATTTTAATAAAGTTTCATTTACAATTTTTTCATCTTGTTGATGGTGACGCATCAATTCAATATAAAAATCGTCTTTAAACTCAGATTTCCACCACAGCAGCGCTTCTTCGGCTTGTTTTTCTCCAAGGTTGAGAATTTTACTAGGCACTTCACCATTGAGGTTCCCCGTTAAAACAATAATGTCTTCTTTGTATTTTTGAATGATTTCTCTATCGATTCTTGGAACATAGTAAAACCCATCTACAAATGCAATGGATGACATTTTTGCTAAGTTGTGATAGCCTCTTTTATTTTTTGCCAATAAAACAATTTGGTACCCGTTGTCCTTTGCAGATTTATTTCTGTGATCTCCACAAACATTAAATTCACATCCAATAATTGGTTTCATTGGAGTTGCTGCTGTTTTGTTGTGCTTTAATATAGCACTTACAAAATGAAAAGAACCCATCATGTTTGCCGAGTCTGTCATGGCAACTGCAGGCATGTTGTCCTTTGCGGCAGCTTTTATAATATTTCCAATTTGCATGGTTGATTGTAAAACGGAAAACTGTGTATGATTGTGCAAGTGCGAGAATTGCACATTTTCCATTTCTGCCAGCCCGTCAGAAGTCGATTTAGTTGCTTGGGTGTCTTTTAATTTTTCAAGTCGTTTTCGTATTTTTTCACTTTCTTTCTTTAGGTTGATGTGCTTTAATCCAAGTACCTGCATTGGACTTGGATTGGTTTCTGAGAAGCTTTTAAAGTAGTCAACAGATACGCCTAATTCTGCTTGTGTAAATTTTCTTAAACGGATTAACTCCAAAAAGCAACGCGTAGTTGCTTCCACATCGGCAGTTGCATTGTGTGCCTCGCCAAAACCTGTTCCAAACAAATGTGTATGCAGTTCTGTTAAGGTGGGCAATTTAAATTTGCCACCACGACCTCCAGGAATCTGACACATGAGTGCCGTTTTTTCGGTACAGGTATCTAAAACAGGGAGGGAGGATAGTTTATTTTCAACACCCAATCGGTGAAATTCACAGCCCATAATGTTTAGGTCAAAATTTACATTTTGGCCCACAATAAAGGTGGTTTTTTCCAAGGCTTCATTAAACAAAACCAATCCTTCTGCTAAAGCGATTCCTTGTTCTTCTGCGAGTTCAGTAGAAATCCCATGAATTCTCTCTGCATCATAAGGAATGTTGTATCCTTCGGGCTTTATTAGGAAATCATTGTGTTCTAGAACATTTCCCATTTCATCATGTAATTGCCATGCTATTTGAACACATCGAGGCCAGTTGTCAGTGTTGGTAATTGGGGCATTCCAACTCTTAGGTAAACCGGTAGTTTCTGTATCAAAAATTAAGTACATGAAAAAAGATGTTTGTTAATGATTTTATATGCTTAAAACGGATTGTAAATTTACATTTTTTTGTAAGATTTATGATTGGAAGTTATTAACTATTCGTAGTTGTTTATCACCAATTGTAATAGCAATAGGCGCTTTTAATGTAAGCCAAAATAGGTTTTTGTTTGTGTACCTATTCTTTTTGAAAATACGTTGCCCGTGAAAGTTGATGTAAAGCGATAAAAAAATATTGAAAATTCAGTCTTTTAGTTTCAAAAGGTTTTTGTACTTTTGCGCCCACTTACTACGAGATAGTAAGATTTTTAATAATCGAGGTCGAGAACCTTCACAAATTAATAAATTATGTCAGTAAAAATTAGATTACAGCGACACGGTAAAAAAGGAAAACCATTTTATTGGATCGTTGCCGCAGATGCACGTGCTAAAAGAGATGGGAAATACTTAGAGAAATTAGGTACCTACAATCCAAATGTAAACCCAGCAGAAATCAACTTAAACATTGATCTAGCGGTATCTTGGTTACAGAATGGTGCACAACCAACAGATACTGCAAAAAACATCTTATCTTACAAAGGTGCGATGTTAAAAAATCATTTAGTTGGTGGTATTCGTAAAGGGGCTTTAACGCAAGAACAAGCAGATGCAAAGTTTGCAGCTTGGTTGGAAGAAAAAGCAGCAAAAATTTCTGATAAAGAAGCAGGATTATCAAAAGCACAATCTAAAGCGAAAGCAGAAGCACTAGCTGCAGAGAAAGCAGTTAATGAAGCTAGAATTGAAGCAGCAAAACCTGTTGTGGAAGCGGAAGTAGTTGAAGAAGTTGTTGCTGAGGCTGAGGCTGAGGCTGCTCCAGAAACCATTGACGAAGCAGCAGAAAAAGCAGCAGAATAAATTATAAGAGCTACGACAATGCGTAAAGAAGATTGTTTTTACTTAGGCAAAATCGTAACCAAATATAGTTTTAAAGGGGAGGTAGTTATCAAATTAGATACTGACGAGCCTGAGTTGTATAAGGAAATGGAATCAGTGTATGTCGAATTCGGCCCAAATCTGGTTCCATTTTTTATTGAAAAAAGTTCATTGCACAAAGGAAACCAGTTGCGAGTTCAATTTGAAGATGTGTATTCTGATGAAGCAGCAGATTCCATTTTGAAATGCGGCATCTATTTACCAATGGAATTATTGCCAAAACTGGAAGGAAATAAGTTTTATTTTCATGAAGTAATTGGTTTTACAGTAGTTGATGTAAATTTTGGAAAAGTGGGTACAATTGTTCATATCAATGACAAAGCCGCCCAACCTCTTTTTGAAATTGACAGCGATGGCACTGAAATTTTTATCCCAATGATTGATGATTTCATCAAGAAAGTAGATAAAGAAAACAATACAATACAAGTAGAAACTCCGGAAGGATTAATTGCCTTGTATCTATAGAGAGGTGGCCGAGTGGTCGAAGGCGCACGCCTGGAAAGTGTGTATACGGCAACGTATCGAGGGTTCGAATCCCTTCCTCTCTGCAAATGATTGCTAAATTTTAAAAAAAGTTCTGTGTTTCATTTCGCAGAACTTTTTCGTTTAAAACCCAGATTGACATTGTCAAAACCATTCCAATTTAAAGAATTTACAATTCAGCAAGAAAAAACTGCCATGAAAGTGGGGACAGATGGCGTTTTGTTGGGTGCTTGGAGTTCTGTGGAAAATGATCCGGATACAGTTTTAGATATTGGCGCAGGTACTGGGGTGATTGCTTTGATGTTGGCCCAACGTTGCGATGCCATGACCATCGATGCTGTTGAGTTAGAGGAGAACGCCTATGAGCAAACAGTGCAGAATTTTGAAGACTCTCATTGGGCCGATCGCCTGTATGGATATCATGCCAGTTTTCAAGAATTTGCGAACGAAATCGCAGTAGAAGCAGCAACCTATGATTTGATCGTCTCAAATCCACCCTTTTACACCGATGGCTTTGAGACCAAAAATGTGGCAAGGAATAAAGCGCGATTTGCTTCGGCTTTATCTTTTGAAAATTTATTGGAAGGGGTTTCAAAAATTATCGCAGACAATGGGGTTTTCGCTACTATTATCCCTTACAAAGAGGAAGCTGACTTTATAAAATTAGCAGCAAAATATCACTTGTTTTTACACCGTGTTTGTCACGTGAGAGGAACTGCAACGGCAGCAATTAAAAGAAGTCTACTCGAATTTTCGCGATACGCAAAGAAACCGCTAGCCACTACATTGACTATTGAAATTAGTCGTCATCAATATACACAAGCGTACAAGAATTTGACGAAAGATTTTTATTTAAAAATGTAATTTATCCTCTTACACTGTTTGGATTGTACCCCAGATAGGGCACGTTTTTTTCTTTAAAAAGAATGTCATTTTTCGCTAGCTCTTTTAAGATGGGTTCATAAACTTCTTTGGTGATTGGCAATTGTACTCCAGGAGTTTTAATTGTTCCTTTTAGAATATTTAAAGCCGCAATCGCAACTGGCAGACCAACAGTTTTAGCCATGGCCGTGTAGGTTTGGTTTTCTCCCGTCACAACAAAGCTACTTTCAATTTGTTTTTTTACGCCATCAAGCTCATATCCAAAAAGATGTTGCATTACAATCATATCTTTGTCATCGGCATCTAGAGTCCATGCATCTTCTAGAATTTTTTGCAGCATTTGTGCAGGCGTAGCATTTTTGAGTTTAATTTTCTTTTCTGCATTGAAAATATCCAATTCTACCAGTTTTGCCCACATCAAATCATCTTGATCAATTTTCAAATAAGAACGTAGTTTCAATTCTACTGAGTCAGAAGGAGAGTAGGCGAGAAATAAATTCACAAAATCACGATAACTCATATTTTCAGAATTTTGAATGCTATAGGAATCATCTGTCATTCCCAACTGAACAAATATATTCCAGGCTCTTGAAAAACCTACTTTTCGAATGGTTCCTCGGTACATTGTTGGAATGTCATCCAATCCATAGACACTCCTGTATTTGAGCGAATCTCTATTGGCATAGGCTTCGAAATTACCACTACCGTTTATTTTTAAGAACTCCGTTCTTCGAAACAATTTATGATAAGGGATGTATTTGTAGGTGCCTTCCTGGATAAACATCGCAGCACCTCCCTGACCTGCCAATACCACATTTCGTGGGTTCCATGTGAATTTATAATTCCACAAGTTGGTATCGCTCTCAGGTGCAACAATTCCTCCACAAAAAGATTCGAACAACAACATCTTTCCACCATTGCTTTTAATACGATCAATTACTTGCATTGCACTCATATGATCAATGCCCGGATCCAACCCAATCTCGTTCATAAAAATCAATCCATTCGCTTTTACTTGGCTATCTAGTGCCTTCATCTCCTCTGAGATATAAGATGCAGTGACCAGGTGTTTTTTGAATGTAATGCAATCTTTGGCGACTTCAATGTGCAATCTTGCTGGCAACATTGAAATTACAAGGTCCGCCTTTTTAATTTCAATTTCTCGCTGTTTTTTATTAAAAACATCCAATGCAATTGCCCTTGCATTTGGATGCTTGTTGATGAGTTTTTTTGCGTTTGAGGTGGTAAGGTCTCCAATTGTAAGTCGTAGGTTTTCTGCGTCTGATTTATCCAAAAGGTATTTTATTAGAACAGCACTTGATTTTCCGGCACCAATAATCAATATGTTTTTCATCAATAAATCGTGTATTTTTGTAAGCAACTAAGATAGTTTAATTGTTTAAAATTTAACAGAAACACTATAAAATGTTTAAAAATTTAGTAATTACTTGTTTTTTAGGGTTGGTAGCCGTTGTATTAGGAGCTTTTGGAGCACATGCATTGAAAGAAATACTGAGTTCAGCACAACTTTTAAGCTTTGAAACGGCGGTTCGCTATCAGATGTATCATGTCATTGTATTGTTATTTGTCAATACTTATGACGGGTTTTCAATAGCTCAAAAGAACAAGATCAGTTTTTTATTTTTTGCTGGTATTTCCCTGTTTTCAGGGTCGATATATCTACTCCAACTGACAGGGATTACGGCAAAATCAATTTGGTTTATAACCCCATTGGGTGGGGTATTTTTAATCGCAGGCTGGAGTTTATTGATTGTGATATTTTTAAATAAATTACGTAAAAAGCAA
>Ga0213861_10005263_pt1 | contig 10407 bp, 11 predicted proteins | sample PICome_4_FD_160110 | JGI IMG/M metagenome (GOLD analysis project Ga0213861, IMG submission 160110) | Coastal seawater microbial communities near Pivers Island, North Carolina, United States - PICO131 | ecosystem: Environmental > Aquatic > Marine > Coastal | place: USA: North Carolina...
TGTGAGGTTGCCGCTCGCGTCGAGCGACATCTTATTGACGCCGCCGGTGGCGAACTTGAGCACGCCAGCATCCTCGGTGATCGTCCAGTCGCCGAAGTCGACTGTGGTGGCGTTTGCCGTTGTGATTGTGGCGGTGGTGATCGTGGCCGTTGTGATAGAGGCGGTGGGTATTGTCGCGGTGCCAGTGAACGTCGGGCTGGCCTTTGGCGCTAGACCAAAGAGTGTGGTGTCAAGGCTGGTCCAGTTGTTGTTGAGATCCGTGCCCCACTGGTCTTGGCTGCCACCAACGGTCGGCAGCGTGAAGCTGTAATTTGTGGTGGTTGCCATTCTATCAGTCCTCTGTCACTCCGCCGATGCGGTGATTATACACGCATTATCCGCGTGGTGCCACCTACGCATAAGTCAACGCAGGTGGCGTGTTTTTACTCAGGCTTAGTGGGCCACGTCACATTGTGTGGGAACCCAGCCTGTGTTGTAATGTTCAACAGGGCGGTGCGATATGCTGACCACTCTGCTTGCTGTGCTTCGCTCATCTCTGCCCAGCGCAAAGGGTTGGACACGATAGGATCAACTACTGTGGCTAAGATGTCGTCACGCTGACCACGAACCCCTGCGGCTGCGGCTGCATCTAGCTCTGCCTGTGTGGGCGGAACATATGCTGCGAAGTCTGTGCCGATCAGAGCCATGACTGCATCATTGTCAATCGTAGTGTCTATGTCAGACGGATCAAGAGTGTAAGGTATCCAGCCGTGCTGTGGATGGTTAATCTCTACGTCCATACGAAGGTTGTCTGCTTGAAGAGATGCCGCATTTCGGACTTCTGTGATTGTTACAGTCATTATGCTATCCTCACATAAAGAGTTACTCTAGTTGCTTGTTCATACTGTATGCTGCTGGGGTAAACACGACCCATAGCCCTCCATGTGCCAGACAGGGCAGTGTCGCCTCTTGTCGTCACGAGGCTACGAGTGTTATTGTTGTGGATTACATAACCGCCAGTCGGATAGTTAAAACCAGCCGGATACAGATCTGAACCGGCTTTGGTGTCGCCCTCTGTCAAGCTAGACCCGTAAAAATACAAAAATGCATGAGTCCCAACACCCCCGAAGGCTGTACTAGGGCCAAGACTATCAATAGCACTCGTGAAAGTACCCGTTGTGTTCTCCAGCGTATCTACAATTACCTTACTCATTTAGTTGCCCTCCGGCTTTGTAGGCCAAGTCACGCCATGTGGGAAGCCACCTTGCTGTGGCACATTAAGCAAGTCTGTGCGGTACTGTGACCACGCAGTTTGCTGCTCAGTTGTCATATCAGCCCAGCGCAGAGGATTTGACACCATAGCGTCCACTTCCACCAGCAAGGCATCGCGCTGCGCCCGTACAGATGCCGCCGCTTGTGCGTCTAGCTCTGCCTGTGTTGGGGCAACATACGGTGCAAAGTCTGATCCGATAATGTTCAACACCTGAGCGTTGTCGATAGTTGTATCAGTATCAGCTGGGTCTAGGGTGTAGGGTATCCAGCCAAACTTGGGGTGGTTAATCTCTACGTCCATACGAAGGTTATCCGCTTGAAGAGATGCCGCATTGCGGACTTCTGTGATTGTTACAGTCATTATGAAATCCTCTGCCAAACCGTTGGAGTATCACTGGAAACAGAATATCCACACATCTGCCAAGTGCCGGAAGGGGTTCCGCTCTGCTGATTTGAAGTATTGGTCCACCTTAATGCTGAGCCTGCAAGTGTGTCTCCGGGGTTGTATGTGCCGTAGTTTGCAGCACTCACTAAAAGCCCATAAGTCGTAACATCACCAACTGTTGTACTAGGGCCAAGCGCGTCCATGTCAACATTAGACGTTGGAAGTGTTACCGTAACCGCGCTGTTGGTATTAGGCGCAGCAAAGTTGACATTGCCCGTACCACTAGCGTTACTTGAAAGTGTAATCCTTGTCATAGTACGATCCAAACCTCTCCAGAGCCAACAGTCACAGTCACACCAGAGTTAATGGCGATAGGGCCAGCACTCATAGCGTTCTTGCCGTTGGTAATTGTGTAGTTAGTGGTGACAGTCTGCCCATTCTCAAAGAATATCTCATCTGAGCCACCCCCTGTTGCGCCGCCACCGACACCCGCAGCGCTGATTGCCGCGACTGTGGTCGCGTCAACAGACGTGATGTTGGTCAACTCTCGCGAGTTGCCGATCACCTGTGTGCCGTTTACCTGTATAGCCATCCTCGTTCTCCTCTCGAACTATTAGCCGTTAAGTTTTGCCGTCAGCGCGTCGATCTGCGCCTGTTGTTCTTTTATAGCCTCAACCAAGTGGCCAATCAATCCTATATAGTTGACAGACTTGATGCCGTCATCTTCGCTGGTGCTTACCAAGTCTGGGAAGATAGGCTCAACCTGCTGGGCGATAAACCCTGTCGCCTTGGTGCCAGTGTCCTTCCAGTTGAACGACACGCCTTCCAGCTTGCACACGTCAGAGAGTGCATTCTCGATGGGCTCGATGTTATCCTTCAGCCGCTCATCTGATGTGCTGTTCAAGTCGCCCGATACAAGAACGTGCGGCGAGGAGTTTTTAACCTCTAACCGCTCTGACCCGCCGACCACAACGCGCCATTGGTCTGATGTGTGAAACTGCATGTATGTGTTAGTGTCACCAGTGTGCAGTATCTGATCTGCGACATAAACATCTGTGAAGCTAGGATTGCTGGACACGTTAAGTGTGACAGAGCCGCTTGACCCGCCCCCGGTGAGGTTTGTGCCAGCGGAGACGTTGGTGATGTCGCCAGCGAAGCCGCCCTGTGACGCTAGGTGAGCCAGTGTGCATTTGCGGATGTAGTTGTCGCCAGTGTCAACATAAACGCGCGACAGCCCGCTTGTCGTGTCGCCTGATGTTGTGTTGATCCAGCCCAAGTCGAGGTAGCCGTTGACGTTTCGAACCGGAATAGTGTTTGCAGCATTTCGCGTGGTGGACACGCTGTAGCCATCAACAGAGCCGGCGTTGCCGGTGATACTACCAGACGACGTGATGTAACCAGCCCCATTCGTGAGCTGGTTGTTGTTGGTGATATAGTTGGCGTTGGTCGCGCCAGTGTAGCCCAGATTGGCCAGTGTGAGCGTGTGCGAGCCCAGAGCCGTGACGTGGCCATAGGCGTCGAGCGTGACGTCTTGTATCACTGTCGCGCCGGAGTTGTTGACGCTGCCCTGAGACGACGTGTCGTCGTGGCTGATGCTGATCGTGGCATTCGAGCTTTGGTTGGCTGTGAACGTGCCGGACCCGCCCAAGGCGCCAGTGCCCTGCACAGTCAGCGTGCCATTGCCTACCGACACCGACCCGGTGCCAATTGCAGTGACGTGGCCGTATGTGTCAAACGTCAGGTCTTGGATAAATGTGTTGCCGCTGTTGTTGCTGCTCGAGACGCTGCTCGTGTCAGCGTGGCTCAAAGTGACGTTTCCGGTGCCGCCACCTGACAGACCGGAGCCCGCGGTGATCGTCTGGTCGTCTTTCGCGCCAGCCTCGATGCCGTCCAACTTGGAGCCGTCTGCGGCGACATCACGCCCATCGACTGTGCCGGTGACGACGACGTTGCCATTGACTGTCGTGGTTCCGAATGTCGGAGTGTCGTTGAGCTGCACGGCGCTGTCAGCCAGCGCGCCCTGAGCCGAAGTCGCGGCCCCCACGTCAGATGCTGTCAGCGCATGAGACGTCAGGTTGGTGACGTGGCCGTATGTGTCCAAAGTGACGTCTTGGATCACTGTGCCGCCGGAATTGTTTACAGTGGCCTGAGACGATGTGTCAGCGTGGCTGAACACTGTGCCAGTCAGGTCGAGGCCGCCGTCGGCGGTGTAGACTGCGGTCGAAGCCACCTGAGTGAACGTGATGTCGGTCGTGCCAAATGTGATCGTGCCGGAGGCGTTCATCACATAGAGCTCACCGGCTCCAGTGTTACCCTCTTTGACGAAGAACGCATCGCCCTCGCCAAAGCTGTCGGGGTCGCTCGGCGCATAGCTGTCGGTGTCTGTGGACCGCGTCATCACCCAGTTGGTGCTTCCAGATCCCACATTAGTCACGGTATATACACCATTCTGCGTGGCGTCTGCTTGAGCATAGATCAAAACTCGGTCAGCCGCTTGCAGCGTGATGCCGTCAATCGAAAGAGCGGCCTGTGTGCCCGCATTGGTCAGAGTGGCACCAACGCCGCTCGAGCCGTTATCATACGTCACAGTGAGCGCTGAGGGAGCCTCAACGCGCACCGGGTCGTGATAGTGCAAGCCGGCCGCCGCAATCGTGTCGACGTACTGTTTCGTCGCCAACTGTAAGCTGGTTGTCGGGTCTTGCTGCACAGTCACGTTATTAAATGACGGGCTCTGTGCAGTGCCGAGGCCAAGATTTGTGCGTGCGGCGGAGACACTGGCCACGTCGGACAAGTTGTTTGTCGCGATCATGGCGCCGGAGAGCGTCGCGTAAGCCGCGACCCACGCGCTGCCGTTGTAAAATTTTATCAGGTCATCTGAGTTATTATGATAGAGCGCGCCAGTTTGCAGCGCGTTGCCATCATTGTCCAGGGTGGGGTCGCTGCCCTTGGTGCCAAGGTAAAGGTCTGTGAACTCATCGAGAGCCGCCGCGGCGTCAGACGCAGATGTCGATGCGGCGCTGGCCGATCCAGCGGCAGCGGTGGCCGAACCAGACGCGGCAGTTGCGGAGGCGGCGGCCGCGGAGGCAGAGCCAGAAGCTGCCGAAGCACTTGCCGCTGCATTGGTCTCCGCGGTCTCCGCGTTAGTTTCAGCCGTCTCAGCCGCTGTTTGCGCGGCTTGCGCGCCAGTCTCGGCTGTCTCGGCGTTTGTCTCGGCTGTCTCGGCAGCGGTCTGCGCCGCACTAGCTGACGACGCTGAAGCTGATGCTGTGGTAGCAGATCCGGCCGCGGCGGTAGCCTCTGAGGCTGCGGTGGACGCTGACCCGGATGCCGCCGTGGCGGAGCCAGAGGCAGCGGTCGCAGAACTGGCGGCTTCGGTTGCAGAAGTTGACGCGCCAGACGCGCTGCTTGAGGCAGCAGTGGCCGAAGCGGCTGCGGCAGTTGCGCTGGCCGAGGCGTTGCTCTCCGCGGTCTCCGCGTTAGTCTCAGCAGTCTCGGCAGCAGTCTGCGCCGTCTCCGCGCCAGTCTTAGCTGTCTCGGCGGCGGCCTGAGCTGCCACTGCGGCGACTTTAGATGTTTCAGACGCCGTGGCGCTGGTGGCGGCGTTAGTCGCGGACGTTGCGGCCGACGTTGCAGATCCCGCGGCCGCTGTGGCTGACGTGGAAGCGGCGGTGGCGCTGGTGGATGCGTTGGTTTCAGATGTCTCCGCGTTTGTCTCCGCGGTTTCTGCGGCGGTCTGAGCAGTCTCGGCCTCGGCCTTTGCTGTCTCTGCGGCAGTCTGTGCGGTTTGAGCGCCGGTCTTCGCAGTTTCGGCTGCGGTCTGAGCGCTTCCCGCGGTGGTTGCCGAAGATGCCGCAGACGTGGCACTAGAAGCCGACTGGGTGGCTGACGATGCGGACGCAGTTGCGGAAGCCGCAGCCTCGGCTGCTTTTGTGGACGCCGTGGACGCGGAGCCGGATGCAGATGTCGCGCTAGAGGCGGCTGCCGTGGCGGACGCCGCGGCGGCGTCTTTCGATGCCTCGGCCTGCTCGGAATAGTTTTCTACATTGTCCGCCTCAGTGGGCGAGCTCATTCCGGCGTCTTGGGTCCAAGTGGTTTCTGACATTATCGAGGTATCCCCATTTTAAGTGGACCGGCAACTGTGGCGGATTTGCTTTCGGAGTTAAGAGCCTCAATCCCTGACTGGTACATTCCACCCCAAACTGCGACGCGGGCATCCTCACCAAGATATGGTGCAGACTGCATCAGCGCGCCGTAAAGCAATACGTCGGGCGCATACTCGAGCAGCCAGTTTGATGGCGCTGCGTCAGTGAGGGCCGGGATCTTGGCCATGTAGTCCATTTTGATTTCATACGTCTGATCGGGTGCCGGGTAGAACTCGATCTGGTTTGCCGAAATTCGCATATAGCGCGGCTTGCCTGCGGTGGTGCTCGCAGCCCGCTTGGCCTCCATTTCACTGGCGCTGATCGACGAGATCAACCCACCAGCGGCGTGGCTTACATTGTCGATGCGGATCCAGTCAGTCGGCAGGTTTTCATACTGCTCGTCGACGTTGGTGGTGACGCGCTTTTCCTGTTTCCAGTGCCGCAGGTCACGCGCGATGCGGGCCTCAGCCATGGAGATGAATGTGCCCGAAACTGCGGCCAAGTCGGTGCGCCCAAATAGAAAGTCAGCGATGGCCGATTTCAGCTCCGCATAAGTTGTAATGCTCACAGTCTACCGCCTCTCGTCCTGAACGCCCGATTGTCTGGGTCGTTCATCCATTTCGCCAGTCGCTTGGGATCGTCTGCGATACCCTCGCGCTTCAATTGATAATACACTGAAAGCGGCAGAGTTGCCACCTTGTTTAACTTCTCACCCCACCGCTCCTCGGAGCTGTTATATTCCCGCTTATTCTGGTCCAGAATAGCGTCCATCTGCTGAACCGTCTCAACGACATATTCGCCCTTGTCGGTGACATGCCAGAACTTCTTGATCCCGGTCAGTTTGTCTTCGCTAAAAAGTCTTTTCATTACCCACTCCAGAGTAGTTGGGGCGACCGAAGCCGCCCCACCATTTTATGATACGTTGAGATCGAAAACGGCGGCGTGCGCCTTTTGTTGGGACACTTTCAATCCTGCCTCGCAGAGGAGCATTTTTTTCTCGGCGTCGCCGGTTTTTGCTAAATCTACTGCTTGGATCGGACGCAGGTAGCACACAGATGCGTACTCTGGGTCGAGCAAGAAGGCGTCACGCTCACGCTGGAAGCGGTTTGGAACCACAGACAAGGTGCCGAAGTCTGACAGATAAACGTCAGCGGCGCCGATGATTGTGGTTGGACCGTCGGATGGCGCTTGGTAGCGCTGTGCGGCGATACCAGCGAAGCCAGATACAACAGTTTTGTTGTAAGGGCCGACCATCAGAACAGATGGCTGACCACCTTCTGTAAACGCCTTTTGCATCACTTCCTTGACCATTGCTTCGGTCAAGTCGCGCTGGGTGCCGTCGCCGCGGGCGTCGGAACCGTCTACAGCAGTTGGGTCTGTACCGTCGCCAGCTTTGCTGGTGTTGGTTGCGATCCATGCGCCGAGGCCGCCAGTCACACGAGCAGTCGAAGAGTTGCCCGCGCCTTTGGCTGCGTTTGCAGTCAAGATCAGCTCTACGTCGCGCTTCAGCTCAGAGCCGCGCTTGGCCATTTGGTAGCTGATTTCATCGTTGCGCCCGGCCAAATCTTGGCTGCCGAGGTTGTCAGCGACGATCATTGTGCGGCGGGCGATTTGTGTGTAGTTGCCTACGCGCGCAGTGGAAGCCGTTGAATCAAAAGAAGAAACATCATCTCCGTCAATGACTGGTACGTTCTGAGCACTAGCCAATTCGTCTGTTTGCCACTCGAAGTATGTGTTGGACACATTTTCGGAGCCGACATTAGACTGGAATGGAACGTCTTCTGGGCTTATGTTGCTGATTATATTAGATAATTCTTCGCGAATACCCTTCGCGTCGAATGAGGTGAATGTATTACCTACGATTGCCATTGTATATTTCTCCTACAATAAGGCTTTGATGGCGGCTGCGGCATCATTGACGCGGCCGGTTTGTTTTAGACGCTGTTGCGCTTCGCGTACCGCATTTTTCGGTCTCGGTTGCGTACCGCGTGACCCTGCCCGCATCGTCTTGCTCCCCTTAGCTGGTTTAGGCTTGGCCTTTGCCTTATCAGCTCGGTTTGCGCCACGCGCTTGTAGCATTGCCAGTCTGGCCATTTTCACGACCACTGCGGAATTCATTCCGTCGATGTCAGCTTCCTGAAAACCTGACTGCAATAGAAAATCGCGAATTTCGCCGGCCTCTTGTGCCGCCACTTTCGCATCTCTCCATTCGGGGATCACATCCGGCAAAATCTGCCTCTGCTCCTCCACGAACCGCGATTGCATTTGGGCAGCTCTTTGCTGCTCCAGTTGTTGCATCCGCTGTTGCTCGGCGTGAACTGCTTGCAGTTGCTGCTGCTTCTGCTCTAGCTGTTTACGCCACTGACGCTCCGCCTTCGCGGCCAGAGCGGGGTCTGTGTCATACAGTGTGTCCCAATCCGGCTCCTGTTCGACCGATTGCTGAATTTGCTGCGCCAACATGGGCAGCGCCTCAGCATATTGTGCACGCTCCTGTAATACTGCGGCCTGAACTTCCGAGAATGCTTTCTTCTCTTCACTCAGTGCCTGAGTTTTACGGGTGTAGTCCTGCTGCCTTAGATAGCCACTTTTGAGCTCTTCGACCGTTTTCTCTTCGCCATTCACTTCGACTTCTGCCGCCATGATGTCGAACTCTTGAGAAGTGTCGTCGTCCTCATAGGTTTCGTCTTCGTCATCAAGATCGTTCGCCTCCGCCTCGTGACTTTCGCCCTCCGCATCATCGAACATTTCGGCCTCGTCCACCTGATCGGCTTCCTCGACCTGCGCATCAACCTCAGTGGCGTTGTCCTCCTGCGAGGGTGCCATCATCGCGCTGATTGCATTTTGTGCCGCTGACAACCCAATCCCTTGCGGGGTGTTGTTTTCTGCCATGACTTATTCTCCTAATATACGCCTATTTTCGCTTTTCCTCAATAGCCGCATTATCCACCATTGCGCGCAGCGACCGACGCACCGCGTCGACGCCTTGCAATTTCATGTAAACAGCCTCACGGCCGTCGCTATCGCTGGTCGCGGTCGACTTGAAGTCGCCCCAGCACTCTTGCTCGATCTCGTCAAGAAACCGAGCCAGATTTGTGTCACGCAGAAGACGGTCGGCCTGCCGACCGTCGTCCACGATTTGTTTCTTACTCTTCACGCACTCCCTCCTTTATCACGTCAACTTGTCCGCGCATGATCTCGCGATTTATCGCCAGCTCGGAGCGGATCTTTTCGACGTTCAACTGCGTGCCGTATTTGGCCTGCATTTCCTCCGCCTTAACGAACAGCTCGGCCTCGAGCTCGTCGCGCTTGCGGTCGTCCTCCATCAGCATGTTCTCACGCTTGAGCTGCAACTCGGCTGCCTTCTTCTGCATGTCCGCTTGGATCTGCTGAATTTGCACTTGGATCAGCTGCTCGTTGATGTCGGGCTTATTGTCTGGTGGCGGCGGCTGGAAGTCAGCCGGATCGTTCCAGAATTGTGAGGTGTCCTTGAAGCCAGCCAGCTCGGTCATCGCCTTGAGCGTGTTGCCCAGTTTTGCCATGTCGGTGAGCGGATTGATTTGGCCCATTGTGGCCATGGCCTCCTTCTGCATCTCGCCAATCTGGCGTAGCATCATCATTCGCTCAGTGTCTGTTCCACGCCCCAACGCCACATTAACAGACACGTCCATCGATGCGTTCCAAGCCATCGGCGAGATAGGCACAAATTTATTGCGCAGGCGTACCATGCGCGGCTGATCTTGGTGCGTAGTGATGAGCTGCAAGATGATCTGGAACAGGCGCTTCATGCCGGTCTCCGCGAACACGCGGGCGATCAGCTCGATGTGCTGCTGTGCGGCCGCCACAGTGGCGTTTACAGCGCCGGCAGTGCTGCTCTGGAGTGCAGACGCATCCAAACCCATTGACGCCTTGGAGATGCCTGTACGGGCCTCCTTGACCTCGTCCATGTACTGTAGGACCGGAAACGCGGCCTGACCGACAAACGGGATACTCATTGGCTGGATTTGGCCGGCGGCACGCTGACGGATGATTGCGCCATTCTCGGTAGACATTGCGTCCTCGAGGTTCACCATGCCCTCAACAATCGCCAAGCGCGGGTTGATACTCTGGCTCAGGCTGTCGAGCGTGTTGCGCATGACGTTTGACTTGATCCGCTGGATGTCCATCACTGCATCTGCCAAGGATGATCCGAAAAAGTCGTGCGCCTCTGGCTCCGGGGTAAATGTGGCAAACGGCGCCATTGTGATTGGCGTGTTGCTCAGGATCTTGTTGCCGTCGCCCGCGGTGCAAATTTTACGCAACTCGGCGATCCCGTCGCCGTCATAGTCGACGCGTATGTAACTCTCTACATAAAGCACCTTGCGCATCGCCTCGTCATTTCGCGCGTTCATCTCGTTTGACAGGGCCGGGTTTCTAGTGTTGCGCTCGACGTTGGTGTTCATGTCGTCGTGGGCCGACGCCAGATCTTCGACCTCTTCGGCGCTGTAGCCCATCGAGATCAACTCGGACACCGTGATTATGCGGCGGTGCGCAACATAGTCAGACGTCTCGACGTCCTTACTCTCCCGAGAGATCAGGAACTCCTCGGGCGGCACAGCCTCGATCTGCACACGGCCATCTGGGCGCACATAT
>Ga0213861_10005266_pt1 | contig 10403 bp, 8 predicted proteins | sample PICome_4_FD_160110 | JGI IMG/M metagenome (GOLD analysis project Ga0213861, IMG submission 160110) | Coastal seawater microbial communities near Pivers Island, North Carolina, United States - PICO131 | ecosystem: Environmental > Aquatic > Marine > Coastal | place: USA: North Carolina | collected...
GTTTAATACGATGTATAAAGAAATCCTTTTTCTTAGCAATATTCTGTTTTGCTTTAATGTATTTAATAACTTCACGTAAATATGAAATTTCTTTATTTAAATTAGATATAGATTTGTCATTACTCACACCATTACTCACACCATTACTCACACCATTACTCACGCCATTACTCATGCCATTACTCACACAATTACTCACACCATTACTCACACCATTACTCACACCATTTTTATGTTCTAATTTTAATTCCAATAACTGTTTACATTTATCATTCATTATAATATCATACTCTTCATTTTTCTTATCAGTATAAATTAAATCGCTCGCCAAATTAGATTTCCCAACAACAAAACCAGGCACTTTATCATAACCTTTTTTATCAATAGTTCTTATATCACGAATCCAAGAAACAACTAATTGATTAGAGAGTTTTTTACAATCCTTTTTAGGAATTGGAAAATCACCATGACTTGAATCAGCTTCAATATCAAAAGAAGCAATAAGAATAGGTGGAATTTCGGCTTTATCTAAATGAGTAATATCAGCCCAATCACACGAAATATTAATTTGTGTTTTAGATTGACGATTTTCTACTTTAAATTTACCTGCTGGAATACTTATCCAACTAGAAGGCTTAATTTTAGTATCGTGTAAAAATCGTAATATGGGCTCAAGATCGCTCTCAAATAAATTGTATTTTATTTCCTTTCCTATCTTACCACTTATATTAAGTTTAATAGGATTTTTAAAAGACCGCTCCATAAAACGATGACCAACCTTACTTTTATGAGCCAATTTTAAAAATGTAAATTTTTGTTCATTCATAAAAGACCAGAAAATCTTCTTTTCTACTAATTGTGTTTTTAAGTCTTTTTTATTTTCATCAACAGTTTTATAAATAGCACGTCCTTTTTCTTTATCAAAATCCATACCACCTGGAACGATTGAATCTTTGTAATAACGCGAATTCCGTTTAAATTCTTCTGTAAATTTATAATTCTTAAATGTTTGTGCTTCTTCATAATCAGCAATATCATCTTCATTATAGTCTTCACAATTAGAACTATCAAAATTTGCAACAAAATCCTGTATTTGTTTTTCATTAAAATCATCAGGAATTTGAACGTAGAAATAAGGTAAATAATTCTTTACTCTTAAACATATACTTTGACCTTTGGCATTACACCCAAAAATGAAAATAGTATATGTCTTATTATGGTCTTGATTTAAGTAAGATTCTTTTCTTTCAATAGGTGTATCAACAGATAAATCACATTCATACCAATCAATCGCACTAAATTCAATAGGTTCATTTAAAGGCACCGAAACGGGACAGTCTTTACGAGGTTTATAAGGTGGTAAAGCCATAGTTAATATTAATTGCTAATAAATATGTTTTTATCTTATACACTATACTATATTTAAAATTTAATGTTTAAATCTATAATTTTCAATTTTTATAAATGAAATATTATTCATTTTAAAATAAATATTTTTCAATTTTTAGAAATAATAAAAAAATAATAAAAAAATATCTATTATTTTTTATTTTATAAAAAGCAGGAAAAAAGGTGTGACACTCGACCATTTAATAGATTTTTGCTTTGGGTTGGTGGTGGTGGCGGTGGTGGTGTTTTTTGTGCTATTGAGTTTGAGTCACATTTACAAGGCAACAGTCTATCATATCGAGCATTACAATAAGGGCAGTTTTCGTATACCATGTTGTAGTTATGAAATACAAGAATATAATTAGTTTTTAATTAAAATAAAAATCATTTTTTATCAAAAATAATAATTTTTACCAAAAAATAAAAGTAAATCAAACAAAAAAATAAAGTAAATCAAACAAAAAAATAAAACTAAATTAAACTATAAAAAAAGTAAATCATACCAATACCAATACCAATACCAATACCAATACCAATACCAATACCAATACCAATATCAATAACAATACCAATATCTAAAAACTAAAATAGTATCTATTAAAATAGTATCTAAAACCAATGATAATAATAAATAATAATACTAACCAATAATATGTTTTAATGTATTTTTGTTCTTCGTGTTTTTTTTTAATTGCTATATTATCTATAGTAGCAAAAGGCGATAGTGGATTTAAATTAGCATAAATATCCATTACTTCAGGAATACTAAGAATAGGTTTTCCTAAACTAGCATTTACAAAATTATGAACTTGTATAACCCATTTAACTAGTGTATCTCGTGAATCTAAATGAGGGGTTAATGGGTATTTATTTATGTGTGTGCGATAATGTTTTCTACACGTTTCACAAGGTATAATGTCTTTTAAACTAGTGTAAAAATCGTGATAAACACGTTTGTCATATTCGGTAGGTCTTATTGGATAATCAAAAGATATAATATGTAATATATACCAAAAATGAGGTCCCCATATATCAGGTTTCATTATAAAATTATATTATTTATATATTATACTTATATAATATTTTAATACTTATATAATATTTTAATACTTATATAATATATTTATCTAAAAATAAAATTGAAAAATATATTTTTTAAATTTTAATTTATATTTAAAATATTTTAATATAAAAAAATAAAATTATAGTTAATTATGTAAAAGTAAATAAAATAAAATAAATATTAAAATAATAAAAAATAAATTTTTTGAAAATGGAAACAAATTTACAAAATACATTTAATAATAATAATAATATGTTTAATAATGATAATTATTGCTCTAATTGTGGTAATTATGGGCATTTATTTAAACATTGTTGTGAGCCTGTAAATTCATATGGCTTATTATGTTTTTACAAAAAAAAAACAATGGTAAAAGATACCAAACCTGAATTTAATAAACTATCAAGAACAAAAAAAAATAGTTTAAATAATAAATCTAAATCAAATAATAAATATAATAATATAAATAATCAAAACTATAATAATCAAAATATTAATAATATTCGTATTTTAAAACGTCATGAAACTGTTTCTCATACATTAAAAAATATGATTGGGATTGTAGGATATAATCCCTGTGAAAGAAAAAATAATGTATCCGATAGTATAGAAGATACAAATAATACTCACGAATCAATAGATGGTATTATTGATATAGATAATAATGAAATTATTGATATGGATAATGAATTTAATCCAATCCAAACCCCAACCCAAAACCCAATCCAAACCCCAACCCAAAACCCAATCCAAACCCCAATCCAAACCCCAATCCAAACCCCAATCCAAACCCCAACCCAAAATATAGAACCCGAAATTCCAATGAAAGAAATAACAACACAAAAAGTGGTATTGGTTCAAAGGCGGAACACCATAGGATTAATTGAGTTTATAAGAGGTAAATACGATGTAAATAATCCTGAGTATATTATCAAATTATTTAATATGATGACATTTGATGAAAAAAGAATGTTTCGTGAATATGATAGTTTTGATATGTTAAGAACTATTATTGGATTAAAAAGAGAGTTTAACTATCGTGGTGAATATAGTGATGCCAAGACAAAATATAATACATTAAGAGATGACCCTCGTGGTAATCAAATTAATGCCTTATTAGATAAAAGTTATACAAAATGGAGTAGTCCAGAATGGGGTGCTCCAAAAGGTCGTCGTAGTAATAAAGAATATGATATTGATTGTGCTATTAGAGAGTTTGTTGAAGAAACTGGCATTAAGTATAAAAATATTAATGTTTATAGAAATATTAAACCATTAGAAGAAGTATATAAAGGTATTAATGGTGTTGTTTATAAACATACTTATTTTATTGCTGATATTAAAGATAATAGTGAATGTCACGAAAATATAAATTATATTGAAAAAGGAGGCTATTTAAGTAGCGAAGTGAGTAATGTAAAATGTTTTAATTTAACAGAATGTCAAAAAATTATTAGACCTTATTATTTAAGTAAATTGAATGCGATAAAAAAAGGTTTTCAAATTATTCATTGTATGAATAATTATTTTGAATAAACCTAAATTAAATTTTTATAATTTTTAACTTTTTATATAATTTTTTTATATAATTTTTTTATATAAATTTTTTACATAATTAACTATAATTTTATGTTTTAGTTTTTATATCACAATATATTTAATCAATATGTATCATAGCATCTCTTTCTGCTCCAACCCCAATATATTTAATAGGAATGCCTAATAATTCTTCAATTCTTTTTAAATAAAGTTTCGCATTTGTAGGTAAAGATTTAAAATCTCTAATGTCAGTTGTTGGTGTCATCCAACCATCAAACACTTCGTATTCTACTTCAACATCGGCTAAGTTTTCTAAAGAAGAGGGAAAACCACATACCTCTTTACCATTAATTTTATAAGCAACTCCTATTTTAATTTCTTTAAATGTATCTAATACATCTAATTTAATTAAACTTAATGTAGCTTTTGTATCTCCGTTTATCATAGTAGCCCATTTTACCATAGGAATATCTAACCATCCGCATCTTCTTTTACGACTAGTAGTAGTTCCATATTCGTGTCCAATGGTTTGTAATTTTTCACAAATACTTTCAATACCAGCACCAGCACCAGCACCAGCACCACTACTATCTAACAATTCAGTTGGAAATGGTCCATTACCAACGCGTGTACAATATGTTTTTAATACATAATTAATTTTGCCTATAGTATGTGCGGGAATACCTAATCCAGAGCAAATTGCTCCAACACTGCAATTTGTAGCAGTGCAATAAGGATAAACACCAAAATCAACATCTAATAAACAGGCTTGTGCGATTTCTATTAAAACCCGTCTACCATTATTTATAGCCATATTTAAATACGTAATGGTATCGCAAATCATAGGACGATAAAAATCTATTTGTTCTTCAATATCTTTCATTAAGTCATTAATATTAATGTCATATCCTAATGTTTTTTCTAATTCACCAACTAAACCTTTTACTTTTTCTTCTAAAATGATTTTATCTAATAATAAATCACACATACGAATACCAACACGAAGTGATTTGGTGCTATAAACTGGTCCCATACCTTGTTTTGTTGTTCCAATAACTGATTTTGGATTGGAAGATTGACTTTTTTGTAATTCTCTTGCTGCGTCGGCTTCTTTGTGTGCGTTAAGAACAATGTGTGCTCTATCAGAAATAAATAATCTTTGAGTAATATTTAAAACAGCATCATTATTAATATCAGTAGCCTGAATAGTTTCTATTTCTTTTCTCAAATCTTGTAAATTAATAACACAACCGTTGCCAATAATACCAATACAATTGGGATTTAAAATACCACTAGGAATGAGGTGAAAAGCATAAGATTTATCACCAACAATGACTTTATGTCCCGCATTACCACCAGAATTACAACGTGCAACAATATCGTATTTAGATGCTAGAATATCTATAACCCGTCCCTTCCCTTCATCACCTAATTGTGAACCAAGAACAACATCAACCTTATTTATTTCTAAAAAAGGCAAAGAACTCATAATTTAATTTTTATAAATATTAAATAATATAAAATGTAATTTAAAACTATTTTTAAAATGAATACTAATAGTATTTTTTAAATTATTATTTTTTTTTAAACATAAAAAGTTAAAACTATAAAATTATTTATTAAAATATGAATAAAAAAATGTTTTTAAATCAAAGTAATAATAATTTTAAAAGTAATAATAATACAAATCTAAAAAGATATATAGTATTATCATTTATAGGTTTATTATGTATAAATAAAATCAATGGAGCATCCCTTTTAAAATTAGTTCAATATAATAATGAAGAACCAATGGCGGAACCAATGGCGGAACCAATGGAAGAACCAACGAATAAAAAGAATTATAATCAAAATAATATAAATAATCATATAAATATAAATATTAATATTAATAAAGTAAATAATACAAAAAATGATAAAACAATAGAAACTGATATAAATAATAAGAATAATAAGAATAATAAAACATCAGAAATAATAAATGAAAAAAGTATTCAAAATAATAAAGTAGATAGGGTAGAAACAAAAGAAATATTAGATAAAAATTATACAGTTATTGGAAGTGTTGTTAAACAAAGTATTATTTATAACAAACACATAAATAATTTTTTAGGTGAAGTAATAATTCATTATAATAATATTTATCATAATCATCATTACTGTAAGATAAATATTGTCATTTCAAAAAAAATAAATGTTATGTATATTCGTAAATATATTTATAATTTTTATAATTTCAATAGACAAATTAATTTAATTTGTAATTATTACGATTGTTTAGAATTATTTAATTATAAAACAGACATTAACCAAGATGAATTTTATAAATGTAATATTTTAGATACTATACAATTAAAAGATGAATTATAAATAGTATTTATTCAAGTTGTATCATAGGTGTAAATGTGCTATCAATAATTTTATTTTTTTTATTTTTACTTTTGTTATAATCATCTCCAACAATTCCTGTTTGATTCATAGGTGATATATAAATATTATTACCTAATAATGTGTTTTTAGCAATAAAATCATTTAAATTACCAGTATTATTACTGCCTTTTAACATCATACCGATATTATCATCATCATTATCATTATTTAATTGTTCTTGTGTTATTTTTGGTATTGTGGTAGTTGTAGGTGGTACTGTAGTGGTAGTAGGTGGTGCGATAGTAGTTGTTGGGGCGGTAGTAGTTGTTGGGGCGGTAGTAGTTTTTGGTGTTGTAGTAGTGGTAGGTGGCACTGTTGTAGTGGTAGGTGGCACTGTTGTAGTGGTAGTAGGCATCATGGTGGTAGTAGGCATCATGGTGGTGGTAGGCATCATGGTGGTAGTAGGCTGTATAGTTTTTAATTCATATATTCTAACGTGTCCTGAAGACCAACCACCATCATAATTACCAGTTGCCCCAATCGCAACAATCGTTTCATCAAAACTTAATGAAACTGACCTACCACTACCATTATATTGTGCTTCTCCATCAATATCACTTCCTAATTGTTCCCAACTGGTTCCATTATATTGATATACTCTAACGTGTCCGGAACCACTACCATTGCCATTATTACCAGGTGCCCCAATTGCAACAATAGTTCCATCAGAACTTAATGATACTGACCTACCACTAAAATCATCCGCTGTTTCTCCATCAATATCATTTCCTAATTGTTCCCAACTGGTTCCATTATATTGATATATTCTAACGTGTCCTGAATTATTACCATTGCCATCATTATTTTTTGCCCCAATCGCAACAATAGTTCCATCTGAACTTAATGAAACTGACCAACCACTTTCATCATTTCCTGTTTCTCCATCAATATCATTTCCTAATTGTTCCCAACTGGTTCCATTATATTGATATACTCTAACGTGTCCTGAATCCTGACCATTAACACCATCATTAAAATATGCTCCAATCGCAACAATAGTTCCATCTGAACTTAATGAAACTGACCAACCACTCCAATCCTCCGCTGTTTCTCCATCAATATCATTTCCTAATTGTTCCCAACTGGTTCCATCATATTGATATATTCTCACGTGTCCAAAATCATATTGATATATGCTCACGTGTTCTAAATCCCGACCATTGGCATCATTATTATATGCCCCAATTGCAACAATAGTTCCATCAGAACTTAATGAAACTGAATAACCACTCCTATCATCCGCTGCTTCTCCATCAATATCATTTCCTAATTGTTCCCAACTGGTTCCATCATATTGATATACTCTAACGTGTCCGGAACCACCACCATTAACACCATTATTACCAGGTGCCCCAATTGCAACAGTCATTCCATCTGAACTTAATGAAACTGACTCACTACTACCATCATATTGTGCTTCTCCATCAATATCACTTCCTAATTGTGTCCAACTAGTTCCATTATATTGATATATTCTAACGTGTCCTGACCTATCACCACCATCAGCATTAAAACGTGCCCCAATCGCAACAATCTTTCCATCAGAACTTAATGAAACTGAATAACCACTGTGATCACCCGCTGCTTCGCCATCAATATCTTGTCCTAATTGTGTCCATTCTTGATTAATAATAGGTGTAGTTGTAGTAAAAAAACCTTCATTAATAAAATTTTCTATGTAATAAAAATAATAAATACCTATACAAATGATTATTAATATAAGTATTACTATTATTTCTTTTTTATATTTATTTATAAAATTATAGATTTTTTTCATTTTTTATAACTGTTTACGTTTATACTATATAAATATATTAAAAATTAAATTAAATTAAAATTTATAAATAAAAAATTGATTTTTATTTTATAAAATATAATTTACATATACGATTATCATATTCATCTAAAATCTAAAATGAAAATCTTTACTATCTTTACAATTTGTGTAGTGTTCCATTTTACCTATTTTCTATTATTTAATTTTATTGAATCAATTAAAATTGAAAATGAAAAAAATAATGAAAAATTTAATGAATATATAAAAAATTTTCCAGAATTAAGTAATAATTATACATTAAATGCAACAATTGTTAAAATGAGTTATATTTTAAATACTGAAACACTTGAATATACTGGCGAAGTCATTATGAAATATAATAATACAATTGATAATCATCATTATTGTAAAATTTATGTCGCACACCCAGAAGTTCATATAACAGAAGACTATATTATCACAAATTATATGAACTATAACTATAAATTGGGTAATAATTTAACAACTGTGTTTTGTAATCAAAAGCAATGTGTTTATCGCCTATATTATGGATATGACTATGAACACTATTATGAACCTTTTTATTGTCATATTTTACAGAATGGAATTATGCTTGACGAATTTTAATAAAAATTAATAAAAACAATAATAAATTAAAAACAATAATAATAAATTAAAAACAATACTAATAAATTAAAAACAATAATAATAAATTAAAAACAATAATAATAAATTAAAAACAATAATAATAAATTAAAAACAATAATAATAAATTAAAACAATAATAAATCAAAAATTATAAAAACTTAAACTAATTTTTTAAACTATTTGATTTTAATTTTTAAAATCATATAGTTTTAACTTTTAAATATTTTAATATTTTTTTATAAATATTATTTTATAAATATTTATGTTTAAAGTCATTTAATAAAAAAGTGCGTTGTAAAGCAATTGATAAGTTAAATTCACAAATACATTCTTCATTTTTATCATAATATACATAATTATTAAGATAAATAATATTGTTATTATTGTTATTATTGTTATTGTTATTATTGTTATTATTGTTATTATTGTTGTTATTGTTATTATTGTTGTTATTGTTGTTATTGTTATTATCTCTAGATAATTCTAACATACGATTCCAAATATCATTGTCATTTATATCGTTATAAGTAAAAGTATGCTGTAGTATGCGTGTGTCTATACAATGATTACAACAATTACATACATAACAATATCTTTTAGATACTATAAATTCTTGATTATTATTATACATATTTAAATTAATATAATAAATTTATCTTATAAATAACTCATTATAAGTATAATAATAAAATCCGTTTATATAAAAAAAATTATAAAATCATAGTTTTTACAAATACAATTATAATAATTCAATTGGTATATTTTTACATATTTCACCTTTAAAACATTTTATTAATGTATTCATAATTATTTTGTCTTCATTATTTCTTATAGTATCAAATGTTAAATGTATATCATCATTATAGGAATAAATCAAATAATTATAAATATATTCAAAAAGTTCTGATGGTAAAAAGATATATTTTTTTTTACAACATACTATAAGTGTCATCATAATATCATATAGTGATGTGGTTTTACTTTCATTGGTGCATAAGAGCCAGTCGTTTTCAATAGTTCCATTCGAACGTGTAACAGATATAAAACTATTATTTGCTCTTTTTACCAATAATTCTTTCCATTTTTTAGTCATATATATATTATTATATAAAATTTTAATATAAGTTTTAATATAAAAATTACATTTCTCTTTACCACATACCATAAAACCTCTTTTATCATCTCCATTATTACATTTATAATTTAATGTATATGTATGGGTAATACCTTCTGGTTTTCTACATAATTGGCATACTCCTCCTCCAAATATCATTGTTAGCCATTTTGGTAGTATATTAAATGCTTTTCCATTTGTTTTAATTAATTGTTCTATTGAAGGTTTATCTTTATTTTCATCAAAATAACTTTGTTGTAAATTAAAAACCTCATCTCTTAAATCCATATTTATTTATTTCAAAGTTTATAGTTAATTATAGTTAATTATAGTTAATTATAGTTAATTATAGTTAATTATAGTTAATTATAGTTAATTATAGTTAATTATAGTTAATTATAGTTAATTATAGTTAATTATAGTTAATTATAGTTAATTATAGT
>Ga0213861_10005268_pt1 | contig 10400 bp, 11 predicted proteins | sample PICome_4_FD_160110 | JGI IMG/M metagenome (GOLD analysis project Ga0213861, IMG submission 160110) | Coastal seawater microbial communities near Pivers Island, North Carolina, United States - PICO131 | ecosystem: Environmental > Aquatic > Marine > Coastal | place: USA: North Carolina...
TCGTCTTCTGAGCAGTCGGATCCGTATTGGATTTCTAAGATTTTGAGTGGTACATGTTCTTCATTGGACAATTGGTGCCATTCTCCTTTAGGAATATGTAAATTATCAAACATTTTATACTCACCCATTAGTTCAACATCTGTACTACCACTATCAATTGTATATACGGTGGCCACACCTTTTGTAATAAACCAATGTTCTGACCTGTTGTCATGTTTTTGCATAGACAATCTTTCACCTGGCATTACCACTAATTCTTTTACTTTTACTACATTGAGTTCGTTATGGATGACCCTATAGTATCCCCATGGCCTTTCAGTCTGATTATTAGACCAACTCTCTAAGATACTAGATGATGAATTTTTCTTTGTAGAACCACCAACACCATACACAAAATCTAACCATGTATCATCTTTAAAATATTTCTGTTCTGGTGTAGTTTCTTCGTTTCTATCACCACCATTTGCAAATACAACATCAGCTTGTTTAAATAAGTTCTTAACTTTGTATAATGCTTCAATGGCTGTACCATCATGGTCATCAAATGGAAATACATTGTCAACCATTTCAAGGTTTCTCAACACTTGTTCTCTTTCATACCAACTCATAAATGGTCTACCTTTTTTTCTGGTAAGCCAGTCATCTGAGTTAAGTCCTACAATAAGTGTGTCGCCTAGTTGTTTAGCACATTTGAGGTATTCGATATGTCCTGAATGTAAGGGGTCAAAACCACCTGTAACTAGTACAATCTTCTGTGTCATCGTTTGTCACCATTACCACCAATGACACCACGGTTCATTCTGTCTTTTAACTTTACTGTATTATTAACAGCAATGTCGGAAAGCTCAAGGCCAATATCGCTAGCCAGTACAGCGCAATACCAGAGTACATCACCGATTTCTGCCCCAATATCTGCCCTATAGTCTTTATTATTCTCATATCCATCTCTAATTATTTTTTTTACTTTATTCGCCACTTCGCCTGCTTCGCCGGCAAGTCCTAACGCTGGATATAAAATCTGGTGTTTCTTGTCGTAGATAGCCGTTGTCTTAGCTAATTTTTGATATTCGTTAAAATTCATTTGTATTTATCTCCTTAACGACCTACATCACCCAAATATTTTGCTTTAGTTTCTTCCCAATTTAAATAGATAATGTCGTCATAAAAATGTGTTTCTTTTGAAACACGACCTTGTTCTTTTAAAGACCTAAGTCTTTTCTTAGCATACTTGTTCTTCCATAAATCGGTCAAGGCCTCTACCGAATTATCGAATTTTCTTACTAGTTTATCTTCTTTTACTTCTTCTCGTAAAAATTCTCTTGTATTTGTAAATAACTCACCAAAATAGATACCTCTAGCGTGTTCTGATTTCTGTAGTTTCTTATCTACACCTAGTTTACTGTATGTAAATGCTCTACTTCTATTTCTATGGTCTCTTTTATGAGGTTGACCACTGTCTTTTTTAGCAACATACCATTCAAAGTATTTGTATGTGTGGTTCTTTGCCAACCATTGTTGTATCATGGTATTGGTTGTTTTCTCTGGTTCGTATGATACTGAACCAGCAGTCCAACCCATTTTCTTCCAGTTTTTCAATCTATCATACTGTGATAATGGTATAGTCTTTGTCTTACCATATAGACTTGTGGTTGTAACACCCACTAGTTTATCTTTATATTGGTGTTCCCATGTTTTCTCTACAGTATCACTCAAACATAACAAAGCTAGTAGTTTCCCACCAACCAGGTTGTATCCAAGCGGCTGTATTGGTACAATTGTACTACCAATGCAAGTGTGATTAATCATTCTTTGTGTCTTGGCTTCTCGTTCCCAACCAATATATTCATCTCTAGGTGTAAGGTCTAAGAAGTCTGAGGACATACAGATAACACCAAGATATTTCTGTGTTACTTTATCTCTTACTAAGAAGTTTAGATTTCTACCAATATTACTATTGTTTTTCATAGTAGATAAGAAAGTTCTTAATGCATTCCATATCTCACTACCTTTGGCATTTGTGTGTGATTTTATATCAGCACCATCTGTCCATATTAATTCAGGTTGTAAATTTAAGTATTCTTCGGGGTCATCTGGTAACCAAAAGTTGTTCTTTACTTCTTGTATTACTGTCGCCTGGTCTGGTCTTAACATAGCAGGCTTATCATCAAAGAAACTATTTGTTTCTACTGTAGGATATCTAAACTTTACTTCTTGGTATTTTTGATACAATGTGTACTCTTGTACTGTCATAGCAGATACAAAGGTTAAATCTTTGATGATTGTTTCCTTTAATGTATCTGTATCAATATCTGGCATCTCTTCAACAGGATTAGCGGCCGCCCATGCGTTCCACTGGTCTTCTATTGTCATGCCTTTTTTCCACGAATAACTCATAATGTATATAATACTCTATTGTTTAGGATTTGTCAAGCTTCCTTTTTTCTACCATTCTCATCATCTTAGTTGCTTTCTTTTTAGCCATGTCTAATTTCATTTTAGATGCATGTTCAGTAAATACTTTACCTTGCATGTGGTCATATTCATGTAAACAAACTCTAGCCATTAAACCTTTTAAGTGTGCTTCTTGTTCTTTACCATTTGTATCTGTATATGACATTACTACATCTTTTGGTCGTTTGATAGCCAAAAATATAAAAGGAAAAGATAAACAACCCTCTTTTAACATTGTTGTATCGTCACTTATAGATTTGATTACTGGATTATACATCGCAATTGCCATACCTTTTTCAAGTTCGGGGTGCCCACCAGCAACGAACATTCTAAATGGTAAACCTACTTGATTTGCTGATAAACCTATACCACCATATTTCTTCATTGCTAGAAACATAGCATCTGTTAACTCTTGTCTATTCTTAAAACCCTCTGCTTCTAGTCTGTCATCACTAAAAGGTGCTATCATTGATAACACTCTAGGGTCGCTTGGTGGTATCAACTTCAACTCTTTAGACATTTTCTAACCTCGTAAAGTTTTTAACTTTTTCGTATTTAATAATATTTGTAAACCTATCAAACAGAATATCACCTTTGTGTGAGATAATAAAGATGTTTTCTTTGGTACAACCTTTGATAATTTTAAAGAAGTCATCTGTACCAGAATTATCTAAACTACTATCAAATATTTCATCAAGTATTAACAGATTTGTATTGGTACTATTCTTCATTCTGGCAATATCTCGCCATGTAAATAGTAAGGCAAGGTCAATTCTCATTTTCTCACCCTCACTAAAGTTATTATAATTAAATGTATCTCTAAATCTACTTTTAACTGTTTCATTAAACTCTTCATCTAAGTGAAATGATACATAAAAGTCCATTTGCTGTAAGTATTTGTTAATTAACTGGTTCATAATAGGAACATACTTACGAATAATCTGTGCCTTGGCACCTTTGTCGTTTAATATTTCTCTTAGTACATCTACATAAGATTTCTCTTCCTGTATATCAGTTAAGTTACTGTCTGCCACACCAAGGTCTGCTGACATATCCGCCAAGTCTTTTTTAATTTTCTCTATGTCTTCATCTGAACCTTGTGATTGTCTAAGTTCTAAATGTATCTGGTCACTGTGAGATTTTAAACTATCTAATGATGATTTAATCTTAGCAATCTCTACATTCATATCATTAATCTTATTTGATATTTTAGAATATCTAGTTACCTGTTCTTCATGTTTACTAATTTCTTTTAATAGTTCTTCCATACCAGTTTCTAACTTCTGAATAGTAGAAGTTTCGTGGCTACATTTCTCTAACTTGAATTGTTCATCTATTTCTTGTGTACAAGTAGGACATGTATTATTATCTTTAAAGAAATCTAAAGTTTTTTTGTGTGAAGATAGATTGTGTTCAACTTTTGTTTCTATCTTTTGTAGTTCTCTTAACTTGTTGGTCGTTTTATCTTGGCCTTCTAACTGACTTCTATTAGAAACTATCTCTTCATTCAATTCTTGTAGTTTTGTGTCAAATTCTATTGCTTTTTTGTTATATTCTTGTAGTTGATTTTGCTTACCAGTCTGGATGTCTGTTCCTTTGGATTCCAGAGTAGCAAGATACTTTGCTTCAGTTTCATACTTAGTCTTAATTAAATCGCACTGGTGCCTCACCTCCACCATCTTTTTTTGGAGGTCGCTCTGTTGGGAACGCAAAATTAGGTCCATTAGGCCAAAAACTCTAATATCAAGTATCTCTTCGACAACTTCTCTTCGATATCTTGGTTTCATCTTCATAAACGGTTCGTATGAGGAAGAACCTAATAAAACCACCTGAATAAATGACCTGTAATTCAGTTTCATTATGTTTGTTTCAAGATACTTTTGATAATCTATGGTTGATGCATCTTGATTTATCATCGTGCCATTTTTGTATATCTCAAATAGATTTGGTTTGATACCTCTGATAATCTTGTATTGGTTTGTACCTACATCAAACTCTACCTCTACTATACAATCAGCATTATTAATGGTGTTGACCATTTGTTCTTTCTTAATAATACGAAATGGTTTATTAAATAATACAAAACACAATGCATCTAATAAGGTTGACTTACCACTACCATTTGTACCAATAATAAGTGTTGTCTGAGAGTTATTTAATTCAATCTCAATAGGTACATTACCACTTGATAAGAAATTTTTATATTTTAATCTCTTAAATGTTATCATTCACTAGCCTCTACATAAAGTTCTTTTGCAAACTCTTTTAGTTTTTGTTTATTTACATCTGTTTCTACTTGGTCGATATAGTTACCAAGATAGGTTAAAGTATCTTCACCTTGTTCTAATATATCACTTCTAACTGAAGCATTCATATCTGAATTGTCTTCTACAATGTTTAATTCATGTACATTTATTTTGTTAAATAGATTGTCAAGAAACATATTATACATATCATCATTTGTTTTATTAGTAACAAATAACTTAATATACTTGTCGTTGTACTTTGATAAATCTAATGTAGTATAGTCCATTTCTTTATCATTATAATAAATCTTTTCAAACATAGATAATGGATTATCAATCTTTGTTATCTCTCTTGTTTCTGTATCAAAGATATGAAAACCTTTTGTTTCTCCATAGTCTGACCATGTCATTTGATATTGACAACCTAGATAAAATATACGACCATCATCTGACTTCTTGTGAAAATGACCAGATATAACTTTTTCAAATTTAGTAAACTGTGCCTTGTCTTGACCATGTTCATTGAAGTGACCAGCCATCATCTCAAAACCTTTGATTTCTAAATGACCCATAGCAATAACAGCATTTGTATTGTCAATCTGATATATACTGTCATCATGGTTGTCATCACAAATCCATGGTATGAATAGAATAGGCAAACCACCAAACTCTACATTAGTAGCTGTTGTATAAATCTTTGCATTTTTAGATATATCTAGGTTCTGTAATGCGTTTACTTCGTTTGTATTTTTATAATATGTGTCGTGGTTGCCAATGATAACATGTGTATCAATGACCTCATTATCTAATCTGTCCCAAAACTTCTTTTTAAAGTTGTGTGCTGTATTATGGTTGATAAACTTTCTTCTATCTACCACATCACCTAGATGTACCAAAGTTCCTATGTTGTGTTCTTTCAAATAGGGAAAGAATATCTCATCATAAAATCTATTTTGATACTTCATAAATGCAGGACTATCGTTTCTCACACCAAAGTGAGTGTCATTTAATATAGCAATTTTCATTATTTCTTTTTCTTGGCCTTAGCTTCTGCTTCTTCTTTGGCCTTCACCTTTTTCTTATGTTGTAATGTAGTTCTTTTTGGTTGTGTTTTAGTACCATCAAGTTCATCAGGTACTACATTCTTTTGTAAGAATTCACTAAACTGGTTCTTAAACTCTCTGTCTTCTCCAGGTTGTAATGTCATATCGTCATAGTTTGCTTCAGCAATCATTCTTTGTTTAATTGTAGTTTGTTTCTTTTCTTTTTGAATTCTACGAATAAATGCATAATAGATTATCTGTGTAAAATATGCGAAAGGGTTATTAGATGTGTCGGGGTTAAAGTTGTGTAGATACATCAAACAGTTTTCTATACCGTCTGATATCATATCATCTCTATATGTGTAATTAATAAAATTTGGTCTATAAGACAGGTGATTGGCAATCTTTAAAAAACAACTACCAATATAGTCTGTTACTGGTGGTTTTGCTTTGCCATTCTTCTCTGCTTCTAAACAACTATTTCTGTACTCGGTCATTGCCGCCAGAAAATCTTTATTGTTTACATAGTGTTCTTTTTTAGCTGCCATAATATCTCCATTTGTTAATCATAATACAGTAAATCTATCCGATTGTCAAGCTTGGATTGATTTATCTTTTTTTCAATTTCATTTCATTCCACGGTTGACATTGAAATCCTGGTGTGTATAATAGCGGTGTCCGCTTTGATAAGTATACCTATAGCTAGTGTATAGTCGGAGGTTCTCCGTCACCACTGTCAAATTCATCGAATATTTTATTTACTTCTCTATTCTCTTCATCACTTAACTTAACTTGTTCCGGCGTCCCACCCTTATTAAATTGCCTGGCATTCTCATAATCAATTGAAAGATTATGCCAGCTTCTAGTCATCTCTAATGTTGCATTAGTGACTGTCATTATTTTATCTTTAGGAATAGTAATAATTTTATCGGTGGTGTAGGCTGCCCATTTAGATAAGGCAATATAGTCTTTCAATCCCTCTTCTGTAAAAGAAGGAACATATCTAATCTGTAGTGGTTTAACTAATCTCAATAAAGGTCCGTTTTCTGGTAGTTGTTCAGTACCAGTTGGCAGATAACAAAGTATATCGTCACCATTTATTAGTTTAACTACTTTAATATCTTTAACATTAATGTTTGGCATTGTTTAACTCCACATTATGGATTTCATAATCAAAATCTTCTTCATTGTATATATTTATCCTTTCACGGAAATGGTTAAGTGTGTAATTGTCTTTGTCATTATAAGATAAGTCATCTGAAATATCATATAAAGTTGCATCTCCTTTGTTGTCTTTTAGTCTTAAACCACGACCAATAGATTGTAAATTTCTTATTCGTGATTTACTAGGACTAGCAAAAATGATATTGTGTAAATTACGAATATTAATACCGGTACTAAAGGTTCCGTAGCTTGCCACGATAATAGCATTGTCACTTTTCTCCGTAACTTCTCTAATCTTTTCTCTATCACTTGTTTCTACTCCTCCATATACATAAAAAACTTTCTTGTCTGTGGCCTTTTTAGTAATATCAATATACAATTGACTACCATGTTTTTCTACATACTGAAACAAACAAAGTGTATTACCTTGGAGGCCAGAAGCCAAGTTAACAATATATTTATTTCTCTTTTCTGATTGTACTATGTAATCCATTTCTTCTTGAAAATTCATACCACTTACATGTTTACATTCTGTCGGTCCATGTTTTAATACTAAACAATATATCTTTAATCCTGCCAAATTGCCTTTGTCTTGTAGTTCTGTTGTTGATACGACTTTGTTTACTGTACCAAAAAGTCCTTCTAGCACTAGTTTGTGTGTTGCTGAACCGTCTAAGGTTCCTGTTAGACCTACTCTGTATGGGCATTTTTCTAATTTAGATAAAATTTTAGTCAATGAAACAGCTTTGAATAGGTGTGCTTCGTCACCAACTACCATACCAATATCTTCAAACCATTTCTTTGGTTGTTTATATATTGATTGCCATGTAGATATGATTACAGGTTTATTTGTTTCTTTATCATGGCCTTGATATATTCTGTGTACATTTCTTTCTGGATTCCAACCATAATCTTTGAAATCTTTAAACAACTGTTCAACTAGTGATGTTGTTGGTACTACAATTAATATTTTCTTCTTCTTTTCCTTTAACCTAAGTATGTTAAACCTAACAAGAAGATAGACAATAAGAGATTTTCCACTAGCTGTGGGTGAAAGTAATAAAGTCCTATCTTTTTTAACAGCATGTATAAATGCCTCCTTTTGATAATCTCTAACCTCGAAAGGTATTTTTAGAGCCTTAATAAACTGGTCAACTTTCTTTTCGCTGACATCGTTATCCTTTATCTTAGTATCATCGACAACTCTTACATCATTGTCTTCACACCATTTAAGTATATATTGGTACAAACCTACATAGATTTGACCTGTCTGATAAGAGAACAATCTAATCTTTCCGTCCCATTGTCTTGCCCTATACTGAGGCATAAACTTAAAACCAGGAACCTCAAAGGTAAAGAATTGACCTAAATCTCTTCTTATGTCTTCATCTGCTTCAATTTGCAGGTGAACATCATTCTTCTTACTTATTATTATATATCTCAATTTAGAATTCCGCTGATTGGTAATCTGTAGATTGGCCTACAATACCTTTTAACATAACATTAAATGCAATACTTATTCTATTGTTCTTGGATTTATTTATAGGTACTAAATGTTGCAACCAAGACGGAAACAATATCATTCTGTTTGTAGTTGATGATAGTTCCCATGCTGTAGCGTTTGATTTTGTAAACCCTTTAACTTGTGGATTTATAACACCAGCAGCTGGTCTAGGGTCATAGAATTGTATACCGGCAGCCTTGTCTGAGTGTACATAGAATACACCACTTAAAATATTATTAGAGTGAGTATGTGGTTTATGATTTTCGCCAGGCTTTAAAATATTTGACCACATGTCTGTAATTTCAAATGTATCATAGATATAACTTTTATCTTTAAACACCAATTTAGATGCATTAAGTATTTTATTAGAAAGTTCTTTATATTTTGGTTGTAGATGTAACTTAGGGTCTGATTGCCAGTTTTCTTTATCTGTAGAAGTTTTTAGTATGTCTTCTTTCATACTATCAATATACTCTTCTTCTAATACATCATCACAAATATAAACCTCTGTAGGAAATAATTGTTCTTTTACATATTTACTTACCACTAGATTGCTCCGCTTGTAAACTTTCTCCATTCAATAGCATTTCTAATAGTCCAATCTCTGCCACCAATTTGTTTAATTGTTCTATCTAAAAAATCTATTACTGTAGAAAGATAATCCATTTTTTGTTTTGCTTGTATATAAGCCTCATCACTTTCAATATACTTATCAACATCTTGTTTGAGTATTTTTAAGTCAAAAGGTTTCTGTTGATACACTATGGCGTCTGCTTTGCCTGTGTAATATTCCCATAAGTTTCTTTTAGTAACAGCAAAATCTCCTTCTGCTCTACTGTGCATAAGTTTAAACTTAGTGAGGTGTTTCATATACTTATTGTATATTTGAGGTGTTTTTAATGCCTCTAAATCAAGCTCTGTGTCGTTGATTATAAGGTCTTTTTCTGCTTGATTTTGTAACTGTTCAAGGTCCATAATATCTCCAATTTAATACTCCATAATAACACAAAACAACTAAAATGTAAAGCTTTTAAGAGCTTGAAATACTAGCTGTTGATGCGTTCACATTCGCAAATTCATATATCTTATATTGCATAGTTACAGTGGCCGTTAGATAATCTACATCTGTGGCGTTTTGACTATACTGTAGACCAGATAGTGCTGTCGGAAACACCTCTTGAAATCTACATTCTACAACTGGTCTATTCTTACTAGACAACACTACCAATGTGGCGTCTGAATATATACCACCAATACTTACTGCACCGTATTTTACTTTTCCTGGGTCTGTTTGTAGATTTGCACCTGTTGTAGTAGGAAATCTATCAGCACCAGCACCTAATAAATCTCTCGCTTGAGAGTAATCTTTAGGAAATCCAATACCCATTAACCAACCATGTATCTCTTTATAATTTTCTAAGTTTTCGTCCACAATGAAAGTCACATTTAATGCTTCAAAGTTTACCTTTTCACCAGGCAATGGTATGTCTGCTAATGGTGTTTTTTGGTCTGAGAAAGGCATGTCTATTCCAGGAATATTAGCAGCCGTACAGAAGTATTCTACCTTTGGTAGTTTACTCATTTGAAACTTAAACTGAGTAGGACTTGCGTAGTCCAGTTTAGTTGGTTGTCTGTCGTAAGATTTTGTTGTTGTCATACCACTATTTATACAAACAGGAGGAATAAAAAAAGGGCGACTTGTTTAGAGCCGCCCTTTTAGAAGTGTTGATTAAACAACGCTTACTGATATTACATCAAGTTAGTAACTTTAACTCTTTGGTAGTATCTGTTTGCGTTAGCAGAACCAGGTCCGTCAACTGCTGATACTGCACCTGAAGCGGCACCTGTTTCAGCAAATGGGTTAGCAATAAGACCATATCTAGTCTTGAAGCCAATTTTCGGTTGGAAAGTATCTTGACCAACTGCTCTCACCATTTGTAGTGGAACATATGGACAATAGAACATACCAGCGTCATAAGGAGAAGTTCCTTT